>CEWH01002928.1_pt1 | contig 13122 bp, 8 predicted proteins | sample 531231 | NCBI WGS metagenome assembly CEWH01 (sample SAMEA2622316, study PRJEB7988) | marine metagenome | biome: marine biome (ENVO:00000447); feature: surface water layer (ENVO:00002042); material: "saline water (ENVO:00002010), including plankton (ENVO:xxxxxxxx)" | depth 5 m | reverse complement strand
GAAAAGGTTTACATACAAAACCCTATGATTTCTGATAAAGTTGTACTCCATGGAGTTAATAAGTCTTACCAATATGCACTGGTTGATATATTAGGGCGAACCAAACAACAAGGCTTTTTAGAAGCCCAAAAAGACGAAATCATTTTGGATGAGTCTCTAAATCCAGGCGTCTATCTTTTACAACTCAGGGACAAAACGAATACGATTACATCTAAAATTGTTGTGAACTAATCGAGTTTTAACACAAATCATTAAATGTCACGATATGGGTCTATCGAGAAGTTTTTTTGCCAACAAAAACACTATAATTTCAATCCTCTTTGTTTTTATTTTTTCATGTAACTCTCAAAACAATGGCCTCTCCGATGCTGCTGAAGACGATTTAAATGAAAACAATTTATCTACAAATCCTGTTACAGCAAATTATGAGCTGATTAGGCAAGATGATTTTGGTTTTTTTGATAAAACAAATTGGTCAAAGGGCCTAATTCATGACGCCGATGAATCCATTCGAATGATTTGGAATAAAAATACAGGTGGTGAGTTTCTTTTGAATGACAATTATGATGGTTACCTTATAGACAATAATGTCTATGTTAGTGATGGACTACTTTATTTAGAAAACAGAAAGGAAAAAATACAAGGTACAGATCCCGTAGGACAGTTTGACTATACCACTGGATGGATTAACTCCCTGCAAAAAATTAACTTTAATGGAACAGAAAAAGCAGTTTACATTGAAATACGTGCCCAATTTCCAAAAGGTGATAAAGTTTGGCCTGCCATTTGGTTGATTGACGACTCCCCAAACAGGGGCTGGCCCCCTGAGATTGATATATGGGAATATTTTGGGCGCTTTTTTAATACCAATCGGACTGATGAAATGTTTATGCGCTACATATATGGGCTTTGGAACGATAAAAAAGACCACAGTGTGCCCATTGAAAATTTTCAGCGAACTTATAGTGCATTCAATCAGTTTTACACCTATGGATTTCTTTGGACAAAAGATCGTATGAGTTGGTATATTGATGACCAGCTCATACATACAAAGACCAAAGGAGTAGAAGTTCCATCAGTTGACTGGCCAAACAAACCCATGTGTTTGGTCATTAACAATGGACTAATGCGAGTTGTCAGCGATGAGAACACCACCTTTCCCAATGCACTTGTATTGGATTACCTAAAAATTTACGAGGACAATAATTAAAATTACTGCGCATCTTACCAAAGTGAAGTTTGTTGAAAAATTAGTCTTTTTTGAGCGCACTGAATGTGATAATCATAATAAACGTATAAAGTATGAACTATTTTACAATTTTAACTGTTGATTCAAAATACTAGAAAGTTTTTGTTTGACATTGTTATGTTCAATACTACTTGCTAGATTATACCATTCGTGAGGGTCTTTTTTGTGATCATATAGCTCTTCATTACCGTTTGCATATTTAATATATCTATATCTTTTTCCTCTTACTGATAGGTGTTGTCGTTCAGGAAGTTGAGACCTCCAACTTGCAATAACTGTTAATGCTGCATCGGGGCCATCCCATAATTTGGTTTTAGGATTTTTTAAAAATGGCTCTAAACTGAATCCATCTAACTGCTGTATTCCGTTTAGTTTAAGGTTTGAGTCATTATTTCCTGTAAGAGATAATATTGTAGGATAAATATCTAGTAATGAAACCGGATGGGTTACTTTTTTTCCTGCATTTACGTTATATTTAGGCGCTTTTATAATCAGTGGTACGCGTGTAGTTTCTTCCCACAAATTATACTTCCATAGATATTTTTTTTCTCCTAAATTGTATCCATGATCACTTAAGAGAATAACAATGGTATTGTTGGCAAACTTCGAATTTTCTAATGCTTCAAGAAGCTCTCCTACACGATCATCAGCAAAAGCAACGCTTGCCAAATAGGCCTGTGTGTATTTTTTAAGTGCAAGCTCCTTTGATTCATAACCTTGAACTAAACCTACATATGCCTTTCTTCCTCTTGACATTCCTCCTTTCTTAAGGTTGTTGTTTTCTAAATACGTATCCGAATAATCTTCCTCTCTTAAATGTGTCGTTTGAACGATTTTTAATGGGAACATATCAAAATATTTTTGAGGAACGACTAAGGGTGTGTGTGGTCTATGCAAACCAATCGCCATAAAAAATGGTTTTACTTTATCTTGTTTGCTTAGTTTTTCCAATTGTTTTTTTGCCCAAATAGTACTTTTCTCATCAGTCATTAAATCTCTATCAGTATCATTTACATAACGAAATGGTTTTCCTCCCCAGCTACCATTATACCATCCTTTTGCTCCAGGGGTATCATCAGTAGGTGAAACTTCGGGAACATCTGCCAAAGAGAAAAATGTAGCATCAAGAGCTCCTAATTCACGCATACCCTCTGGAGATAAGGGGTGGGGAACTGATTTTTTGCCATTAAATGCTATGGGGCCATAATCTTTTTTAACCCCCATAAGGCTCCAAGCACCTTTTTTTGGACTATGAAAGACCTTTCCAGACTGCATGCTAACATAGCCCTTTGCGGTGAAAAACTCAGGAAGGGTAGTTGCTTGTGCTAATAATTTGTTCTTCATCCAATTATCAAATCCCCACATTCGAGAACGCAATGGAGAAATGCCCGTCATAAAACTTGCTCTGGATGGTTGACATACTGGGACATTGGCATGTGCGTTTGTAAACAAAACTCCTTCTTTAGCAAGCCTATCAATGTTAGGGGTTTTTGCCTGTGGATGCCCATCCAAAACACCCACATAATCATTGAGGTCATCCAAAACAATCATCAAAACGTTGGGTTTTTCCTGCGCAAACAATAGCGATGTTATCAAAATAAATAGAGAAAATAAAGCGTATCTAAACATACAATCTAATTTTTATTTTTAGTCCACCATTCGTCTTCACCTAATGTTGGGAATATTCTGTCTATATTTTTTTTATTCCAATGATTCCACTCATTTTGCAATTGTTTTTCCAAAACAACGTTAGAGCCATTAATGTTTTTTGACTCAGAAACATCAAGTTTCAAATTATAAATTTCTGACTCTGATCTTTTATTTGATTTGAGTAGTTTATGATCTCCATGAATTACTGCCATGGCGTTTTGTTCCCACTTTCGCCAAAACAAATAATCATGAGGCGCGCCTTGCTTTTCGCCAGTCAGGTAAGGTATGATATTTACACCATCTAGTGGTTTTTTCCGATTTGATTTAATATCTAAAATGTCTACCATACTTGCCATAATATCCAATGAAGATACAGATTCTACGTACTTTGTATTTACAGGAATCACTCCTTTCCATTGTATGGCAAATGGCACTCTTAGTCCGCCTTCGTAAACACTTCCTTTAGTTCCTCTCAAAGGTGTGTTTTGAGAAGCATTGTTATGTGCACCTCCGTTATCAGATAAAAACACAATAATGGTATTTTCAATTAGAACATTTTTTTTCAACGTCTCTAGTACTAGTCCTATTCCGTCATCGACAGCACTTACCATAGCTGCATAGGTCTTTCTTTTTCTATCCTGTATATCTGGAAATCTTGAGAGGTATTTTTCAGTGGCATGCATAGGTGTATGTGGAGCATTGTATGAGAGAAATAAGAAAAAAGATTGGTCATTTTCAGCTTGTTTGTTAATAAAGCGAAGGGCTGCCTCACTGAGCTCATCTGTTAAGTAGTCGGTCTTATAATCCTCAAATTCTAGTGTTTTATGATTTTCCCGAAGCTTTGTTCTATACCAAGCCCATTTTGATTTAACATTTTCAAGATTTTCTACAGTTAATTGATTCATAAAGTAATTATGCCCTCCAGATAAAAAACCATAGAAATAATCAAATCCTCTATTTAATGGATGAAAATTCGGATGTGTACCCAAATGCCATTTTCCCACAATAGCACTTTTATAACCCTCATTGCATAAAACCTCCGCTAGGGTTTTTTCATCAAGTGGAAGACCAGCAATATCATTTGTCGGATCAATAGTCGGGTTGGTTGTAAAGCCAAATCTGTCTTGATAGCGGCCCGTCATAAAACCTGCTCTACTAGGTCCACAAACTGGAAATGACACATAACCATTTACAATATGTGCGCCATTATATGCAATAGAATCAATATTGGGTGTAGGGATATCTGTGCACCCATTAAACCCAACATCTGCATAGCCCATATCGTCAGTCATGATCACAATTAAATTGGGTTTTTTAGACTGACTCCACACAAAAATTGGTGCAACAAATAGTAACACGTTAAATATAAAAACACCTTTTATCATCATTGGTAATTTACTATGTTACTTAGTTGGGAACGAAATGTTTTAAGTTTCTTTCTATATCTTTTTTCAAAGACTACATTGTGCCACTCGTAGGGATCTTTTTTGTTGTGATACAACTCCTCTTTTCCATTAGAATATTTGATATATCTATAATCTGTTGTGCGTAAGGAGTAGTTTTGTTTTTCTTTTGGGTATTTCAGCCCATAGTTTCCTACAATTGTTAAGGCATAATTAGGCCCTTTCCAATTTTTTGTATTTGGATTTTCTAAAAATGCACGTAAAGAATATCCGCCTAGATTTCCACCGGAATTTGATTTTTTGGTGTTACCCAAAAGTGAACAATAGTCAATCAATGTTGGAAAAATATCGATTAGTGACACTGGGTGGTTTACCATACCTCTCACTTCGCTATTAGGAATGCGGACAATGTAAGGAACACGTGTACTTTCTTCCCATGGAGAGTTCTTAAATAAATGGTTTTTCTCGCCTAAATGCCATCCGTGGTCACTGGTTAAAATGACTATGGTGTTTTTACTCAAGCCTGTTGATTCTAAAGAGTCTAAAATTTTCCCAACCTGATCATCAACAAAGGTGATACATGCTAAATAGGCTTGTAGAAAATATTTAAGAGCTATTTCTCTGTCTCCTCCGTATGAATCTACCAATGTCTTTAATAACAATGGACCTTTAAGATTTCCTCCTCTGTATCCGTAAACTGTTTTTACATCACCCTCAAGTGATAGGTTCCCCTGAAAATTTTCTTTCCAAAAGGTGTCCAATTCATCACCGCCAATCCATTTATCCAATTCAATTTCATCAATGGGATACATGTCAAAGTATTCGTCGGGAGCATGAAGAGGTGTATGAGGCCTCACAAAACCGACACCCATAAAAAAAGGCTTTGCTGTTTTGTTTTGTGCAATTTTTTCAAACTTTTCAGTGGCCCATTGAGCATGTAATTCACCTTGAAGTAGGTCTCTGTTATCGTTGCCTTGAAACCTGTACGGCTTCTTGTCCCATCCATAAACCAAACCGATTTCACCATATTTACCATTGGTGATGCCACCATCAGAAATACGTCCGTAAGAGCCATCAATAGTTCCTATTTGGCGGTAGGGGTCTGGTACGGTTGGTAATACACCAATTTCCTCACCATCAAAATAAAATGGCCCATAATTATGCTTAGGATTATTCCCCCATTCTTGCCAATATTGATGCGGCGCTCCATGTGTCAATTTTCCTGTACCTAAGGTTTGGTAGCCGTTTTCAACAAAATATTCCATCATGGTTTTATTGTGCTTAAGCACAGGTTGTTTTGACATTGGTGTCCAGCCAAAATCTCCGGAATCGTGCGGATAAACTCCTGTAAATAAACTATTTCTTGAAGGCTGACAAACAGGAACATTGGTGTGTGCATTTGAAAACTGTACACCCGATGCTGCCAAGCGGTCCATATTGGGTGTTTTAACATCGGGGTGCCCACCAAAAGCACCAATGTAATCGTTAAGATCATCTGCCATAATCAACAACACATTTGGCTGTTCTTGTGATATGGCTATAAAAGACAAAGAGATGAGTGAAAAAGTAATAATATGTCTAAGCATGTCGTTTTTTTATGAATGATTCAATACAACTGCTCAAAATAAATAAAACACTGGAATAGTAAGGTGCTAAATATTACCAATGATTTTGTGCTGGTTAACATATCTTCAATGTCTTTATAATTGTTTTATATAATCTATTTCAACCAAGTCATTTTTCTTGCCATGAAACGAAATTTTTAGCTTTGTTGTACCGCTCAAACCGGTGCTATTATTGAGAGGAATCAATACTTCTTCAAAAGATGAGTTACCCGAATATTCTGCAGTGCCCAAGTCGCCATAATCATTTGCAACAAAAATTTTCAAGCTGGAGTTTGATTTCATTTTAATGGCAATGCTTTTTTGATTATTGGTTTCTCTAATTTGTAATCCTGTTTTATGTATCGTTCCTTTTTTGCTATCAAGTTTAAAATCCAGATAGCCCAAGCTTCCCGCCAAATTGGAAGAAATGTCTATCGATTCCCAACCTTCTGTTTGCCAACCCCCACAATCAAAATCAAAATAAAGCAGCCCATCACTCGGGTCTCTCTTATTGGCTATTTCCCAGCTGTCAGACAAGCCATCACCATCAGAATCCACGCGATATTTTTCGTATTCTGGATTAACTCCTTCACCCCATTTTTTTCCATCGCCATTTGCCTTAAGATTTGCAATAGGTTCAGCTTCTGAACCCATGTCACCAACTGCTAACCATTGGTCTAGCAACTCACGATGCCTTTTAAGTTCTAAACTAAATGTAGGATTTCCAACCAAATTATAAATCATTGCAGGATCTGTACTTACATTATATAATTCTTCTGCAGGGCGTTCACCAAAATAAATTTTTTTATGGACTTTAGAAAGTCTTTCTGAATTGTACAAATGATGAAGGTTTTTAGTGAAGTTTTTTGAATCCCTGTATTGCGGCTGCAAAAAAATACGGTCTAATTTATAATTTCGAATGTATCTATAATTTTCAGTTCTTATCGTTCTTACTCTGTCAATTGTATGATCTAGCCGGTCTTTGTGTGCAGCAACAAATTCTCGTGGTGTAAAGTTTTTTGAAAATAAATTTTGCCCTTCATACCAATTTGGTACATCAACTCCTGCCCAAGACAATGTAGTAGCGGAAAGGTCTAGCATGTTTACCAAATCATTGCGAACTTTACCGCTTGGGACATATTTATTTGGCCCCATAACTACAAATGGCACATGCAATCCTCCTTCAGTGAGCATTTGTTTATGCCTTGGAAGGTTGTTGGCACCATGGTCTGAAAAATAAACCACAATGGTGTTTTTGTAAAGCTCCGTGTCTTTTAGTTGCTGTATAATCTTCCCTATAATATTGTCATCTACTCGAATTGCTTCATAGTGTTGGGCTACTACCTCTTTAAAGATTTTATTATTTGGATAATCCGCGGGAACAGCAACATTATTCGGATTAACTTTAATTTCTTTATTTATGTTTTCAGTATTGTTTTTGCCTCCCCTAAGTTGAATTTGACCAAAGAACGGCTGTTTATTCACTAGCTCAGAGAAATCGGTTCTTTTTTTGAGCTTGTGATTATAGGTTTTACCCTGATTCCAAGCAAAATTATAATCTGCTTTGCCAAAGTTAAAAGTGGTGTACCCTTGCTCAGAAAGCAACTCAGGTAGTAGCTTGTAATTTTGAGGAAGTGGAACACGGGTTTTAGGGGTTCTAGAAGATCGGTGTTGATGTGCGCCAAAACGAATTGCTGACTGGCCAATAATCATTGCAGATCTGGTAGCAGAACAAACAGGTGCCGGAACATACGCCCTGTTAAAACGCACCCCTAATTCCGCTATCGCGTCAATGTTAGGAGTTGCATCAGCGTTGACATCATCACCATAACATCCCATCCATGGAGAGGTATCCTCTGCATAAATCCAAAGTATGTTGGGTTTCTGAGCAAATGAAAAGCCTGTTGAGACCGTTAAGGAATAAAAGAAAATGGTTGTGAAAAAACGAAAGGCATGAAACATGGGCTATTATTTCTTTTTTTGAAGATTGTAAAATCTGCTAGGGTCGGGTTTTACTCCATTAAACTCAGCAGCTGCCTCTGTATTAAATAGCGGAGAGAATGATTTATCCCAAAATGGATTTTTTACATGTGCTTTTTGCATCATATTCTGAATTTTGACTACCACCTCTGGATGCTGTAGGGAAAGATCAAATTGCTCTGCCTTGTCCTTTTCTATATCATAAAGTTCTAGATTAAGTCCTTTTCGTCTGTCTTTGACTACCGCCTTCCACTTGCCAAATCGAACAGCACTATTGGGCCTACCCTCATAAAGCTCCCAATATAAAAATTCATGCTTTTTTTGCTTTACGTCATAACCCAATAACGTGGGTAGCATCGATATCCCATCCGTACGCCCATTGATAGGTTCGCCTGTCAACTCAGAAAAGGTTGGTAGCATGTCCCAAAATGCTGAAATATGTTTGCTAACACTACCTGCTTCAATTGTTCCTGGCCAATAGGCAAACATCGGTGAGCGAATTCCACCATCATACATCATTCTTTTTATACCTCTTAATTTGCCTGAGGGCTTAAAAAACGCTTCTGTTCCAGCCTTTCCATGTGCACCATTGTCACTGTTAAACATGATTATGGTATTCTTGTCTAAACCTAAGGATTCCAGTAATTCAGCTATAACCCCAACATCCCTGCTCATTCTTGAAATCATGGATGCTTGAATCTTCATGTTTTCGGGCCATTCTTTGTCTTTGTATTGTGCCAAATCCGGTACCTGTAACTTGAGGTGCGGTATAGTATAGGCTAAGTACAAAAAGAAAGGTTCATTTTTATTTTGTTTGATAAATGAAATGGCTTTTTCTGTAAATAGATCGTGGCTGTAGTCATTTTGTTTGCCATTGCCGTTGTCAAGAAATTGCTTTTTTCCATTTTGCCATAAATACTTTGGGTAATAATTATGTGCTTTCACTTGATCTGTGTACCCATAAAAATAATCAAACCCTTGCTTGTTTGGATTGCCTTTATCATGAAAACCACCCAATCCCCACTTGCCAATGCAAGCCGTTTTGTACCCCGCACGTTGCATAAGTTTACCAAGGGTTTCGGAATCTGCTGGAATTGGTGTTTGCCCATCGGGATAACCTGGACTATTAGATCTGATATAGGCATGGCCTGGGTGTTGCCCCATCAACAAAGAAGCACGGCTTGGCGCACAAACTGCGTTTCCACAATAGTGATTAGTAAAGCGCATTCCATTGTGAGCAAGTTTATCAAGCTCAGGTGTTTCAATGAGCTCTTGCCCATTATATCCTACATCGCCATAGCCCAAATCATCTGCAAGGATATAAATAACATTTGGTTTTTGCTCTTGTGCACTTACTATTAATGGGAATGCAACTACACAGTAATACATCACAGTAGCGAAAAACTTTTTCATTGCACCAATTAAAAGATCAGTTCTAATTATCTTTCTTATAAATTTCAACATAATCAATCTTTAGGTAATTTGGCCATTGAGTAGTTCGATCAGTTGCGTTGGTTTGAACTTCATTATTGAATACAATATACATGTCTTCGTTGGGCCATAAATTTGCTCTATTAGAAGTTAAATTACTTTTTAGCAGCTCTCTTTTTATTTCTCCGTCTACAGTCCAAACCGCCTTTTCTGCTGTCCATTCAAATCCATAAACGTGCCATGCTTCACAGTCATATGTAGCGTCAAAATTATAAATATAGCCTGTGTCCCATTTTTGATTCGGCCATTCATCAACTAATAAATGCATTCCCATCACATCTTCACCTACAGTATTTTTACCAAAATATTCAAACATATCCCACTCTGGGCCCCAAACTAAATCTTCAGCGATCAACCAAAGTGCAGGCCAAACCTTATCTCCTGATGGAAACTGCGCTCGCATTTCAATATATCCTTTATTGAAATATACTTTGTGCATAGACATCGCCCAACCACTCGTGTAACTGTAATTGCCCGCAGGGCTTGTGCCTGTAAAGGATCTTTTTTGATTTCGTAACACCAAAGCACCGTCCTCTAAATAGCTATCCTCTTTAGTAACATAGCCACTGTATTTGGTTTTAAGCAAATGATCTCCATCGGCACCTGGTACAATATCTCCTGTTTCTGGGTCTCTTAATGATCCTACCGTCCAATGAGCAGAATTTATTTCTGTGCCATCAAAATGATCTTCCCATGTTTTTGTATAACCATCAGGAACAAAACGCTCCAAAGTGTCATCTATTATTTCCTCTGGATCATCGCTATTTTTGACTATATCTTCACCACCACATGAAAATAGCGTAAATAATAGGGATATCAGCAGAACTGTCTTCTTATAGCTTATAATTTTCATTATTATTTCACTGAATAAATTGTTGTTGTTGTTTTCCTACCTCGTTGATCTTATACTCCTGTAGCTCTTTTTGTACTTTACGCAACTCATTTTGTAATTTTTCTAAATTTTCGTTTTGGTCATTTAAAAGCGAAGTTTTAGCAGCTGTATCTTTATTCGGCAATTCGTTGTAAAATAAATTTTGCGATGCCTCAACAGTGCTAAACTCAATTTCAGCAAAATCTGGGATATTCCTCCCCTCTTTCATTATTGCTGCCTTAACTTTAATTTTTCCAGCTGTAGTGCTTGAGCGTATTAGAGCTATTGCTTCTCCCCAAAGCATCTTTTGCGGATTAATTTCATTATCTGTACTACCAATTAACTCGCCTTCCCCTTCAACTGTAAAACGTACGTATTCGTCACTTAATCGTTTTATCGCTCCACCCGCATCTACTAAATAAGCAACAACCGTAGTGATATCGCTACCATCCGCTATGGGCTGAATATTAGAATCATCTACTTTTATTACAAGCCTTCTCTTTCTTCCTACCGGCCAACGTTTGTGTTCTGTTACTACCGCTCCATTGATAATTCCTTCGGCTTTCATTACCGCACCCTCAACATATTCCTGATTTATTTTTCCGTACCCTTTTTTACTTTTATTTCTAGCATCTGTGTATTTAAAAACATCTTTAAAAATAACCGGCACTCTTGGTACTGGGTTAACAGCATCTGTGGCTTTCTTTACGCCAATTTCTTCTCCGTACATTGTAAGTTTTACTTCTTCGCAGTTGGTAAAAACTACAACATCTTCCGGAGAAAAGGGAGTCATCAGATGCGCTAAAAACACAAAAGGCTTTGCATCAACTTGGGGAACTTTTTCAAGACCGCTAGTTGGAAGGAGACTTTTCATTAGATAATATGAGAATTTTGGCTGGCGATAGGCGTCCATGATACCTCCCCAAAAGGGATCGGGATGATATCCCCGCTGATGATCAAATGGATGCCACATAGTTGCACCGACTAATGATTTGCTAGCAGCATAAGACATTGTAAGTGAAGGCCAGGTTTTGAGCTCACCATTTTCTATCCATTCTTCTTTAAAATAATGCAATGCTTGGCGGATTTGAGCTGTCTCACCCCATTGTTTTGCTACCCGACTCACAGAGTTATGGTCTACCCAATTATCAACAAAATCGCCCCATTCGCGCTTAAATATACTTTTGTTAGGATATTTTGCCACTAGGTCATTGGAATAAAGCATGTCAAAATATTTTTGGTTTTTTCCTCTCATTTCACGCGCATCTGTTACTGTGTATAAGCCTTTAAATGGAAATTCCTCTTTTGCAGCTTTTGTAGTTTCTTGAGCAAATTTCTCAGGAAAATGCGTTTCATTAGGAATAATTTCCCAAATAAATACTGATGGTCTGTTACGTTCCAAACGAATTAATTTTCGCACATCATCCAACATACGATACATGAAAATAGGGTCTTTATTCCAGAATTGCCATCCTGGAATCGTCGCAATAAATAATAAGCCTAACTCATCGCAGGCATCCATAAATGCAGGGTCCTGAACAAAATGTGCCGACCGAATTACGCGCATTCCAGTTTGACGTAGTTTTAATGCATCGCGATAATGTAAGTTGTTCGGAAGTGCGTGTCCAATATGTGCAAAGTCTTGATGCCTGTTAGCTCCTATCAAAAGCTGTGGGTAAGGCTTGCCGTTGAGATAAAACCCTTCTTGTCCTCGCATTTCAACAGTTCGAATACCAATCCTTTTTATAAAAGTATCCAACACATCGCCACGTTTATTTTTTAAACTTACACGAAGATCATGTAGTTGTGGGTTGTCAGGACGCCAAAGCTTGGGATTAAGAACCGTAAATTGCGCATTAGTTTGTAAGGCATTGTTTTTTGGAAGTTGGTATTCGTTAACTGAGGATGCTACTGCGTTCCCATCGCTATCTAGTAGGTCTAGCTGGACAAATAATGTTTTCTTTTTCCCTTCATTTTTAACATCAACATCAACAAAAACATCAACTGATTTTTCAGAAAGGTTTTCATAGTGAACAAACACACCTCCACCTGCTACTTTTTCCGCTGCAGTAGGATGAGTGACATAAGTATGGTTATGAGTTATCAACCAAGCGTCTCTGTAAATACCTCCAAAATAGGTGAAATCTAATTGCTCCTGTGGTTTGCCTGGAGGGTAGGTTTTGTCATTACTATTATCGGCACGAACCGCAACTGTGTTTGGTTTTTTAAAATCCACGTATTCAGTGACATCAATATGTATGGGGTAATAGCCACTAAAGTTCTCTTTTACCATAGCCCCGTTAACCCATATTTTAGATTTACCCATAATCCCTTCAAAATGAAGTATGACTTTTTTGGATCGCATGGTTTCATTCAAACTAAATTGTTTTCGATACCATGCTGGTCCTTGGTAATTTACACCACCACTGGCAGCTAAAGGCAAAAGTTCCAAGCCATCAGGGAGGTTTACAACGCTCCATGCACTGTCATCAAAATCATGTTTTTCCGCACCAGTAACATCTTGCTTTACAAAGCGCCATCCTACATTAAAATTAACAGCTTCACGAATGCTCTTGTCTGTTTGGTAAAACCCTGCAGTAGAAAACTGCGGTTGATATTTTTGAGTATATCCAAAACCACTTAATAGTAAAAAAAACAATAATAGCCTATTCATTGACATTTAAATTATCTGTTCTAAAAGATGAAACAGGAAGGCCATTCCTTCCAAAAAGCGTTGGTATTACGCAGTTTTTGAATCCATAACGCACTGCTTTTGGATTGGGTACTTTTTCAGAAAAAACCCTGACTTTTTGATCTTTATGATAGGGACTCTTCATAACTGCATTTGCTGGATAAAAAATCATATCAGTTCCT
>CEWH01078972.1_pt1 | contig 13217 bp, 32 predicted proteins | sample 531231 | NCBI WGS metagenome assembly CEWH01 (sample SAMEA2622316, study PRJEB7988) | marine metagenome | biome: marine biome (ENVO:00000447); feature: surface water layer (ENVO:00002042); material: "saline water (ENVO:00002010), including plankton (ENVO:xxxxxxxx)" | depth 5 m | reverse complement strand
TTAAAAAAAAGTAAATTATGGAAAAAGGATACCCACTATTAATTGTTTTTTATTTGGATAGAGAAATGATGACTAATCCAGATATTGTACAACCGTTTGCCAATTCGGTTAATGACGCATTAGCTCAAAGGGAAGCAAATGCAATGGCTTTCTTTCTACCAACTGATGGTGAGGAAAGAATTGAATGTATAAACCCAATACAGGTTACTAAAACAAATATGAAGAAAATAAATAAATTAGTTGAAGACCTCACAAATAACTTTGACATCGGAAAGGGTGCGGACAAAGGCAAGAGCGACCCATCTAATGATATTGAAATTAAAAATGATGGAAAGTAATAGTAGAGAGTGCGAATTACTATCGTTACTGTATAGGTCTGAAGAACTGTTATTGGAAATAATGGACGGATGTAAAGACAATCAGGATTATATGTACCTATCTATAATAATAAAAAATTTGGAAGACAAAATAAGTCAGCAACAAGATTTGATATGATAAATAAAAATAAATTAACAACACAGTTTTCAAAGAAAGATACGGTTAAAAGGCTTATCAAACAACGTAGATTAAGTTTTAATAAATTAAAATTAAGGGGTTAATATTAAGGTCTAGTGGATGTTCTTCTAATTTTAAGTATGTCCCAGCCAGTATTCTCTTTTATTATATCATACATTTTACCAGTCATAACTTTACTAGCTGTACCCATAAAAACCAAGCCATTTATTTTAGCTTTGGTTACTGATTTATTCAATTCATGATGTAATCTTTGAGCATCTTTTTTACACTTACAAATAACCATATCAAACTGTTTTTCATTATAAATAATTAATTTATTATGAACTACAATTATCTGTTTTGAATGATTAATTTCGGTTATATTTTTAAATAAACTATTTATTATTTCATGTATTGTTACTCTATCGTTTTTGGGGTCCCTACCATATAACCAAAACGTTTCTTCTAATTCATAATGCTGGTCATCTATTACAGTCCATATACCAAAAAGAGGTTTTTCGCTATAAGTCCTACCCATAGAATCCCTTCTAGTTCTAAATTTATCCCCATCTTCAGTATCTTTAACTATGTATAGTCTATACTTAACTGGCTTTATACCATCATAATTTATAAATTTCTTGGGGAACATAACAGATTTATTATCATCAATAATTTTGTGATAATTAATGAAAGAAGCTTCAATAGTTTTACATCTGTGTAGGGTCATTTTATAATCCCCGTTTTTTGTAAGTATTACCCTGTACATATTCAACAAATTTACTTATATTAATACAAAAATAAATAGATGCCCAAAAAAGATTACTATAAAATACTAGGTGTTAACAGAGATTCTGATGCCAAAACAATTAAAAAGGCATATAGAAAGTTATCTAAAAAATACCATCCAGATGTAAATCCAGATAACAAAGAAGCTGAGGAAAAATTTAAAGACGTTGCTTCAGCATATGAGGTCCTTTCTGATAAAACTAAAAAGAGTAATTATGATACCTTTGGTGATGAGAATGGGCGACCCAATAACTCATTTAATGATACAAACATGTCTGATATATTTAGTCAGTTTGGTTTTGGTGGGAGAGCAAATCCATTTACAAGACAAAGACAAACTAGGGGTAATGATTTGGCTTTAAATATAAAAATAAGTCTTGAGGATGTTCATAACGGACTGACTAAAAAATTCAAATATAGGAGGAACGCAAAGTGTGAACCATGTGACGGTGAAGGTGGAACAGAAAAATCAACTTGTCCAAATTGTAATGGTACTGGGTATCAAACATTCCAACAAAAAACCCCAATGGGTATTATGAGACAAATGGTTGATTGTAGTACGTGCGAATCAACTGGTGAGGTAAATAAAAAAATGTGTAACTCATGTTCTGGAAATGGAGTTAAAAATAAAGAAGAATATATAGAGGTTAAAATACCAAAAGGTGTTACAGATAATGATATTATATCATATAATGGTATGGGTCATTCTATAAAGGGTGGTTCTTCGGGTAGACTAATAGTTAAATTATTAATCACAAAAAATGAGCACTTTACTAGAAATGGTGATGATTTAAAATATAATTTAAAATTAAAATACCCACAATTGGTTTTAGGTGATAAGGTAGAAATACCAACAATAGACGGAACTAAAATAAGAGTTAAAATACCAAAGTTAAGTAATATTGGTGATAACTTAAGAATCGTTGGTAAAGGATTAAATAGCAAAAAGGGTGATAATGTAGTTGGTGACATGTTAATAAATTTAGATATTGAAATGCCTAAAAAACTAGAAGAAGGTGAAGAAGAACTAATAGATAAATTAAAAATAATTAATGAAAGAGTTGCTAAAGAATAAAATGAATGATATATTTGATGGAAATATTAACTATATGAGTGAAAATTCAGGTAAAGGTGGGGGATTAGGTTTAAGCACTATGGTGTTTATAGTATTCCTAATACTTAAATTATGTAAAGTAGGTATGGTTGCCAACTGGTCATGGTTGTGGGTAACATCCCCATTATGGATACCAATAATTGTTATGTTTGGTATAATAGTTATGGTACTGATACTTAGCTTTATAGTTAAAATTTTTGATTATTAAATAATATTATATTAACAATTAAATTAAATTTATGGCAAAGTACGAAGAACCATTTAAAGACACACAAGAAATTTTTGATGAAGTGATTAGAAATTCAGGCTTGGACAGGTATATCAACATTAAATTATTGGTAGATAATAAGCAAAAGAAAAAAGTTGCAAAACCATATAAGTCACCAAACTTATTAAAACATGAAACAAAAAATGATGTTTACATTATAATAAATGAATTGATTTTTGAACAACTAGAAACCTGGCAAAAATTAATGGTCGCTGAGGAAGCTATAGCTGGAATTAGTTTTGATACGGAAAAGGATAAACTAGAAATAAAAACTGGTGACATCTCAACTTTTTCAGGGCTATTAAAGAAGTATGGCTATGAAAGGTACGAAGTAGTTGAAGAGTCTGTCAAGACACTATATAATGTCGAAAGAGAAACAGCAGAGGTGTAATGACTAGAGAAGAAATTGCAGAATATAATGAAGAGGCGCTAATATGTGATGGCTTTGATGAAGCCATCATTGGTGTCGCTGAGAGAATAAATTTAGGTCCAGTAGCCGCATATAGCGTTGAAAAAATAATAGAAATACTAATGGAAAGAGACGGTATGACATATGAAGATGCTCACGAGCACTTTTCTTATAATATTATTGGGTCATGGATGGGCGAATACACACCCGTCTTTATTTACACAAATGAAGAATAAATATGAAAGAACAATTGTACAAATTATTAAGTAGTAAGGCATTATCAGAAAAAGAAGAAGCCTTAACCACATTGAAATTATTATCAGAATATCCAGCTGGTATTGGTGACCACTCTACTGGTGACTTTTATAATAATGCTGAAGAGGCTCTACAAAAATTAGTTGATGCTGATGATAAGTTAGAAACACTAGATAAATATAAAGATATTTTATTTAAAATTTAAGATTATGTTAGACTTTTATAGTGAATTTAAAAAATATGCTAAATTACATATGGGTGTTGATGAAATGAAATTTCGTGACTGGGAGAACCTACAATCAAATATGTATAATAATGTTCAAGTGGGTGGGTCATTAACACCTTACATATTGGAAGAAAGGGAAATGAGAGTAACTCAGATGGACATCTTTTCAAGACTAATGATGGATAGAATATTATGGGTGGCTGGCCCAGTAAACGACCAAATGAGCACTGTACTTCAAGCTCAATTAATGTTTTTAGATAACGTTGAGGAAAGAGACATTACGATGCATGTCGACTCACCAGGGGGGTCAGTTAAATCTGGATTAAGCATGGTAGATGTTATGAATTATGTTAAATCAGATATTGTAACCATAAATACTGGTATGGCGGCCTCCATGGGCTCAATATTGCTTGGTAACGGAACTAAAGGTAAAAGATTTTCACTGCCAAACTCAAAAGTTATGCTACACCAAGTTTCCGCTGGGGCACAAGGCCATGTTGAAGACATGAAAATTAGTATTGCGGAGGCTGACAAATATAATGATAAACTATTTGGCATGTTAGCTAGTTTTTGTGGTAAAACAAAGAAAAGAGTATTAGCTGATTGCAATAGAGATAATTGGCTTGATGCGAAAGAAGCTTTAGACTATGGCATCATTGATGGTATAGTTGAAAATAAATAAAGTAAAATCGGGTTGTTACTAATAACAAATGAATATAAAATTAAATTAATATGGAAACAATAATTTTAGTAACAGTCTTATCAACACTAGGTGTAGTTGCAATGCTTACGGCAATTGTGGTTATGGCTTTTAAGTTGAGAAATAAGGTTGATGTTAATAGTTTCGAAGAAGAAGTAAAAACTATTTATAATGAATCAAATATAAGATTCTCTGAATTAGAATCAAGACTCGATGATGAAATTCAACACATACATCGAGAACTTAATAATAATGTTGAAGAAGCGCATAGGCGTATAAATAATGAAAGTGAAGAAATTAGGAGACTAATTGATTCAAGGCTTGATAAATTAGACTCTAAATTTGTTGGCGGTATTAACCAATTACAGAATGAGTTAAACTTTAATCTAGCTAAAAATAAAATGGGTGAGGATATACTCACACCTATAGACTAATAAAACAACAACCCGATTTTAAATGAGGACCTCGAAAGATTTCCTCATTTTTTTTTTAACCACTTGACTTTAAGATAAAAGTTTATTATATTTGTGAATATTTAAAAACAAAAGATACGTTCTTTAACATATGGGGCAAAATGGTTATTGATTATTTATAGTCGTGATTAGTAAGCATGCAGTGTTAGATTGGAAACACTTTAATTACCTATCATTTTTCTTAGATGGAAACGAGTTTGACATCGATGAAAACTTCCTAGATACCGCTTCAGTAGAAGTTGGTACGGGAGAGGTTGCATTCGCCTAAGAGTAATGATGATGGTGGTAATCCACCAACCCTCTTTGATAGTAGAGTTTAAAAAATTATCCAGAAGATTAGTTATCAGTAAAACGAACTGTAATAAGGGAACTGTTAAACTTTGCTGGGATTAGAAACCAGATAAGCATGTAGAAAACTCTTTATGAGTAAGTAAGACTAGAGTTCGAATCTCTATTGCTCCACTAATACTCCTTTATTTTTATATCAAGGGGTTTACTAAAAAAATATATTACTTATATTTATAAAAGAATAAAAAAAATAAAAAAAATTTTATTATGTCAGTTATTACAGAAAACAGTACAGTGATGGTCCATTACACTGGTAAATTAAACGATGGATTTGTGTTTGATTCATCAAAAGCCGTTGAAGGTGATGATAGGTTTGTAGATAGAGAACCATTAAAAGTTGAGTTGGGTAAAGGGTTAGTTATACCTGGATTTGAAAAGGGTTTAATCGGAATGAAAGCTGGTGAAACTAAAACCGTTGCCATACCAACAAAAGAAGCTTACGGTGAAAAAAGAGAAGACATGCTTCAAGAAATACCTAAAGAAAACGCCCCAAAAGATGTTAAAGTGGGTGCTGGATTACAAGCGGATGGCCCAAACGGAAAAATGGTTGTTGTTGTATCTGAGGTTAAAGAAAAAACAGTTGTTATTGATGCAAATCACCCACTAGCTGGAAAAGATTTGAATTTTGAATTAGAGGTAGTTTCTATCGAGAAATAGATATATTAAATAACATTTAAGACATTAAAAAGCCCACAGTTGTGGGCTTTTTTATTATAAATATATATTTATTATAAAAATAAACACTATGAAAGAATTTATAAAAGATATATTTACCGAAGACAAAAATGAAGGTAAATATTCATCAAAAAAAACAGTTGGAATAATTGCTGCTATTTTAGGTTTTATTGGATTTATTGTTGACGGGTTTCACTTTTACGAAATTAGCGAAACTATGTTTGATTCAATATTAATTTTTTCGGGTACTATGTTAGGTGCCTCACTTGTTAAAAGTTTTAGTAAAAGCAGTAAATAAAAAACGAATGGGGCTCAATAAGCCCCATAGTTTTATTTATTAACGTTATTATTATTATTATTATTATTGGTATTATTAGCGTTGTTACTATTTGTTGGCTTAGGTCTATTAGCTTTGTTTTTTTTACATCCACATCCCATGATAATATAAATTTATATCTATTGTTATACATTAATAAATATAAGATTAAGATAAAAAAAATAAAGGTAAAATGTTTATTTATGTTATTTTTTTTATATATTAGTTTAAAACAATCATGCTTTTTAAGAAATACGTAATAACAATAATTGACGAGAAATGGAATATTGTCAAAACAAAATTTAAGGTAAAGGTTATACCAAGAATTCACGAGCTATTTTATTTGGAAGAAAACGGTAAATACTATAGAGTTGTCAATGTAATACACAATATAAAAAAAACACATGAGCTATGCGTTGTTATAGAGGAGTATATTGATGATTATAAACTAAAAGATAATAAAGAAATTATTAAAAGTTAATTTATGAAAAAATTATTGATTAAATTTTGTCAGTTTTTAACTAAAAACATGTTAATTCGCATTTTTATTTTATCAATTATAACACTTATTTCAGCAATAATTGCTAATTTTTATGAACCAGCCGAAAAGATTATGTTGGTGTGCATACTATTACTAACAATAATAGCTATAATTTTTATAATTTACGCCTGGATTATAAACCCGATAAGAAGACTAATCGATAAAAAAAATAAAAAATAATTGCTTTAGACTACAAAAATAATTATATTTGTATATATTTGTATAAATAAACGGTAGTTAAAGATTAGTTTCAGCCAGTTTTAAGACAAGTTATAGTTATAGTTAAAAACTAATCTGACGTTATAAAGAAAGGTTTCAGCAAATAAGCTTTAAATATATGATTAATTTAAAAACGCCTTTCTGATAAAACAACTACAATTTTTCATAGTTTTAAGAACCAAAGTAGTGTTTTAAGTTGGTTCACAATTTTATCGTTATTTTTAAATTAAGTCCTTACCAACCAGGTGAGGATTTTTTTTATTCTTTATTCTTGTATTATATTTTATATTTTTATATATTTGTTATCAAATAATTGATTTATTATGATTAAAACTCCATCAAAACTACCAAAACTACTTATAATTGGAAACGCGAGACACGGAAAAGACACCCTGGCAGAAATACTTAGGGATGAGTTTGACCTAACATTCGAATCATCATCAAAATCAGCTTCAGACATATTCATATATGATTTATTTAAAGAAAAGTATAGTTATAAAACACCCGAAGACTGCTACCAAGACAGAATTAATAGAAGACAAGAGTGGTATGAAGCAATATGTGAATATAACAAATATGATAAAGCCAGACTAGCTAAAGGAATATTATCTAGAACTGGTTGTTATGTTGGAATGAGAGACAGAGAAGAGATAAAAGAATGTATCAACCAAGGACTGTTCGATTTAATTATCTGGGTTGACGCCAGTGATAGATTACCCGAAGAACCAGCAACATCATTTAATATAGATAAAGGGTGCGCTGATATTATAATTGAAAATAATGAAACTTATGAAGACTTTCACACCAAGGTCTTAAGGTTAGGTAAAACTTTAATAAATGAAAAATAAAATAAACATAACAAAATTATATATTATATTAAGTATTTTTCTATTATTATTCTTGATGATAAAAATTGTGAATATTAATAACGATAATATAAAATTAAAAGAAATAAATAAAAGGAATATTATTACACACACCAAAATAATCGATGATTATTTAAATATAAAGGAAGAAAACGACTTAATGTTAGATGAAATCATAAGACTTGAAGAAGAAAATAAAATACTGGGTAGTTATATTGCAAATGATGAATTAGAAAAATGACTGAAGAAGAAAAAATAGAAGAAAAAATTACTGATGTTTTAAGAACCATAGCCGACCCAGAGTTACCAGTGAATATATATGAACTGGGGTTAATATATTCTATAAAACTATCTAAAGTAAATAATAACACTTATGATTTGGATATAGTTATGACCGTTACAGCACCAAACTGCCCAGCAATAGAATCAATGCCAAAAGAGATTAAAGAAAAAACTGAGAGTTTAGATGATATCAAAAATTGTAATGTTAAAATTACATTTGACCCACCATGGGATATGAGAATGATGAGTGAGGCCGCAATGCTAGAATTAGGTATGTTATAAATAAACAAAAATGGGATTAAAAGAAGATTACAACTGGGATTTTATATTTTTATTACTTGGATTAATATTTTTTTGGTTTTTAATATATTTTTTAGTTAAAATCTGTTAAAAATATATGGGAGGTAAATTTTACATTAATTGGGGCAAGGATAAGTTAATTAACTCCCACTATATTCATACGGTAAATTATATTAAGGAAATTGAACCTAACTCTACAGTATTGGATGTGGGGGGATTTGGATGTGGGGGGCTAAATACAACGGTATATCTAAAACAAAAAGGGTGTAGTATCGATGTTCTAAATATTGACGATTCTGTAAAAGGGTGGTGTAATGATTTTGATGTTCACTTTATTCATGCAGACATATTCAACTATAGTTATAAAGAAAAAAAATATGATGTAATTATACTAGAACTTGTTATAGAAACTCAAATTAATATGTATAAAGAAAATCTCATTGATAAGCTAAAAAATATATTAAAACCCAATGGATATATATTAACATTTTATGTAGATGATATAAGTAAAGTACCCACTAAAAGATTAAAAGAAACAAAACACCTCATAGAAGAATTTAAAAAAGATTATCTAAATAATATACCTATAGAAGAAATATATAAAGAAGAATTTATCGGTATAGATAATAATAGGAAATATATGAAATGGTTTAAATTTAAAAAAAAATAAAAAAAAATTGTTTTTTTAAAATATTTTTATTATGTTTGTTACCAATCAATCTTTAATGTAAATTCCTACACACATTAAAGTTCAAAAATAAATAAAATGAGTGGTAAAGTTTTTCATATAATTGAAGCTAGAGATTTAGATACTAATCAAGTAGAAGAGCGAAGATTATACACTACAGAAGAACAGTATAAAATTAGAGGTCCAAAACAAATTTCTAAATTCGTTAAAAAATATAAAGTTAAGGTAACTAAATATGTGTGTAACGAATCGGTTGAAATATTAAATCAAAAACCAGTATGTTAAAATACAGAATGTATGGACTAGTACCATACAACATCAGTCCAATACAGCAAGGAATTCAATTTGGACATGCAGTAGTAGAATATGGTATATCTAATACGTTAGAACATAACTACATACAATGGGCACACAATGATAAGACATTCATCATTTTAAATGGTGGAACTACAAATACAAACCCTTTATCATTGGGGACTTTGAATCAATCTAGAAATGATTTAAAAGAAATGAAAGTTGAATATGCATCATTCTATGAACCAGATTTAGGAGACCAATTAACTGCCGTAGTCTTTTTAGTGGATGAACGGGTTTGGGACAAAGATAAATATCCTGAATATGATGAATTATTACATGGAAGTTATACAGATAAACCAAATCATGACTTTGATTTATTCGGTGATGATGCAGATAAGATATTAGAAATGAGAGAATTCCTTTCTAATTATAGATTGGCATAAATAAGGTTAATTCACCTACCTGTTTAAATGGTGAGTAAAATAAAAATTAGTATGAAAAAAGAAACATTACTTAAAATCTTGGGGTATATCTCCATTGGGTTGGTAATACTTATTACACTTAAATATATTAAGATGTTACCAGCATTTCTAAAAGTATTGGCCCTGGCGACCAATGTATTAACAGGTTATTTCGCCTATAATAATTTAATTAATAATAAAAAAACAAAAAAAAATGACAATTAAAAGTATTTTTAAAACAGCAGCGTTGAGTTTTATTGGTATCACAATATTAGGTGTGATATTCTCAGCATGGGTTGATGTAGACCCAGGACAAGAAGGGTTTTCTTACCGACCTTATAACGGTGGTGTAGATATGAAAGCGAGTTATACTGAAGGAACGTATTTTATCGCTCCGTGGAATGATGTAATTACATATAATATTCTACAACAATCCAAATCATATGAGTCCACGGTAATGGATGTCAATGGAACGGATATTTCTGTAGAGGTAGCGGTTAACTTCTCAGTTAAAAAGGGACATGCCGCAAAACTACACCTTAAACACGGTAAAGGATATATTCAATTTATTGATGATAAGGTAAAAGGTGCAATTAAAGATGTTGTGGGTAGATACACATATCAAGAAGTATATTCTACAAAGAGAGAAGCCTTGGAAGGTGAGATAGAAGAAATATTGATTGAGGACTTTAAGGGTAACTATATTGTATTTCATTATGTAGAGATTGCAGACGTAAACCTACCTAAAAACATTGCAACTGAGATTACCAATAAGGAGACTCAGAAGCAGAAAAACCTTACCGCACAACAGAAACAACAAGAACAGATATATCTAGCAGCGGCAAAAATGGAAACTGCTAAAGGTGATAGTGCAAAAGTAGTAATTAGAGCTAACGCAGAAGCACAATCTATTAAGATTAAGCAAAAACAACTTCGCCAATCTCCACAGTATATTGAATACTTAAAAGCTAAGCAGTGGAATGGTCAGATGCCCAAAGTAGTTGGTTCAAGCGGTGGTTTAATTATAGACCTAAAATAATAGATATGTTAGAACTATTTATAATTTTATATATTATTAGAGTTATATTATGTACGCTAATAACCCTAATATTTGATAAATTAGAGCTAAAAGAAACCTTTATGGTTAATAGCGCCATTCAAGCCTTAATATTCATATTAATGCCATTCTATATACCGTATCTCTTTTGGAGGATAATAGAAAATAAATTTAAACAAGAAGGGGTCTAAGACCCCTTTTTAAAACAAAAAAAAATGAAAAAAATATTATTATTAATTTTACTTTCACCTTTAGTATTACATTCACAAAATAAATTGTTTTATGTGGAAGCTAATGGAGGTGTAAGTACGACAGTAAATTACGAAGATGAAGTCATAGACATTGTGGATATGAGTGTAACTTACAAAAACAATGATAGATTTATGGGTTCAATATCTATAGGGTCTAATATACCAATGGGTGATTACAGTTTAATAGATATACAAGTTGGTGTAGTTTACCCATATATTATAACGGGCAAAGTAGGAGTTGGCTCTTATTACGGTAAAAATGAACAAATATCTATTGTATTGGGTGTTAGGCCATATCCTTTAACTGGGTATATGCAATTAAATATTAGACCTAACACTGGATTACACTTTACAATATGTGGAGAAATAGGTACTGGTTCGGACATATCTTTAGGTGTTAGAAGTATCTTTAATGTAGGAATGAGATTACCAATTTTTAAATAAAAAATTATGACAAATTCATTACTTTTAGGTTTAGTGGTGTGTGTGTTTTTAATTATAACACAAAACGTAGTATTAAAAATATACAAAAGATTTCCAGAACACGGTATAGGACTCATGTATGGAAGTTTAGGTGTTAAACTGATATTTGTGTGTGGTATAACTATTGCCTTAAGAAGTGAAATAGAAAACTCTATTTTATATGCAATAATCATTTTAATGGGTGTGTTATACAGTAATGTGAGAACCATATTAGAATTATATGTAAAAACTAATTAAAAAAACAAAAATGATTAAAGAAGAAAAACATACAATAGATTTAGAATATTTTAAAAAATATGTTGAAACTTATGATTATAGTGAATTTGAATATAATGAAACATTTATAAAAGATATGATTTATGGTATTGGTTTAGCCGTTAACGGTGATAAGTTCAAAATGGCTGATGGGTATAAAAGATTTGAAGATTTCTTATTAAATGAAATTATAAAACAAAAACAAAGATGAAAATATTTTTAAGTTTAATGATAATGCTTTGTATGGGAATGACCTTATACCATTTCATCTCTCAACCAGAAGAGACAAACGAACTTATATTATGGTCAATGTTAACCCTATTTAATAGTCAATCTTTAATTAATATAAACCAAAACTGAGATGAGTAAAGAAAGAATAAAACAACTAACAGAAGAATATCCAGGTTGGATATCTTCTCTACTAGAAAGAGGTCTTATGGAGCATCAGACAAGTTATGGTGACATGATACCTGTACCCAATGAAGTAGTAGTTTTTATTAAAGAATTTTATGAATACGAACAAAACAAAGATGAAGAAAACTGATTATAAACCACTAATTCCAATATGTTCAGATGAAGAACTAAAAGACATCGCAGAACAATGGTGTGATTTAGTTGGTACAGAACCTACTAACACTACGTTAAACGCATTTATGATGGGAGCAAAAATAGCTATATCTAATATCGGTTGGGTAGTAAACCAAAACGAAGATGATATGAGAATTGAATGTTTAATCGGTGAAACATATCAAGTTACTGATGGTTCTACTGTATGGCTTCAAGGTAGTTTATCAGATTGTGAGTCATACTTAAACCAAAAAAAAGATGAGTAAAGAGATTAACATACAGGTAGAAACCATTGAGGTTAAGGGTGAGGTGATACCATTACAACATGAATGGAAAGTTTGTGAAAATAATAAAGAATGGTACGGTAGATTACCCAGAAAGAAGAAGAAACAATTAAAGAAACGAATGGGTGAAGAATCTTTTGTTAGTTGGTGGAATGGACTTGATGTATATTATCATCCTGATATTGAAGAAGAATTAACAAAGTTACTTATAAATAAACCAAAACAAAGATGAGTTATGAAACAAGAAAATAGAATAATTAGAATGATAATGGATTCCGATACTGTTTATGTTGATGGTATGACAATAAAGGATAGAGAAAATTTAGAAACACATCCTAATGTTAATGAAGTGATGAAGAATATCGATAACTACTTTATTACATCTTTTAATAGAGACAGTAAGAAAGGTAAACGATATTTGGAACTACGTAGTGAATATGTTTTATAAACACAATATAAACCAAAACAAAAATGACTAAACAATATAATGTAAAGTATGAAGTAGGACAAGATGTCTATGTATTAAGAGATAAAAAGATAAGTAAAAATAGGGTATACAAGATTAGAGTTACCGAACAACAACCTTATACTAAGGGTAATT
>CEWH01002241.1_pt1 | contig 13274 bp, 6 predicted proteins | sample 531231 | NCBI WGS metagenome assembly CEWH01 (sample SAMEA2622316, study PRJEB7988) | marine metagenome | biome: marine biome (ENVO:00000447); feature: surface water layer (ENVO:00002042); material: "saline water (ENVO:00002010), including plankton (ENVO:xxxxxxxx)" | depth 5 m | reverse complement strand
TGGAACGGACTCATCGGTGGTTCACTTACTGCTGGTTTGCTTTGTATGTTGCAGGTTGCCATCGTTGGAACTTCATTTGATGAAGCATCTGTATTCGTATCACCACTCACTGGATCAGAGGGTGCATGGTTTTCGATTGGAGGGCCATGGGCAACCGCATACATACTCGGTTCGTTCCTTGGATTTGCTTGCCTCTTGGGCGACATGACAGGGTCGTTCTTCAAGCGACGTCGAGGACTCAAACGCGAAGGTGATGTATCCTCCAAGGCACCCCTGCTCGATACCTTGCCATTCGCAATAATGGTCTTTCTCTGGGGTCAACTTTTTTTGGGACCGTCGGTTCTAAGTTCGAATGAATTACTCATTCCAATGGCCATCATCATCATCATCACACCAATTCTCCATCGCTCATTCAACCTCATCGGATACGCCATTGGCTGGAAAGACGTCCCGTACTAAACAGAGAAGGATTGATTTTCCCCTTTGTCTTGGGATAAGCATGCGAACTGCAACGTTTCTGACAATTCTCATGCTTACCTCAGTTATACTCTGCTCACCTGTCCTTGCCTCAGCACCCGCGGATGGTTCAACCGTAACCGTTACTGATTCAGTTGCATGGAACGGTGGAACATTCGACGGCGAAATCATCATCAAAGACGGAGTTGAACTACATTGGACGGGTGATGTTTCCGTCGAACAAGGATCATCAATCATCATCGAGGAAGGTGCTATACTTCATTTCGATGAGGCCAACATTGAAGGGCAAAATGCGGCATCTACACTGCTCATCTATGACGGAACCGAGATTACACTCAGTGAAGAGATAACAGACACAGATGCAACAATGACCATCCATTTTAGCATTGATGTGCCAACTTCAGCACAGCTAAACTTTACCATTAACGATGTTCGTTACAACGAGGTTTCTGGGACGAGTCAACAATTTAACGTCGACCTGACACAAGATGTGAACATTGTTATCGAGCATTTTTATTCCTTACCATTAGGAATTACGGGGATTGAACTATTCCATTCGAATGCCGAATTAATGTCGATTCCTGCAGAACAAATCAATCAGCAAGGCGGGAACGTCATTTGGAACCAAGCTAGTTTCGACATAGAGAATCATGGAACCCTCATTGTTGATGATTCATCCCTCACTGGAGGAAATATCACTTGCAACGGAGACTGTTCGATCAAAGAGTCTAGTCTCTATGGTAGCAGCCCAATCAATGTTTTGGATGGAACACACATTAGCGTTTCCGAAACCAGCATTCTCGGCTCAAGGACAGATGAAGATATTGTCCTCCATGACAGCGCAACAATCGAATATCTCAACTCGACAGGGACTGGTGGTTACACCGATGCTTGGATTCGACTCCTATCGAAGAGGGAAGTAGCAATAAACGCTCCATTTGCTCAAATCATCGCAACTGGTATCGGATATCGTGGTGTAACAATGGATTTGGTTGTTGATGGCGAATTGGATGATGTGAGCACATGGAAGTTTGATTTGGGTACAAGTGAACAGAAGAGAATTGTAGAATGGGTCGATGGAAATGGTTTCTATGGAGAGGAATCTGGAACACTTAAGGCCACAGTCTCAACAAATTGGGGTGATTTTGTTGTTGACGCTAGTGCTCCAAAGACACCAACTTCCGCAATCAACATCGTTTATCCCCAACTTAGCATCGATAAAGTCGAACCTGAGGCCGTGACCGCTGATACTGGGCGGACACATGGCGTAATGGTTACAATATCCAATACAGGTTCAATTGCGGTCAATCCAAACGTTCGTTGCTATGTAGATGATGTCGAAGCAGACACCACTGCGAATACGGCCAATTGGGCCGTGGAGCCTGGTGAGACAAAAGATGTACCCATTTCATGGTACCATTACACTGATGAAGCAGTTCAGTTGACGTGTAAATTCTTTTATCCTGATGTTCTTGAGCCGGTGAGCAACTTAATTTCGAATGAAGCTGGATCAACATCTGGAGAAGTATCTTGGACAACATCTGAAGAGAGTGATAGTTTTCCAATTGTTCTTTATGCAGTAATCATATTCATTGTCGTCGTCTTTTCGGTTGTTGTTGCAATACGTGCAGGAAGTAATGTTTCAAAGGACTATGTTGCTGAAGAAACTGTATTACCTCAAAAGGCATCTGATGAGCAAGAACAATGGCTGGATGCCGATGGTAATCCTATCATAGCAAACGATTGAAATCAGCAAGCATTCATGTCCCAAGGACCTTCTTTGTTCGCATCGAAATCGAGTTCCCAAGCAACGTCGTCTTGAACCAAGATGAGTTCATCACCTGAAGAAAGAGTGTTGGTGATCGTTACTTGGAATGTGTAGCACCCATCATCACCGTAAAAGGTTTCAAGGTCGAGATATTCTGTACCAACTTGATCCGTTGCTGGACCAGGCATGGCAAACCAACCGTTGATGCTTACTGAGTCTCCACCACAAGAGGTTGCAGTTGTGCCCGAGACTTCGATGTAAGGGAAGCCGTTTGAAGAGGAGGGGCAGCCTTGCGAACTGGATTGTCCATAAACAACGGTGTTTCCTTCTTTGATTACAAGTTCAAGTGTGTAATCACCTTCAATCCAAATACCGTTGGCGTCAGTGTGCCCTCCTCCATCAAGATGTTCATGACTCGTTGGAAGTAAACCTGCCATCATCTCAACGACAATTCCATCAATCTCTGTTGTTGTTGAACCGCCATTGCCTGAACCGCTGTTTTCAGTCTTGGTAACAGCTGAAATCTTCACTCCAGAATCGAGAACCTCTCGGGTCATGAACTCTGGATTTATTTCTGCTGTTTGTGTAGTATCACCACTTGATACGGAAATCATGTATTCAATCACAGGAGTCGTTGGACAACTACCAGAGTTGCATTGCCAGGCATTCCCCACAAAGATTTCTGAGATTGGAACTGTAAACCGTGCTGATTCAGAAGAAAGTTCCTTTGTTGCGGACCATTTCTCAACGCCATCCGCAGTAATGACTGCATCAACTGAATTTGCAGAACCGATAACACGGAATGAAATCTCATCCGATTCTTCCTTCAGTTCAACTTCGCTAATTCCGAAAGAACCGCTATCCGGCATGAACATTGAAACGCCGTATGGCCCTGCTGCAAGGAGAACTGCAAGAACTGCAGCACCTCCCATTCGCAGGGGATCAACGCCGCCTTCTGACATGTTTTGCCCTGCGTAAAGCGACCCAATTCCAATGACAAGAACGCTGAGAACAACAATCAGACCCCATGACCCACCCTGCAGTGAGAGAAGACCACCGACAACGATGACTGCCCATCCTACTGAAGTAAGAATGGTGGGCATATCGGGTCCATCGCTTGGTTGGACGCTCGCTTCGAGTAGTCCCGCTTGATTTTTGACCTCTTCTTCAACAGGTGCTGATTTTGCTGTGTCTTCTGCGGCGTTAGCTTTACTCAAGAGTCCACTCATGTTCTCAACTCATAGAACCCTCGCATGGATAGGTTATGAACCCAACCCCATTGGGATTCAGTTTCGATTCAGTTTGATAGGTTACAGACCGGGTGCGGCTTCTCGCCACTCTTCTTCTTCGTCGTCTGCGTTGATGAAGCGTCGGCCTGCCACCGCAGCTGCGAGAGCAACCATTGACAATGCAGGGATGATTTCAAAGCCCGGGAGGTAAATTCCGCGGACGTAAATGGTGATCATTTGTGATTCTCGGTCACAGCCACCGTTCTTACAGGAGAAATCGGATTCAGCGTAAAAGTCGAGTGTGTGATATGCATCCGTCCAACCTTGGGTCTTTGGTGTTCGAAGTTGAATTCGGACCTTGGCAGGAGCGACCATCGGCTCAACGTTGACTTTGCTGATTGGGATGTTGATGTTGAAACCAGCGTCTTCCAAGGACTCACGGGAGTTTTCGGAAATGCCGACTTTCATGAAGTCATATTGATTACCGAGGTTGTAAACCTTGAATTCAAAGTCCTTGTCAGTCTTTGGCATTAACTGAACGAATGGCTCAACAGCTTCGACCTGGAGAAGTGCGAATTGCGTGATTGAAACAATCATCTGAGAACTGGATTGAGCAGGGTTGGGAGGAGGGAGTCCGTTAAATTCCGAAACACTCGCTTGTACGGTGAGGGTTCGGGCTTGCATGGTCATGAACGGCTGAGCACGAACAACTACTTGGAAATCCTCTTCACTGTTCGGACCGACGTAAATGTCACCGGGGGCAGCGGCAGCCAAACCATCAGATGAAATCGAGACTGAAATCTTCTCAAGGTACGATGATGGGTTTGTTGCAGTGCACGTCGTAAATCCAACGAGTGTTGACCCTGGCTTTACGTCAACTTTGATTTCAGCGGGTTGGCAAGTGATGGATACAGCCGCAACAGGCGCTTGTGCTTGGGCAGGTACGGCCACCAGCAGCAAAGATGCTACGTAAATCAGTAGAACGGTAAAGGTGCTCTTACGGGTTGACATCGTGCTCACTACCTTGTCCCACCCTATCGACCCTCATAACCATTGTGTCGTGAAGTGTCCCGTGTGAGAGAGAATTGAGTGGGCCTGAAGGGATTTGAACCCTTGACCGCCCGGTTATGAGCCGGGTGCTCTAACCAACTAAGCTACAGGCCCTGGACTGTCCTGAGAATAAGACCTTCATGAGTTTGCCGAATCAAACATTGCAAGAGATGATTGCGATGGCTTGGTCCTAGCACGAACTAAAGCTTCGCATGAGTTACGGATCTCCTCGGGTACAAAAACGAGTATGCGCTCATCGGATTGTGTCAAGGAGCGAATAAGCGGCGAATGTTCTGCTGCGTCTCGGCCATCTTCCAGAATGATGCCCTGTTCGTACGGCATGTAGCCACGTTTTCGAATTGAAGCGGTGATTAGATCGTGTTCAGCATCGAATCCTTGTTCGATGAGATGGGCCGCAACCTCATCCTTGACCATAGCAAACATCTCAGTTGTCAACGAAGTAATTCTCAATGACTTGTGGTAATCTCTACGAGCCAACAAACGTGATGCGTAACCTGACAGAATCTCGTCAGAATGATTCGCAAATCGACCCATGGCGACCTTGATGTGGGCATCATGCAGCGAGGCATATTGATCTGGCGTCAGTGATTCGTTGAGTAGCATCTCATGGATTTCTCCGCTCAGTTCCAGCGACCCGTTTTGAGCCAATCGTCGAGCACGTGCGAGCATTCGAACGAGGTAGGATTGGGTCAGCATGTTGACTTTGTGAAAGTACACCTGATTGTACATGTGGTATCTCGTCACGAGGTAGGCTTCAATCGCAGGCAATCCCCAGGTTTTCACGTACAATCTGCCCTCATCGTTGACACGCAGTGCACGAATCACTCGAGCACTGTCAAATCCACCGATCTGAGCACCTGTATTTGCTTGGTCACGTATCATGTAGTCCATTCGATCTACGTCCAGTTGACTGCTGATGATTTCCTTGAGGAATGGAGCGATTGGAACACCGTTGCACTCCGTTTGGCCATCGAGAAGAGCAAAGAGACGCTGTTTTCGTTCTTCACCAAGAACATCAGCAAGCACTTGCCCAATCTCTGAGTCCTCACTTTCGAGAAGAATCCTTCCCCAGTGTTCGTGGGAATGGAAGGTTGCAAAAACATCTGGAGTTTCAAGAAGATGGGAATATGGTGGATGGCCGATGTCGTGGAGCAATGCGCCAATTTGAACCAACTCAGCATCGGAGTCCGAGAGCAGACCTGGTTGTACTTCCTGTATAGAGGAAGTCAACTCGCCTGCGAGGAAGTATGCCCCAAGAGAATGTGCAAAGCGCGTGTGCGTTGCAGATGGAAAGACAAACTCACAGGTTGAAAGTTGTTGAATGTTCCTCAAACGCTGAAATTCGTGCGTATCAATGATTCGTGCGTGATGGGCTGGAACCAAAACGTCGCGATGGATTTCATCTCGGATTACACGGTCTCGCATGTTTTTTCCTGTTCTTGCCTTGCATTTCAAGGCATCTCTTCGGATAATGTTGCAGGGGAAGTGATATGCATCTTGACCCAGAGGCCATTCCATGGCAGATGGTCTCAAAGGCTTCCTCGCCCGATTATCAACCGACGATCCTGAGACCAACGGGCCTCGATTATGGGTCATGTTTGCGATTTCATTGTTCCTCGTGGCTACGCTCAACTGGTACGCCATGGTACGTGAACCATCGGTTGTTGATGTTGATGAATTAACCGATTACATCAACGAAGTGGTCAAGGTAGAAGGCCAACTGATTTCGTGGGTTGAAGACCCGTATAATTCTGGTGACGATCGACTCGATGCCATCATCGACGATGGTACTGGTGTCGTTGAATTGCGTTGGTTTCGCCCAGCAGAATTACCGCCAATAGGAACAAACGTGACAGTGATTGGAGACGTCATTGAATACGAAGGACGTATGTGGCTGCAAGCCCTTGGTGCAGGAGCAATGAACTGGGACAAAGATGACATTCCTGATGCTCCATTGTTGGCAATTTCCGATGTCGCATTAAACCCAGAAGACTATGACGGTCAAGTCATTCAATTGTCGGGATTCATGTCAAAATCCATTGCACCTGATGTAGCATTCGGTACCGCCAAACTCGGAGATCATCCCAATTATGGGAATTCAAATCATCAAATTGGAATGACAATCCACTCCGCAACTGGTGAATGGATCGAAGCTGGTTCAAAAGTGACTGTGCAAGGGGTCCTCTCCTATCAACAACGGGAATTACGCTGGAATCTTGCAGTTCAAGGGCCTGAAATTGTCATTGATAGAAATCATCCCATTGAAATCCCGTTACTCGACTGGTCTTCACAATCCACTTGGATGTACTCCTCTGGTCGGACGGTTGATGTTGCAGGAACATTGTCCATTTCCGACGGAAAATGGCAACTTGAGGGTTCATCTGGTTCCCCATTGTGCGTCCTACCAAGCCAACAGGATCTCGATTCCGCTGATTCTCTGAACGGAAGTGATATTCGGATGCGAGGCCGACTGGTCTGGAATACTGCCTCCTCATCTTGGTGCCTTGACAAAGGAGACCAATCGAGTCCTAATTTGGTTGCAACATCTTCCATCGATGATTTATTGGTGATGCTCAGCGCAAATCCTTCGGTTATCTTCAACAATCCTGGGCAGGTATATACTGTATCTGCGTTCATGAAATACGCTCTTGAGCCGAGTGTCGAAGATGAGTCTGCCTACTTTACCGATTCTCAAGGGTACACACCCGGTTGGACAAGCATAGCAGTCACGATTCCAGGGCCACGCGCAACTTGGCTCGAAGCCGGTCAAGCCGTCACTGCGGAAGTCACCATCGCCTGGGATGACGAAAATATGCGTGCTGAATTGCTCGTTGAACAACTCACGGAAGGCCAAAAAGCGTCACCGATGACACTTCTCTGGGGCGATGGAGCCATCGATTGGGGTTACGACAAAAACAAGATTGTTCGAATCAATGGAAAGGCTATCGAAGACAATGGCACGTGGTACCTCTCGGAACCAGGTAGCGACAAGAGAATCCTACTCGATGCTGTGAACAATTGCATCGGTTTGGATGAGCTCCATCTCGGCACGGCTATGCAATGGGAGGGCCGTTTGCTTCAGATTGAAGACCCTGATTCGCTCGCCATGGTTTACACCCTCAGTAGCGCAGATGTTGATGACAAGGACAACGATGGGCTCAGCGATGCGCTTGAGTCTGCTTTTGGAACGAGTTCAAACAACGAAGATACGGACGGCGATGGGATAAGCGATCGTCAAGAATACATCGACCAATCCTAGGTGATTTGATGATTGAAGCATACTTCCATGAACTTTGGTGGCTTCTTGGCGCCTTGTTCTTTGGCGTGATGCTTGGTTCACTTACGGGCTTGATTCCTGGTTTTCACGTCAACAACGTTGCGCTCATTCTCCTTGCTCTTTCTCCTGGATTGCTCGAATTGGGAATACCGCTCTCGGCTGTCGCCGCAATCATTGTATCGACAGGTACTGTTCACACGTTCTTGAATTACATCCCATCCGCACTGATTGGAGCACCTGATGGCGATACGGCGTTATCCCTGTTACCAGGGCATCGAATGTTGCTCGCAGGAAATGCTGCACGAGGTGTTGCCTGGTCTGCACGTGGCTCACAGTTGGGTCTGTTCTTGTCGCTCCCTCTTATCGTCGTGGCTCGGATTGCTTTCGGACCTGAACTCAATTGGTACAATGGCTTGCGAGATTGGCTTCCAGTCATTTTGCTGGTGATCTCTTTGCTCTTGCTCGCCACGGAAACAACACGTCTCGACTGGCCGAAGTGGGTCCAGAAAATAACCGGTAAGCGCCTTGGAAACGACAGTCGTTTAGCAGGGTTCGTTGCTGCTACCGTGTTCTTTTTGCTGGCAGGCCTTTACGGCTGGGCCGTGTTTGAACTTCCCGTTGACAGTCCTGTTGGAATGCCGTCTCCATCCCTTTTGCTTCCAAGTCTTGCAGGTCTGTTTGGCATTGCTAACCTGTTGGACATTTACGCAACGACCAGCCATTTGCCTCCCCAAAAGGAAAACTGGGACCTGCCACCAGTTAAACCCCTCATTGCTCCCTGTTTCTGGTCAGCAGTTGCAGGAGCAAGCATGGGTGTGCTTCCTGGAATGACTGCATCACAGGCAACCGTACTCGTGATGGGTGGTAGAAACGTAGCGGCAAAGGTGCAAGGCAAAGAAGGATACGGCATGGATTGGGAAACCCGCCGTTTAACTGAACTGAGCGATGAGGAGTTGCTCGAAATTGCCGTGGCTGAAGCAGAGGATGGTTACGAGGGGCCACAAACAAAACAGGATCTCGAAGTGATTGCTATTCTCTCGGCAGTCAACACGGCTGTTACCGTCATGGTTCTCGGATTCCTCTACATCATCGGACGTTCACGCTCCGGAGCAACGTTAGCGTTGAAAATGATGTACCCGATTGAAACGTGGAACTCAACGCAGCCAACAGCAGACTTCGTACGTTTGCTTGCAGTTACACTCGCAGCAGGAATTATGGCGATGCCAATTATGAAAATTGTGGGAAAGGGAATGTTGCGGTTGCATGCAGCGATTCCTCTCCAATCAATGGTCATGGGTGTCATCATCTTCGTCACGGCATTGGTCTGGCTCTCAACTGGATTCGTCGGAATCGGTGTTCTGATTGTAGGAACCATTCTCGGTTTGATGCCACCACGTATCGGAATTCGACGAAGTCATGGCATGGGCATCATCCTCGTTCCAATTATGATTTACACCTTTGCTCAAATGGCAGACAGCTTTGGTTTCATTTGAAAATCAGAGGATTCCACGTACCAAAAGATATGAGGGGGAAGGCTTTGGAACGAACGTCGATGCTGTATGCGAATTGAGTCCGTTTTTCTTCTTGCGCTGATGCTTTTGGTCCCACTTACACCTTTGGTCGAACCTGCAGAAGCCGTTTCTGCACGCAGCCAGCCTTGTGGTGGTTCGATATGCATCAATGAAGTCATGCCAAATCCGAATGGGTACGATGATGCAGTTTGGCCAAATGGTGAATGGCTCGAACTACACAATTCAGGTACAACATCTGTCGATGTACGGAATTGGTATTTCTCGAACAAAGCTGCAAGGACATTGACGTTGGATTCAAACTCTATTGTAGGATACGACGCTGCAAATGCATCGACCTACACTCTCGCACCGGGCGATTTCATGATCGTCGCTCGAAACGGTTCAAGCACTTTTTATGTTGCAAACTCCAACGATTTCATGACACTGTACGACTCCTCGAGCGGATGGATCGATGAAGCCACTTGGAATTCAAGTTCAAGTGGCGTAAGTCTCGAAGAAGACCCTGCAAACGCCTACAATGACTGGATTCCAACATCAAACCCAACGCCTGGTTCTTCGAATTCTGGTGGAGGTTCAGGCGGCCCAACTTACGCACAAAGCGATGTCATCATCCATGAGGTCATGGCCGACCCTTGGCCAAGTTACGACAACGCCACTTGGCCCGGCGGTGAATGGGTTGAAATCTACAACAACGGCACCACGACCATTGACCTCACTGGTTATTGGTTGCAAGACCTTGCAGGGAACATGATTCAATTCGATGAAAACCACCTCGTTGGTGCTTCGAGCGATACAGGAACGATGCTCATCAATCCTCAAGAGACTCGCGTCATCTCTGTCAACTCCTCCACAAACAGTGGTGTTCTCAACAATGGCCAAGAAACCCTCCGACTCTACCTCGCCAACGGCAGCATTGGCGACGAAGTCATGTGGAGTTCCAACCAACCTGGTTTTTCAATCGAAGCCAATCCAAGCGGAGGAATGTGGCAATATTCCACCTATCCTACACCGAACGCTACCAATGCTGTGAAACTCACGGACATTACTGCATCTGGTGACGTTCAATTGAGCGAAATCTTCCCTGTTAGTACGATGGATGGTAGTTCTGCGCCTGACGGCGAATGGGTTGAGTTCTACAACGCTGGGTCGACCTCAGTCGACCTCAATGGTTGGTCCATCATCGATGGCATGGGGAACGTGACATATCTCGATCCTGGAACCATTGTCGTAAACAGTTCACAAGGAAGTACCATGATCGATGCTGGCGAACGTAGACTTGTCGAATTCACTGGGGAAACTCGACTATGGGACAATCACAACCACCTTGTTGTCCGAGATGCAAGTGGCTCCATTGTCGACATGGGACTTTATTCAACAAACTACGGACCTAATGTTTCTCTTATTCGAGGACAGCAATATTACGACCCTTGGACACCATCGATCTCTCCTTCACCCGGTCAACCAGAACCAACACCAACGCCAACAACAGGTGACGTTCGTATTACAGAGGTTCTACCTGATGCTATCGGAAGCGATTCTGCTTCATATCCAAACGGCGAGTGGATTGAAATTCAAAATATGGGGGCGGAGGAGGTCGATGTCGCTGGATGGCGTTTCTCTGCATCCGGTCGAACACTCATTCTACACCAGTACAACATGCCCGATAAATCAGACACCATCCTTCAAGCAGGAGAAACCACCTTGATTGCTCTCAATGGGACATCGCAATTCTATCTTAAGCACACCACACCGGATCAAATCTTCCTTTACGATGGAAACGGTGTAGCTGTTCATTCAGCACAATGGACCCATACGCTCGAAGGTGTTTCGTTGATCAACAACACAGAATCGCACGCAGGTGCTGGTCCATTGGGGACAAACGCCCCATCCTCTACGACCACGTGGGGTGTTGAAGATTGGCTCAACGCTGCTTGGATGACGCCCGGCCAAGAGAATCCAGTCTGGTCTGCGTATTCGGGAAGCGAAAGCATCGTTGTCACCGAAATCGTGACCTCTTGCGACCTTCCATCCTTCCAACCTGCAGCAGATTGGATTGAGTTGTACAATGAAGGAAACGAAGACATCAATTTGAATCGTTGGATGCTGGGTGCGGATTACACCTCGAACCCACTCATGGGACGCCAATTCATCGACGCAAGCATGCTTTGGGAGTCGACGTCCAATAGCACAATTCTTGCACCAATGAGCCGAGTTGTCGTCGAACTTCAATACGACATCTTCGGACCTGATTTGGACGATGTGAGTTCGATGGACTTGATGAATCCTGATGGAGAGCTTATGCTCTCAATTACGCCTCCAGCGTCTTCACTCAGCACGACATGTGGATCGTATGGATACAACGCTACGAACGATGAATGGATCGAATTCCTCTGGCCAACCCCCGGCACACCTGAACCAGACGCGAACATGATGGCCTCCATCGACGACATCAAATTCAGTTCCATTATGTGGGACGGTGTATCGTCTATCTCAACTGAAATGGAATTCTTTGAGCTCACAAACGTAGGAACAGAGGCTGCCATGCTCAACGGGTGGACTATCAAGCGGATTGCTTCGGATGGAACATCGTTTGAGTCCACCATCACCAACCTCCAAATCGATGCGTCATCGTCTGTCAAACTTTCAAACGATGTTGCAGCATTGGAGTTGTTTGAGGACGGTAACATCCTGGACATGGGCGTTGCCATGGAGAACCCAATCTATCTGCTCGACAGCGGCATGGCCTTGCAACTCATCCATCCTACTGGACTAATAGCCGACACCATTGTCTACAAGAACGGTCCAGTGGACACAGAAGGTTGGAATGGAGTTTCACTCTCAGAACCCGTAAGTGGTATCGACAATCTCATCCTCTATCGTGGAGATGGCTGTGGTGTCATGACCGACACGAATCAGTCCGCTGATTGGCATCAGCGCTGGGGACGTCTGGGTGCAAGTGATTTCTGTGGCGATGTACAATTTGATGACGCTACGTCGATCACGCCACTCATCGCTCCGGAACATGGTCTGATGGATTTGCTGAACTGGATCGATGGTGCACAAACGTCCCTCCACGTCCACCTCTACATCCTCCAGTCAAGCGAGTTAATGCAGGCACTCATCGATGCACACGATCGTGGTGTGAACGTTGTCGTGGTCCTTAATGAGCCGGAAGACTGGTGGAATTCGAACGACAAACAAGGGCAAGAAGCCTATGCCTATGCGCTGAAAGATGCAGGGCTTAGTGTCCACTGGTTCGGAGGCTCAGGAGACGATCCGTACCTCTATCTCCACGCCAAGGTTGCTGTTCGTGATGAGGCTTCAGTATGGATTGGCTCTGGCAATTGGAAACCCTCTTCCTTGCCATACGATGGCGAACGTGGAAACCGAGACTGGGGAATCATTGTCGATAGTGTCCAACTTGCCAACAATGTTCGAGCAAAAATGTCGTTCGATGAAGAGTCCATGTACGTCCAAGCCGTCTCGTCGATTGCGCCAACGAATTCCTACTCTATTCCAGAGGCACAAACCATCGACCAAGCAACTGCAACAAGTTTCACAGGAACCTACAGTGGCAAATTGCTCACGTGTCCTGACGATTGTGTTGATGGGTTGACCGAGATGATTCAGACTGCGGAGGACGAAATTCTGCTTTCCTTGCAATACCTCGACCTCGATTGGAAATGGGGTTGGGGAGAGAATCCAGTTGTTTCAGCATTGGAGCAAGCTGCGATGGACGGCGTGTCCATTCGCTTAATCATCAACGGCGCCTACCTTGACGAAGACATCCAGGATGTTGTCGACCGAATCAACAACGATTGGAACATCACGTTCGGCTGGGATGCTTCTGCAGTCATCATGAGTGAGGACGATGATGTCATGAAACTTCACAACAAAGGAGCCATCGTCGATGGCGAATC
>CEWH01083456.1_pt1 | contig 13296 bp, 24 predicted proteins | sample 531231 | NCBI WGS metagenome assembly CEWH01 (sample SAMEA2622316, study PRJEB7988) | marine metagenome | biome: marine biome (ENVO:00000447); feature: surface water layer (ENVO:00002042); material: "saline water (ENVO:00002010), including plankton (ENVO:xxxxxxxx)" | depth 5 m | reverse complement strand
TAACATTCAGCTATGCCACCGCTCATGTTGTTTAAGATGAACAAGATAGATGAGGCACACTATGGAGCCAAAGGATTGAAAGTAACAGGTTGGAATATATTTGTTGAAGTTCAAGATGAAAATGGAGAATACTACATGGAAGTGTGGGATATCCGCGATGGTATTTCAAGTCAAATAGACCTCGACTTTTACGAAGAGTTTGAAAAGAACGACTAAACTGCTCATGGGATTAGATTGGTGCGTAAACGCAAAATTAGATACCGAAGGAAATGAGATACACCCGTTAGAAACTGTAAACTGTCCGAAGTTGCTCAGAAGTGAGCCAAAAACAGTTGAGCATTTTCTAAAGATTGTTGAATCTCATAGAGAAAACATAAGAGAAAATAACCGAGTAGGTGAATATGCAGATCATTGGAATCAGCCAAATGATGTCTTGATTGACGAATGTTTGGGTGAATTCTTACCTGATATGTTGGCAGAAAAACCATGGGAGAAAGATACGGAAATCCGAGGAAGCTTCCTATGCGGAGCAACCTCTTTCCGAGGCAAAGCATTATCATGGTGCGAACAATTGTCATCTCATGTTAGAGATGCTGCATACGAAGATATGTCGCCAAGACGAGCCGTTGAATATGCAATGGAAATCGAAGAAGACATAAATGAAATGCCAGTAACCGACCCCGAACAAAAGGCGATAGCTGAAGAAGCAGCCCACTTTCTGAAGTTTTGGGGAGGCAACGGGCATGGAATTCATGCTTGGTATTGAACACGCTCATGAAATTGATAGATCAATTTGCTGGTGCTGGAGGCAACTCACATGGAGCAGCCTTAGCAGGCCACGAAGTAATTTGGGCAGGCAATCATGATGAATACGCAATAGAAGCTCACAAACAAAACCATCCACAGGCTATGCATGTCTGTGAGGATTTAATCGGTTACAACTACCATACTGTACCCGATCATGATGTACTCATGTCCTCGCCAGCGTGCCAAGGCCATAGCAGGGCAAGTCAGCCCAAGCGAAGGAGGTATCATGAGCGATTGCGTTCAACAGCATGGGCCACTGTCCAATGTCTAGATATAAAACGCCCCGAATGGGTGATTGTTGAGAATGTACCGACATTTACACGTTGGGAGCTACACGATGCTTGGCTGAACACAGTCAAAGCAATGGGCTACCAAATGGAAAGTCATATTCTCAAAGCATCGAATCATGGCGTACCACAAATTCGGAATCGGTTGTTTTATGTTGGCAGGTTAGGTGAAAAACCAAACCTACAATTCGATGAACCCGATTATATTCCGAATTTTCTAGATGTAATGGAACAAACAGACGAAGGTTGGGTGAATGTTGAAGATGCCGCTAAAGGCGACTCAATACGCATCAAGGCTGGAAGAGAAAAATGTGGAAGGACATTCCTTATGCAACAAACAACAGGACACAAGGGAATACCCCTTGATGAGCCAATCCGTACAATCACTACACAGGACCATTGGAAAGTGGTTGATGGTGATAGGTTCAGGCGACTGACGATTACGGAATTGAAAAGGTGCATGGGATTTCCAGATGACTACATTCTAGCCCCTGGTCGCACAAGATCAGTAAAAATGCTTGGAAATGCAGTATGCCCTCCAGTTATGAGAGACATACTGACTCAAGCTTTGTCTTGAATCCGCTCATGAAATTTGAAACATTAATTGAATCAAATGATTATGATGAAATAGCGAATATAATTTACGAAGAGCTGAAGAAAAGGAATAATCCATCGAACGACTTTCAACACGAAGTCGTTAAAGGAGTTGAAGTAGTCGAATTTGATTCGAATAAGATATCAATAGCTATTCTAGAAGAACGCTTGCAAAATTGGATGGAAGACGATGAACACCTCTTTTTAGTCGAATATTTTATGGATATTTTGAATAGAAAGTATGAATCTGGAAAAGACGATTACGAGATGTTTGGTTATGCTATGGAAGGGGCACCAGCATTCGACATACCAGTTGATAGAATATATCGCTAAACACCGCTCATGTCAAAAAATGACGAACCGATAGTGTGGGTAGTGGATCTGTGCCAAGTTGATGATTACAGAATAAGAGATGCTGAATTCTTCCATTGCCAAAATGAAGCGATGGAATACATTGAATGGTTAAAAGAACACGGAACTCACATGGTTCCGTTCGGTGGACCATTCAGTATCAGAAAGGCACAAATCCTTACACTTGCAGAAGCAAAAGCAAGATATGAAGACCTCTATGGAGATGAGGACTGATTAGCCGCTCATGGAACCAAAGTTCGAAATAGCCCTACTAAGGCATGATGCAGATGAATCAGATATGCCCTACATTGGAGAATTTGTTGGTGAATAACACCGCTCATGACGAGTTTGAAAGATTTAGTCAGAAAGAGAAAGAAGGAACGTGAGGCTGAAGAGGCAGCAAAGAAACCTGAAACTCCGATTGTTGACGAGTCGAAGAAAACAGAATTGAAAGATCCCGCAGAAACTCTTGTTGAGCAAGCAGATGCCGTGTTGGCAGATGTTGATACAACGGAGTCGGAGCAGAAAGAGCTTGTAAAACAGGCTAAAGAAACTAGCAAGCGGAGGACTGAAACCAAAAATATAGCAGCCCGTAAGAAACGGGCATCGGTGAACAAGAACATCACCGAGCGTATGATGAAACTACCCGTAGCAGACAGATTTAATGCAGTTGAAACGGCTGTCAAAATGACTATCTGCAGCATTTCAAAAGACCCAACGGTTGCCGCAGCAGGTATTCCAGGTGTCATGATATGTGGTATGGGTGGAATCGGTAAGACTTACCTAGTAACTGAAACCCTGACTAAAGCAGGTCTAGTTCACGGCAAGCATTGGTGGAAAAATTCTGGTAAATCTTCGGCTCTTGGCATATACCAATTACTCTATGAGCATAGAGAAGGTGGTATTGTTGTCCTAGACGATTCGGATATTTGGAATGACAAAGAGGGAATGAATGTCTTGAAGGCAGCCCTTGACACGTATGGTGAACGGGTAGTGTCCTGGAACACCAAAGGTGCAGACCAAGCAGGTATTCCTCGAAGCTTCACAACGAAAGCCGCTGTAATATTTATCACCAACCGTGAAGAAAAAGCGATTCCCCAACCTATGAGGGATCGTTGTATTTACATTCCTCTAGCAGTAACTAGAGAAGAAATGTTTGAACGGATGGACCAGGTATTGAAAGATATTGACCCGAAGGATTGCGACATTAAGATTAAGCAAGAAGTATTGAATCATCTAAGAGAGGTTCGCCTCGATACAGACGATGAAATCTCATTGAGAACTCTTTACATGGCAATCAAGTGGAGATTAGCAAAACCTGACGGATGGAAACAGATGGTGGACTTGTTCGTTTGATACGAACACCGCTCATGGAGAATAGATTACTAGCTAAATTAGCTGGATTCACGTATAGAATGTATGGGAATGGACCATACTTCGATTGTGATACTGAAGGATGCCGTGAATCATTTCCAGCAGGGAGAATAGAACACGACACCATACAAAAAAGAGTAATTGAAAATGGCGTAGGAAAATGGATAGAAATTCCAACTTACAATTTCATCTATGATGAAAATGGTGCGCCATGCATGAATGGGGAGGAATTAAACGGCTGCCCATTCTGTGAGAACCGCTCATGGAACCAGATGAAAAATATGATTGGTGGGAGACCATGCCCACGGTTGATGAACTACTAGCAGAACATCATACAGAATTTGCATCAATAGTAGTAAACGAAATTTGGGTGAATGAATACAAAAAAAGCCCAAAAAGCCCTATTCCGCTTGAGATTGCTCTTGATTTAGCTAGAGTAATATGGTGTAGTAGGAATCGCTCATGTCTAGAAACAGATTACTAGAGAAACCAGCCGTAATGATTGCACCTACGGAGATGATGAAGAATGAGTTATGAAATCATCAAGCAAATCATCATGACAGGTGAGGAAGAATACATGATTGAAACCGAGTGTTCCAATGAGTATCCCGCATATCCTAATTGGTGGTTCATGACACAGGAACGACTTGACTTGCACATCAGCGAGGGCTGGTTTCGTTTGGAATAATCGCTCATGTCTAGAAACAGATTACTAGAGAAATTGGCAGAACGGAAGAAAAGATACAACCGACCTACCATTTCCACTTGGGTTACTGGCAAAACAATGGAAAAGGCGATGGGTATAGTCGAAGCGATCATGGGAAAAACCAAGATCAAAGACGGCATGATACGAGACCCACAATTTTCCACATGGAAGATTGGTGAACAAGGAATGATAGCATCCTGTCTAACGCATGATGCTATTGAACACTTGACTATCGCCATTCCATCTGCTATGACAACTGAAGCTTTAGATGAAGCTAACGTGGATTGGGAAAAAGGAGTAAACAAAATCCCCTTTGCCAAGCAACTGAAGAATGAAGAAACATTTGCATTGGTACATTCAGATATCAAACGCAAAATGAAGGAATTCAAAGAAGAACAACTTGAATTGACTTTCAAGCAACCTACTATTGATGATAAATCAAAAATGGATATACACGGAGTAAAAGGTAACACCAAAACTGATGTGTATGGCTTGAAATACAGATTCTATGACAGAAGTTTGGGTGTATGGGTTACAATTAGGCCCCCCAAGCAATTGTCGAGACAAAACCTAAAGGAAGTTCGTGGAATTATTCAAATCAGCAAATTGAAACAAGCCTTAGATGCTATGTCAAAAGTTGATACATTGAGTGAAACATTCCGAATACATTCCTATACAGATGAAACCTATGTAGGAACATCAGAAAATGAATTGACAGGATTTGTTACCGAGTTAGGTAGCGATGAAGTCGCATCTTCTATGTCAATACCAGTGGATTACAAATCCCGAGGTTATCAAAACAAAGGAGGAATGACAGGACTTTCACTTGAAAGACTGAAAAATTTCGTAAAGACACTATCTGGCGAAGCCGTAATTGAGTTTGGTGAAAATAGACCTCTCCGTATTATCGGAGCTGTGAAAGGACCCGAACCTATTTATTACGAGTATTTGCTAGCAAACTTAACCGAACCTGAAAGGTGAACCGCTCATGGAAGATGAATGTCTTTGTATAACAACCGATATGTCTGGCACTTGCCTACATTGTGGGAAAAGTGCAGCTGAACGAATGGGCGCAGAATGGGAAGATTGCCCAGGTTGCGGCTGTGAAAGGCGCATCGGTGAAAAATGCCACAATCACTACCGAGTGATTGATGGTGAAATGACAGGGCCATGCCCTTTAGATGAAGAGTAAAACCGCTCATGGGAAGAGACCTCATACAAATGGATGAAAACGAATGGTGGATTGTTGAAACTGTATCTGAATATCAGAGCAGATCCTCAAAACCGTTTGTTAGTAAAGAAGAAGCTATCCAAACCCTACGTGAAGGTGGATGCCGTGAATGGATTCTTAGTGAACTCGAAGAATGCGGGCACGTTCCATCAATAGTGGGAGGCCCAGGTGGGTTTTTCTCACCTGGGGTTGAAATCAGCAAAGCACTAGATAAGATGGATGCAATATGTCCAGATGGTGAACATTCGCTATACGAAGATGTTGAGTGCGCCAAAGATGGTTGCACTATCACAACTGTAAACTGGAATGGCGATGAATCAATCTGTGGAGATTGTGAAGATGCTGAATATGAAGCAAAAAATAGCTAAATCCGCTCAAAGGAGAGACTAAAAATGGTTAATTCGAAATTGATGGAAGTAATGGAGATTTTACAGGACCACGACATAAGAACTGACGATCTCAAGCAAAAGACAGATGATGGCGTTGAAGTCATTGAAGCGTTATTGACTTGGGAAGACAATCATAAATCTGACAAAGATTTTATTGGAAGTTCTATGAAGTTCTTGTCGCAACACATTACACTTCCAGACGAATTGCTCGCAAAATACCTTGCTAACGATAGTAAGCCAACAAAGGCTGTTGTTGAGAAGGTCGAAGCGGAGCTTGAACAGGAAGAGTCCGAAGAAGACGCTGAAGCTGAATTGGAGAAGTTCTTGGAAATGGTTTCCGAAGAATATCCCGAATTGGTTGATGAAGTCGCTGAAGACGCAGTTATTGACACTTTGATACAAGCCGAGAAAGATGATGACATTGAATGGAGAGAACACTTTACTGATGTTCTAAATGCAATGGGAATCGAACTTACTCAGCCTGAACCCGAAGTGGAAGAACCTGAACCTGAAGTGGATCATGTGCATGATGAAAATTGTACGCATGATGATGAACTTGATGAGGAAGACGAAGAGGAAGAAGACGAAGAAGTTGAAATCCCTATGGTTAGCCCCGAAGAGTTCGCTGAGGCTGTGGAAGATATTGTTGAAAGTGAGCCGCAAGAGGCTAAGACAATCGATAATCAATTCCAAGAGCCTATTACACCACCAAGCGTTGCACGACCTGGAAGCATCGCCTCTATGATGGAGGCAATTGCTATCAAGGAGCAAGTTCTTGCGAATGCAGTAAAGGAAGTCGAGCAAGTTCTCGACGAGGCAATAGAGCTTGTTGCCGAATACAAGAAGTCAGTAATTACACAGACTTCAGCTATTCGAGAAAAGCTTGAATAAGCCGCTCATGAGTTTAAAAGAAACTTTGATTGAATTCCTTGAAGAAAATGGCGCAAGCCATCTCAAGGAATTATATGAAGCAAATCCGAATGAGAAAGAAACAACAATCCGTGGAAGATTAAATGAGAACATCAACAAATGTTTCAAGAGGATTTCACGTGGAGTGTATATCGCAATTAGTGGCGATAGTCAAACACTTCTCATAGAAGGAAATGCTTGGGATGCCATTGATGATTTTGAAGATGATAGTTTTGATGCTATCATTACAGATCCGCCTTATTCGGTTCTGAATTATCAAATGCAGACTGGTTCAACCCGCCCTAGAAACTTGAAGAAAGGGTGGGATTTTGAAACGAAAGACATTGATGAAGAATTATTCAGTAAAATGTTGAGAGTATTGAAGCCAGGAGGACACTTCTTCTGCTTTATGCCAGCGTGCAAGCACGACACGATTGACTACATCTATGAGCAAGTGAAGTTAGCTGAAAAGGCTGGATTCACGTTTAACAGCCAATGGGTGTGGGATAAAGGCGTGATATCGCTTGGTTACAATGGAAGACCTCGGCACGAACTGATTATGTTCTTCTCTAAGGGCAAGCGTAGGATGACAAGCGACAGGAGTATTCCTGATGTTTTGGCATACAGGCGTTTAATGAGCCTAAAGAAGAAAATACATCAAACTGAAAAGCCAGTTGATTTGATTGCGGAGCTAGTAAAGTTCACAACCGATCCAGGAGACATTATTCTTGACCCCTTTGCAGGGTCGTTTAGTCTTGGGTCGGCTTGTCGAAAATTAGGCCGTCATGCAATCGGCATCGAACTAAGCAAGGATTACATTAACGCTTCATGGAATAGAATGAAGGAACAATGTTAAGCCGCTCATGGATTTGAAAAAAGAATCTAAAGAAGAAAACGTGTGGATTATCCACTACATCAATTATGATGATGGAGGTTACTCGGGAATCGAAGCCGTCTTGAAAACCAAAGAGGCTGCATTTGAAAAATGGCGAGAATTGATCTTCTATGTCAAATACCAAGAAGACCTACCATACGGTGATGTAAAGCGTGAAGAGTTTGACAGTTTTGTTGATAAAACATGGAAACTCCAAGAATTCGATACAAAGGATGACACCGTTTACACCGTCAGGCAATACGAACTTATTACTGACGGCACAGATGATGAATACAAAGAAGCAATGAAACAGACATCACAAGGATTGTATCTAAATGATGATGGAAAATGGAACTAATCGCTCATGGGTGCAGACCTAATATATGCAATGGTGATAATGGAAGTCACTGAAGAAGTAGCAAATGAAAGGCTGAAGGAACTTACTTTACAAAAAGTGAAAGAAGAACATTCAGACTTATGGGAATGGCATTATGACGAACTCGCTGATGAAATTATTCACAGAGAAAATATTAAGACAGAAGAAGAATGGAATGATCGAGATGGTGAAGAAAAAGCCTTTGCTCTAATGAAAGAGAAAATCAAAGGAAGCTTAAAATTAGCTTACGACTGTTGGACTAGACATGAATGGCCTAGAAACATTACTTCATTCAACATAAGAGGAATCAAAGGAATTATGACAGCAGACATGAGTTGGGGAGACTCTTGGCCTGCCCTAGATGAACTCGGGATAATAGATTCTCTCGGAATCACAGAGAATGATTGGTAATACCGCTCATGACCGATAATTGGTTAAACACGAAAGCTGGAATGAGATTTGCGAATGGTACAATTCCAAAACTTACTGCAGCAATTGACAGAATGAGTGAAGCATTAGAGAAATACCCAATATGGGATTCTCCACCATGCGAAACATACTCATACAGTAATGATGAAGAGGAAGAACTGAATGCAGTTCCTAGTGAATGGACAAGGAGACAACAGCAGGTAAGCGAGATACAGCGTGTTTTACGCTGGGAGCCTAGCGAACTGGAAATCCTGTTATATCGTGCGCTAAGTCAGCTATACGCATCTGGAACTGGAACAGAAAAAGAATGTGAGGAAGCAGTTGATGAAGCCTTTGCTGCTTTACAGACAGCTTCGCATGATTTTAGAAATGTATTGGCAAGCCATACATTCGTCAGCATCGAGGATAGAACAGACGACAATCCACAACGGATTGATTGGGAGCCAACTGCAAAGATGTTTCGAAGAATTTATGGCAAATCATTCTGACACCGCTCATGGGTAAATTAGAAAAACCATGTAAAAAGATTGAGGCAGCAACAGAGAAGCTGCAGAAGAAGGTAACAAAAATGGTAAAAGATGGTGGATTAAATCTCACTAAACTAGTACCAAAGCAGAAACCCGCTCCACCCGAGGAACTTTCAACAAAAGTAGGGTATCGTAAGCGTGATGAAACAGAAGAAGAATGGATTTCACGAAGAGATAACTTTGTGCCAGAGGAATTGCCACCAGGCAAACACCCGTACAAGGGCTACTTTTGGGGTGAAGGTGAAACTAGAAACGAGTATGTGCTTATTCCTGAAAACATAATTGTATATGATGTAGTCCAATCTGACAAAGAAGCGATTTTGAGCTTCTTGAAGGATTTGGGTATCAAGAAATTGCAAATTAATTTTTCAGGAGGTCATGATAGCGGAGGTGAAGACGGAGCCGAGGTATGGTTCGATTTCACAGACAACGATCATGAATGGAGAGCAGATAAAAGCTTTAGCAGTACAGAAGACTTGTTTTTTGGCAAAGGGGCTGTAAATCGCTACGCCCAGCCTAAGAAATGGGTAAAAACTGAAGAGTTAAACGAAAACGGTTATCCGATTCGTAAAGAAATTCCTAACCCTGATTACCGAGAATGGTTCAAAGACGCTAGGGAATTCCTAAACGCTTTTAGTAAGCCAATTTGGTCCAGGTATGGAAGTTTCGCTGGAGACTACGAAGTTTCAGGACACTTAACCTACGATGTTGAGAATGACACCATGAGACTACATGGTAATGAATCATGTTGGGAAGGTTTCTCAGTTAGTTACTGAATACCGCTCATGTCACACGCATGGCACCATGCCGTATCATCGGCAAAGGAATATGGAGGAATACCTGAAGATTATGTGAAAATACACGAATGGTTTGATGCTCCCAAAGAGCATATACCCGATTTTCGCAGCAGAATGTTTAGGCACCATACGCAAGGAATATCAGTTGCTATATCGGTGTTTGGCCCATCAATATTGAATAGTGATGGAGTCAAGATACCTACGCAATGGATCTGTGAACAGCACATGATAGAGGACTTTGGAAGAATACCAAGACCCGAAGATTGGGTCAAGAATTTAACAAGACTCGAAACAGAATCATGGATGGCTGCTAACGCTAGGTCTGGACCGAAGAAATCTCCTACTAGGAAGATACTTGAGAAATCAAACGGTATAGACCCGCAATTTAAACCATCTGCGTTTAACTGATAACCGCTCATGAAGACACGTAAAATGAAATATCAGCATGGCAATCCAGATATTGCCAAACTACAAGTTAGGACTATTGACACGGTTGAAGATGGATTGCCTGAAGATTATGACGACACATTGTACACGGAGTTCGCCAAGAGCTATGTCGCAATCAATCGTAAAATTAAGGAATGCGACCCGAACCTAAGTGATGAAATAAGTGAAATGATTGGTAGGTATGCAAGAGGCCTAAGCACAATTAATGCTTGCCTTGCAACTGAATTTGCTAGAACTTACTTGATTCCTAAGTTTGGAGGCTTTGTTTACTTTGTTGATGAAGACAATAACAAACAACAGCTCCGAGTCGAAAGACCAGCGACGGAAGACATTGACGGAATATATGCTGAAAGTTTACCAACAGATCTTAATGATACTGAATGGGAACACGTAATCAATGGGGTTAGTTTTTCGTGGAAAGAAGTTGTTATGCTGATGAGACACGCTAACACGCAACTTTACTACGATTAAACACCGCTCATGTCTAGAATTGAAGACGAAGTATGCGAGAAGATTAAGTCAAGGTCTGATATTGGTAAAGCCAAATATGGCACAAATATGGAAAGAACTGACTTGAGCAACCTTGAATGGTTGAATCACTTGCAAGAAGAACTAATGGATGGAGCTGTATATGCTCAAAAAGTCATGGAGAAGATAAACACCTTAGCGAATGCTTGGGTAATATTTGGCTATGATGGGTCAATGGCAGGTTGTATAATTAGATTCATTCCAGAGCCAGACGACCCAACAGAATATTTTACTAGTATTTCTGGTGAAGAAAGGGAGGAATTCATTGAAAGGTATGACGATGGAGGCTGGGAAGCCCGAGAACCTGGCGAATGGAACCTTAGCTGTATGAAATTATCAACGCTTCTCAAAGGATGGCTTTGAATCCGCTCATGAATTTACAAGACTTACTAGCAGACAGGCTCAAAGATAGAGCTTGTATCAACTGTGGTAGGAGACTAACTGATCCGAATTCGATAAAAGACGGATTTGGGCCAGTATGCCGCCATAAGTTAGTAATGAAGTATGCACGACTACAAGCAAGCATATCTTATGCACCCGATGAAGACGACTATTTAGAAATAGCCGACATTGGGTTGACTAAACTGCCCGAAGCTGATTATGTGATTGTTGGCAATACGCCATTTCACGAATCACTATTGGCAACAAGAAATGAACATGGAGATGCTATTGCAGTAACATGGATTGATTGGAAGGGCGATACAGGCGAACTTAATGAAGATGCTATGCCTTGGGTTGATGCAGTAAAAATGACTTTCAAAACAGAAACCTTGCACAAATGCATTCACATGGATGATGAACTACTTGGTTTGATGGACACATATTGGGGTCCATGCCGAGATATCAAGAAACATGACGATGCACCTAAAGGCGATGAAACATGGGGGCAACATTACCCCTACCGCTTTTGGGAGATACTCGACCAATGCCTTATGGATTGGTGCGAAGGCATGGATTGGTATGAAACATTAATCGATATGATAACCGATAGAAGAAATAGAGGAAAAGAAACTGAACTTCTTGATTACTTCTTGCTCTATCTTGAGGATAAGATACAGAATGATTGTATAAATACGTGGGCCAACTATCCTAACGAAGCAATGGAGGTTGCTATGGGTTGGGGTGAAGATTTTCACGCTGCAATACCAAAGCTGTCATAATGAAAGTTATCGCTCATGCAAAATAATGCAATACAAGTCGCATACGACACCTGTAACGATAACAAACAAACTTGCGTTTGTTGCGGGAAGAATATGCGAAAAGGAGAAAGAGGCATTGTCCTAAAAACAGGAGATGGAGTCACTAAGGATTTGTGGCTCAAATCAAAATGCCGCTGGAAATTTGCCGCAGACATTCGTTCGCTGGTTGATCCTGATGGAAAACAACTCGAACCGATTTTCAAAGAACATGAGAAGAAGCTCAGAGTTCTAGATTTATGCTGTGGTATGAAAGGTTGGAGTAAAGCATTTGCTGAAAGAGGTCATTATGTTATGACCGTTGATATTGAACCAAAGTTTGAACCAGATATCTGCGCTGATGTTTTGGATCTTACTATTGAAGACCTGGGAACAGATTGGGATATCATATTGGCATCCCCTCCCTGTCAAGGTTTCAGTATTGCTAGTTGTATGAAACATTGGGCTAAGGGCAGCTATTCTCCGAAGACGGAGTTTGCTGACCGTTCGCTAAGGTTGGTGCAACACGTTTACGAGTTAATCGAGCAAATCAAGCCTACTTATTGGGCTATGGAAAACCCTCGGGGTATGCTGAGAAAGGTATGGAAGTGGCCTACACTTACCACCTACTTTGCAGCATGGTCTGGTGGAGATTTGCACCAACGAAGGCCGCAGAAGCCGACAGACCTGTGGGGCACATTCCCAACTGGTATGTTATGGCCTGAGCCTCGAAGATGGGAACTAGCACCTAGAGGAACACAGCGAGGAACGCAGGGTATCAAAGACCCTGCAGAACGAGCGGTGATTCCTTGGGGATTATCATTTACGCTTTGTATCAATTGTGAGAACGAACATGGCAACGGTCATTACGAAACAGCAGTCGATAAAGACGGACAACTCCGCTTTGGACCGCTAGAAACGATCATGCGTTTGTTCACACCAATGAACGAGCCAAAGCTAATGCTTGCGTGAAGAACCGCTCATGTACCAAATTTATGTACGAAGCAATGTGTATCTGGTTGACGATGACCCGTTATACCAAATCGCAGAGACAGACAACTTGACGGATGAAATTTTAGACGAAGACATCGTTGAAATGAAAAAATACCCTGACGGTTATTTGAAAATTAAACTGAAGGAAATGACGGCAAATGAAACCATTGAGTATCTAGCACATCTGCTGGATACCTGGGGCAGAATAAGCGTTGAATGGAATGAAGTTTAATCCGCTCATGAAATGGAAAGAAGCAAAAGAACAATATGAATTGTTTCAAAATGGAGAACTAACAGATGTGAAAGAACTGATGAAGTTCCTTTTTGAGCAACATGAAGCCGCAGGGATATACTTGAACACAGGTTGTCCATGTGGCACTTGCGTTCCGAGACCAATGCTAGGAATGTCGTGGCACAAAAAATTGGGATTCAACAGCCCAAATCCTTGTGCAGAAGAACTGTATGAACAAGGACACCGCTACGCAAGCCATTGGTATCGAGG
>CEWH01113811.1_pt1 | contig 13304 bp, 5 predicted proteins | sample 531231 | NCBI WGS metagenome assembly CEWH01 (sample SAMEA2622316, study PRJEB7988) | marine metagenome | biome: marine biome (ENVO:00000447); feature: surface water layer (ENVO:00002042); material: "saline water (ENVO:00002010), including plankton (ENVO:xxxxxxxx)" | depth 5 m | reverse complement strand
TTAGCACAAACTTGGTCACAAGTAGAAGGTGAGAAATATGATGAAAAATTAGCTAATTTTTTAGCTGGAGATCGTGTTATTGAAGTTAATCCAAATAATTTTAGCAAAACTGGGTTTTCTTTAGGTGACAGAAATGCTAAAGGGCTAGAACTCATAAATCAACTAAAAGCTGCTAAAAGTTACGTAGTAGATGGTGTTAAAGCTCCTTATCTATCGGGCGGTGGGTTTAATCAACCAACTAAAGATGTTGTTAAATTGTTAGATAGTTTTTTTCAAAAGGGAAGAGGGCAAAGACAAGCTGAAAGAAAAGCAGAACGCCGTAGAGAACTTTTAGATAAAAATTATGATTTACAAAATGTAGAAGAGGCATTTACTGAAGAACAATGGAATAGTCTAAATGATGAACAGAAAAAAGAAGCGGTGGCTTTACTGGGTGAAATGGCAGTAAATAATACTGAGACTTTATTAAATAGAAAAATAGGTGAAATAAGAAAAGGCCCTCCGGGGTTAAGTACTGAGGAATCTAGAGTTTATATAACAAATAATAAAATTTATCGAGAGCTCGCTACATCTGACAATCTTAACATTATGCTAAAAAACCCAGAGATTTCAGAAGATTTTAAAAATTTATCTCCACAAGATTTTACTAATAAATATACAATTGAAAAAGATGGCAAGCGAGTCATAGATGAAGGTAAAGTATTAGGCAATGAGGTACCACCCGAAGCTAAAAAAGTATTAAAAGAAGTAATCACTAAGGAACAAATAGATGAGTTTGCTGAATTAATAGAAAAGAACGATATCGAGGGTATAACTAAGCTAGTAAATAGCATTAATATATCTGAAGAAGATGATAAAGTTTTAACAGAGGCTTTAGTAAAAGTAGGTGGGGACTTTAGAAAAATGACTCAAAGAAATGCAGACATAGAAATAGTCCGTGCATATGTTTTATCTAGTCTAGCTACTTTTCCTAAAACTGCTCCTCTTGCTCCTTATCTTAGCAATATAAGTGTAGGTACATTTATAGAAACTGGTATGTTAAATACACAGGGCACTACTTTAGCTAGCCAAATCCAACAAGATGCTCGCTTAAACGCAGAAGCAAGTAGAAAGGCAGCAGAGGCAAATCTTGATTTCTCTGACCCATATCAAATAACATTAACTCGATTGAATAAGTATAAAGATGATTCCGTACTGAACGAAGATAGTACATTAGTTCAGTATGAAGACTATTTCAAAGGAATAAGCCCTCTAATAAATGATTTAAAAACAAAAATAGTAACAAATGCAGATAAGAAAGACTATGCTCAACAACTTATTGAGGTTATGAAAAGGTTTAGTGCTGAACAACAACCGAAGTTCTGGAGAACTGTATTTAGTCTTGGGTATGCTAGAGGTGGTAACTTAAATTTATTTGGCAATGATATTGATGTACAAGTTACAAAATCAAAAGGTAAAGTTACAGGACTACGAATTGGTGATATACCTTATACAATAAAGGATCTAAGGGAACAACAATTTTCTAATTCATTCATTAATATTCTGATTGCCGCTGGAGAAGAAAACGAATTCCGCGGGCAAAGCCAATAACAATGGCTAAAAATTTAGCGGACGCAATTTTTGGTATTCCAGAGGATACCGCAAACCAACAAGAAAGAGTTGATAAAGAGTTACTTCGACAAGAGGTGGAACGCGTGTCCCCTGTTGGAACTCCTTTACGAGAAGATATAGATGACTCCCCTCAAGGTTTAGGTGAAGTTTTTTCTAATGCCGTTCGTGGTGGTAGCGCTCAGCTAACAGGGGATGTTGATAGATTTCAGGGACTCGGCCAAATGATATTTGGTTTTGATGAAGCAGCTCAAAAGAATTTTGAGCTTGCAGAAAGTTATGATGCTATATCCAGCGACCTGTTAAATCAAATACAACCCTTTGAAGATTTTCTTGAAGAACCTACTCTTGGTGGTTTTTTTACTCAAGTAACAAAAGCTTTAGGTCAATTTACTCCTATGATGTTAAGTTCACTTAGTTCCGGTTTAGCTGGGGCTGGTGTTAGTCTGTTAGGAAAATTTGGAGCTAGGACTCTTACTAAAAAACCCCTAGACCTGCTGTTAAAAGAAGCAATTAAGAAAAAAGACAAAGGTCTTAAACTTACTCCGGAAGAAGCAGTATTGATACATGAAGGTCTCGGGTATGCAAAATGGGCAAAACGTGGGGGTATCGCAGGAGCTTTTGGTCAAGAATACGTGGTAGGTAGCTCTCAATCCGCCTCTGAATTTCAAGAAGCTGGTATGGACTTAACCCGTGCTGAAGCAGCACAGGCAGCACTATTAGGTATTCCACAAGCAGTATTAGGTACTGCCTCTGAAACTATTTTTGCTAATGCTTTTTTAAAAGCCTCTTTGAAAAAAAGTCCTTTAGTTGCCTTAGATAGAAAAGCACAAACTTTTGGAGTACAGAACTTAACAAAAAATGAAAAAAAGGCTTACGCTATTTTCCAAAAGAAAATTAATAAAAAAGAACTAACTGAAAAAGAACAAGCCTTTTTAGATTTATATTCTGGACCAAAAAAGAATATTTTTTCTTCTGCTATTAGAGAGATAGGAAAAGGTTTTATTGGGTCAGGTGCTGTTGAAGGTATTACTGAGGTAGGCCAAGAAGGTTTAGGTGTAGCCCAAAGAATGTCTATTGACCCTAACTATACGAATGAAGAAGCTAAGTTAAGGTTAGCCGAAGCTGCTTTTGCTGGGTTTTTTGCTGGAGGTGCTCGAGGGGCAGTGGGAGGAGCAGTAAGCCCAATTATGAGTAAAGTTTCCGATGCTATGGCAAGGGGTAAAGCTGATGCTATCGATTACCAAGCACAAATAATAAATGAAGCAGGTAATACTGATGCTCTAGAAAAAACTATTGAAACAGTACAAGCTGAAGTTGAATCTCCAAAATCAGTTATGTTTCTACCACAATCAAGAGTTGAAACTTACCAAGATATGTATCCAGAGGTAAATTTTGGGAATAGGACTGTAGCTGTACCGTATAAAGGTGGAGTAGTAGTTGGTACCCCAGAGGCGATGAAAAAAGCTAATAATTTATACCAAGCAAATATTGCGGCTGACGATGCAAATGTCATAAGTAAGGAAGAAAAAACAAGAAGAAATGTAGCGTTTAGAGATGCAGTAATTGAAGCTTTGGATGGTGAAGAACTTAGCGATGTAGTAGACAATGCTACTCACACAATTAAAGTTTTTAATGCTGATGGGCGTATTATTGCTACTAAAGAAGTTAATCAATTTCAAATACAAGAAGAAAGAAGCAAACTTCAAGCTAAGTATCCTGAAGCTAACGTAAGAGTATTTACGACAGCTGACTTAGATATAAATAATATGAACTTTGAAGATGAGCCATCTTTAGATGAGATAGACGTAACAGAAGCATTTGATGATAATGAAGGAGATTCTGCTTCTTTGTCTGGGTTAAGCCCTTTTGAAATATATAAAGTAGCTCAAGAAGAATCGCAAAGAACAGGTGAACCGATTGAAGAGATTCTTGAAAGGTTATCGGAACAGCAGAGCGGGGGGTTGTTTGGTGCTCAATTAGAAGACGCTAGATTAACTGCGCAACCTGAAGTATTACTACGTGCTGAAACGGAACTACAACAATTAAAAAAACTTGAAAAAGAAGGGGGGTTGACCCTTTCTCAAAAAAGAAGATTAGATAAATTAAAAAAAGGTGGAGATAAAAAAACAAAAGGAGGAGTTGTAAGAACCGATGCTAGAAAATATAAAAAAACAACTTATCAACCAAAAGTAAATGAAGAAACAGGGGAGTTTTCTACTGAAGACCAAGAGTTAATAGATTTACGTCAAAGGTATTTTGACTCTCTTACTGAACAAGAAAGAACAGAGTTAGGGATTACAGATATAAATTCTCCTAGAATGCAGACGTATAGTAGAAGTTTATTAAGAGAATACTTTAGGCAACGAGATAGCCGAGCTGGTACAGACCCAGATATTGGGCCCGATTTAACAATTATTCAAGACCCCGACGATGCTAATGCTTATGTTTTTGGTACTTTTGAACCACAAACTGTAGAAGCTAAAGCTTTAGATTTAGTTGAAACGGCAGTTATAGAAAGTTTTAAATTCTTATCTACAACAGGTGGTGGTGAAGTATCACAGGCTAGTTCTTATTTTAAAATAAGAGTTACAAATGCAGAAGCGGGTGCCACTTTAGGGTACGGAGATAAAGAAGTTAATTTTGCTGGAAATGATGTGTCTGTCAATTTATACACTTTATTAACTGAAGCAGTAAAAATCTTCCCTCAAATAAAACAAGATTTTACTATGAGTATAGAAGAACTTTTGGAAAGTGTAGGAGGTAATAGAACTAGAGCTTATAACATTGCTTTGGCAACTATGGTGCCTGAAATTTTTGCGGAGCTTAAAAAGTATGGGTTTGAAGTGGTTATGAAGGAAGACCTTTATGCGCCAATGACTAATGAAACAAAACTCATAAGCACCGAAGGTCAAAATTTAGCAGACGTACCTATGTTTTATAGAAGAATAGACCCAGATAAACCTGCACAATTACTTAGTCCACTTCAACTACAACAATTTTCTCTAACTGGATCAATACAAGCGAGAGAGCTAAGTTCTTTAGAATTTCAAAAATATTTAAATATTTTAAAAGACATAAAACAAGAACTAGGTGGAATAGGGTTTGCTACTACAGCTGGAATATTTGTTGATAAATCTGACATAAACGCCCTCGCTAATAGTCTAGCTCGTAAAAGATATATAGAAGAAGGCGGTAGTGAGTCTTTATTTACCATACCTACAAGGGGTATTAAAAGCTTAACCAGCAGATTAGATGAGTTAGCAGACTTAGAAGCAGAGATAGCGCCGGTTAGCAAACTATACGCAAATTTAGAGACTCAAATAAACAATCGTGGTATATCCGAAAAAGAGCGTGGAAGTTTAATTAGGCGACAGAAATCAATCGGTAGACAGTTAACAAAGTTAGAGTATCAGTACAACAATCTACAATATGAGTTGAACACCGAGTTTGGGGATTTCAACAAAGTAGATTTAGAAAAACCTCTCGGTGAAGATCAAGATATGAGAGAAGCTGTCGGAGATGACCAAGATTTTCAAGGTCCTTTAGGAGCGCAACCCCCACAAAAAACTATTGGATTTCCTCCAGTTAGACATGCAGTACCTCAATATAAAAATGGTAAGAAAATTTTTGTAACAGAATCTAAGGATTTAGTTTTACCGGGAACTCCTGCACAAAAAGAAAAACGTTACCCTTTAATACCAAGCGAAATGAGTTTACGAGGGGATGTAAGGTTTGAAAGCGCTAAGTTGTCTCCACCCCCAATTGATTCAGCTTTAGAAAGAGACCCTGTAAGTTTACAAAGACAAGCGCAAGAAGCGGAACAGCAACAAAAAATGCGTTTAAGACTAGAAAAAGAGGAACAACCTAGAAAAGATCGAAAAAGACAAGCAGCTTTACTGAAAAAAGTACAAGACGGTAAAACTTTAACAGAAGCAGAACAAAGTAGTTTAGATAAATTAAATGAAAAAACACCATTAAAAAGAATAATATCAGGTGGGCAGCTTGGCGCTGACCAGTTCTTTCTTTATATGGCAAAAGCGATGGGTTTAGAAACTGGTGGTACTGCTCCAAAAAATTTTAAAGTAGAAGGTGGAGTAACTCTTTCCTTAGGGCCTCAGTTTAATGTAGTAGAAGGAGAATCCTCAGAGTACTCACCAAGAACTAGAAAAAACGTCGAAGATTCTGACGGTACTATTATTTTGACTAAAGAAGATGGGTCACTCGGCAGCGGCTCTCGACTAACCGTTAAGTTTGCTGAAGAACTTGGTAAACCTTTTTTAGTTGTTAGTCCCGGAACTTCAGCAGCGACAATAACCAACTTTATAAGAGATAACAATATAGAAGTTTTAAACGGCGCAGGTTCAAGAGCTTCTCTTTATAACATGGCAAAACCTCGTAGAGTTCCTATGGAAAAAACACCCATAAGTGAGGTAGTTGAAACTGTAGAACAAACAGATTTAGGTAACAAAATGTTAATGGATATTTTTCCGCAGTTAGCACAAGGAATAATCTTAGCGCAACCTCCTGTAAAAGTTAAAGGGCAAGAAGGTGCAGCGTACAAAGGAACCCCTGTATTTAATACTAGGTTTGAAACCGACCCCGACGCAATAGATATGGAGTTAGGAGAAATAAAAGTAAGCCAAGGGATTGCAAATATTTTTGACATTAAAGACCCGAAATTTACTAAAGATGTAGGTGATAGTTCTGGTGAACGTTTTATTAGTGAGTTATCTAAAAAAATGAAAGGTTTTGGAGTAACGACAAAAGTGTTTGTTTTAGGTTTAAATGATGAAGTTAATTTCCCAACCGACATGAAAACTACAACCGGTCTCCCTTTGAATTTGGTAGTTAGAAAGATACAAGCCGAGAATAGAGCTTCGGGCCAACCCGCATCTGTTTTAAGTGTGATGCATAATGATGGACCACTTAAAGGACTACCAAAATATGCGTTTGTAGTTCTCAACCCAGATTCTGCTTTTATAGAAAATCAATTAGAAGTTTCAGACCCCCTTGTCCGAAATGCCGCTAAAAGTACTTTTATGACTTATGCACTTGCGCATGAATTAGGACATGTATTGTTTAAATTTGAGAGTGCAAGACTTGGACTTAGTAGATTTCGTTCGGAAGAACGAGGTGGACGGTATGGTAGTGAAGAATTTATAGAAGACCTTGGGATTACCGAAGCAGATTTTAAAAAAGGAGAAGCTTTGTATAGAGCTTATGCTGATGAGTCTTTTGCATTATTTACTAGAACAGTAAGGGGCGAGCCCGGATATAATTATCAAGACAGAGCTTTCCCATTTGAAGAGTGGTATGCAGATAAAGCAAGTGCATTTTTATTAGAACAAGAAGGAACAGTTAAAGAAACTTTACCTAGAGAAATTGCTACAGAAAGAACACCCGTAAATATTTATGCTGGTGCAAATCAAAATACTAACTTAAGTAATCTTAAAGCACGTCCATTTAGATTTAAAGTTACTGGAGTAGTAGAGGGCGGAGAAAAGTATGACAGAAAAACATTTTCAAGGTTCTCTAAACCTACTAATGAAAATTCTGGCGTCGAGTTCCAAAGTGTTGAACATGCTTATCAAACTCTTAAGTCAGGTAAATTTGATGAAAAACTTTACAACAACCCACGTTGGGGAACTGGTAATGTAAAAATTAAAGGTTTCTTAAAAGAAAATAGAGCTACTAATCTTAAGTTAATGAAAGATTTAATTAGGGCTTCTTTAGAACAAAATGCTGACCATAGGAAAGCTTTGTTAGATACAGGTAATAGAAAAATAACACATACTCAAGATAATACTATTTGGAAAGAACAATTACCTAAAACCCTTATGGAATTACGAAGAGAGTTTGTAGGTATAGAAACCAGAAATAAAAAAACTGTGCGTTCTTACTTTACAGCTTTAGCAAGAAAAGTGCGTGTTTTATTTAATACCTTAAGTGAGTTTCAAATAGGTAGGCTTGACACAAATCCAGTATTTAACGATTATGCTTTTGGGGTAATAGAAGCGGTTAAACGAGGTCTTAATAGAGAGAACATAGGTATATCAGTTACCGAGTCTAAAGATATTGATAATTGGGTCCAAGGCAGTGCTGATATTGTACAAAAAGCAGTAGGTAAAAAGAATGCTACTCGTTTTGAAGCTTTAATGAGAAAGATTTTAAAAAGCGAAGCAGCTAATGATATTTACAAATTCTTAGTGTACATCTTAGCTCCAGCAGATAACTTTTTACGTTTGGTATCTCCAGAACTAGGTAAAGCTCTTTACTCTAGATCTCAAACTGTAGAAGATACCGGCTTCTTTAACTACCACCCTGTAGTACAGTACAGATACATTAATGATTTTTATAAAATTTTTAATATTACTAAAGATCCCACACAAGAAGATTTAACTAATATTGACAGTATTCTAGAAGGAGCTGAACAACTAGCCGCTCTGCCATTAGAAGAAAGGCCTAATGCAGCTAATAAACTTGTAGTAATAGATAAGGATGGTAATGAAGTACAAGTAGATGGAGGCAAAGCCTTAGATGTTCTTAAGTATTTTGAAAAGTTTTATGATGATTATATTTTACCTAATGAGATAAATCCTAAAAACCCTAAAGTCAAAAAAAATATAACTTTCTTTACTAGGCAGTTTGACATAGCTAAGTTAGCTGCAGAACCCGAAGCAAGAGAAGCTTTAGTAAAAGTTTTGAAAAAATATAATTCTAAAGCTACTGTAGAAGAATTACGAAACGCAGTAGATAAAATGGTTTTATATGACGAGAGTCTTGATGCTATAGAAGCAGAAGGAGCTGCAGATTTATCTATTGGTATGCAAAAAGATAGACGACCTCTTTTCATAAACATCACTAATAACGCTGACTTACGTAATATAGAAGGTATTGGTGATTTGATTATTCCTGCGCACCATGCAGTTAGAAAATACATTTCTGAGAATGTTAAAAAAATAGAATTTAAGAAAAAAGTTATTGTAAAAATAACTAAAAAAGATATTGCAAATAGTGCAAATCAATTAGATAAAAAACAAGTAGGTATATTTTATTCTGGTCCTAGAGCAGCAGAAATTTTAATTAATCGAATAGACAACGATAGAGATAGAGGACGCGCAAGAAAAGCAGTACAAGCTATGTTAGGAAGAGCGGGTATGAATATGCCCGGCTGGTTAAGGACTGTACAAAGTTATCTATTGGCTTTAAATGTTATGACATATTTAACTTTTGCTACTGTTGCTTCTTTACCAGATTTAGCTGGTCCAGCATTAAGATCTAAAGAAATGAGTATCTTTAGTGGCAATTTTGTAAACTCAGTAAAAGATGCTTTTGCAAATAGAAAAGAGTTAGAACAGTTTGCGCGTGATGTAGGTGTGATTGGCTTTGATTCTATTTCACAGATGTATATTAATGCTGGGGAGTTGGGTTATATGACAGAAGGGACAAAATACTATACTCAACAATTTTTTAAATTTACCGGACTAGAATGGTACACAAGGTTTACAAGAGTTTTTGCTGCTGGTATGGGTCGACAGTTTCTTATTAAACATGCTAATGACAATTCTGCTAAATCAAAAGCTTATTTAGCTGAACTACAAGTTACACCTGAACAAATAAAAGCAGCGCAAGACTCTGATTGGGATTTTAGTGACCCTCAACATAAACAAGTACAAGATGCTATAGCTAGATTTACCGAAGAATCAGTTGTACGTCCTAATGCTGCAGAAAGACCGGGTTGGGCTTCTAATCCATACACAGCTTTAATATTCCAACTTAAATCATTCTTTTATGCATATGGTAAAAACATAATAGGGGGTGTAATTAGAAACACTCAAAGCACCTATAATCGAGAAGGTAAAATCTCTGCTGCTGCGTTACCTGCAGTTTTAGCTACTACTTCTCTATTACCGTTGGCAATGGTAGGTATGGAACTACGTGAGCTATTAAAATTTTTACTTTCCCCTCTTTCAGGAACAGTAGATTTTAATTCAAACACTGAGGCAGGTGTTTTTGATTTTAATAAATTTAGAACAAATGAAATGGGTTATGGTGAGTATTTACTAGAGGCCGCTGACCGTTCTGGAGCATTTGGAGCATGGACTATGTTATTCCCTATGTTTGAAGCGGGGAGGTTTGGAGATGAGTTCTACACAAGTCTACTAGGCCCAAGCGCACAGAGATTAGAAGATTTAATAAAAGGTGATGCTCAATTTAAAGATTACCAACCCTTCGCGGGCGCATTTTAATAATATATAATGAGGTAAATTATGGCTTATTCATCAACAGTAAAATTAGTAGTGGGCGATACTCTACCTGAGTTGAACTTTACACTAAAAGACAGTAACACCGCAGCTGCCGGTAAAACGTTGGACGCAGATGATAGTACAACATGGGCAGCAGTAAACTTATCTGGTAGCACCGTGCGTTTTAGAATACGTGAAGTAGGATCTACTTCTGTGTTAAGTACAATTACAGCTACGATTACAAGCGCGGCAAATGGGCAGGTTACAGTGGCTTTTCCTAATTCTACTTGGACAACTGCGGGTACTTTTGAAGGTGAAATAGAACACACAACCAGTGGTGGTGGTGTGCAAACAGTACAAGATTTAATAAAATTTCAAGTGCGTGATGACTTTGATTAATGGCATTACGAGCAACACTATCTTATTCTGAGTTACGCGCTGTTGTAGATACTGACTCGTTAGAGCAAGTTACAGTATTTTCTAATATAAAAGCGTTAACTAATTTTATTCAACTAAACTATAATTTAGATTTTGTTAATTTATCAGCTGCTAATATCCTATTAGACGCTGATTCTAAAAATTTATACTTTGCTCCGGGGTATCAAGAAGATAAAGCTTTAACTGTAGTTATAAGTGAAAACCAAGTTTATAGCTTAGGCAAAGGAGTAGCTGACACAACGACTATGAGTGAAGAAGCAATACTAAACACAAGTAAAGCTTTAGCTGATTCCCCTACGATAAGTGAAGTTTTTTCTAGGCTAGTGGCTTATTCTAGAGATTTTACTGACGCTCCTACTATAACAGAGTCTTTAGGATATCTTTTAGGTAAAGCGTTAGCTGAAACTCCAACAATTAGTGAAACTCATGCTACAAACGTCGGCAAACCTCTGTCAGATTCGGCTAACATCAGTGAAAACTACGTTAGTGATTTCGGTAGAAACCCTTCTGATACTGTAACAATGAGTGAAAACTACGCTGATGTAATAACTTTTGTTCGCGCGTTTGCAGATGGGTATGCTCTAGATGATACTGCGAGTGCAAGTGATGATCTAGCTACAGAGTCTGGAGTAAATAAAAACAATATTGTAAATGTTTCAGAAGTTTTAAACTTTATTCTTAACTTAGAGCCAACGGATTCAGCTACGGTATCAGAAGCCTTAGCAATAAGTTTTGACACAACGCCTAGCGATAGTGCTACAATAACCGAGTCTATACAGGTAGCCCTAATTTTGGGTGCTTCTAGTGTACTTAACACAAGTCCACTAAACAGTTATGTATTGAACAGTTAAATTTAATTGAGGAATATTCATGATAAATGATGGTTTAAAACTTAAGGGTAAATTAGCTATTTCCCTTAACGGTAAAATCATACAAGAAGTTGATAACTTAGTTGTTACTGCTGGTAAAGGCTATGTAGCTTCTCGTATGAAAGATACTACCGCAACTGCTATGTCACACATGGCTATAGGATCTGGAAGTACCGCTGCTGCCGCAAGTGATACTGCTCTAGGTAACCAACTAGGTAGAGTTGCATTAACAAGCACAACTGTTTCTAATGCTGTAGTTACTTATGTAGCTTCTTTTCCAGCAGGAACTGGTACTGGTGCCGTAACCGAAGCAGCTATTTTAAATGCTAGCTCTGGTGGTACTATGCTGTGTAGAACAGTTTTTTCAGTTGTAAACAAAGGTGCATCAGACAGTATGACAGTCACTTGGACAGTGACAGTTAGTTAAGCTAAGGAGGTTTCGCTGTGGGAATTGTTTTTAAAAACAATGCCAAAACTACACTATCAAGTGCAGTAAATAACTCCACAACCACTATTCCGGTCACGGAAGGTAGCGTATTCCCCGCAGTAAATTTGTCAGGAGCAGGAACTTTTTTCTTGCTAACCCTAGATGACGAAACTAACAATGAAATACTAAAAGTTACTTCTTGTTCAGGGGCCTCAGGTAACATAAATTTAACTGTAATTAGAGCTCAAGAGGGTACTACTGCTAGAGCTTTTGATTCAGGAGATAAAGCAGAATTAAGATTTACTTCTGGCACAGTTGACGAAATCAGGAGTGACAATACTGTTCATACAAACATTTTTACTACTGCTAACAACTCTACTACAGACTTTACCTTAAGTGATGAAGTAGCTAACGAAAATGATTTAGTAGTTTTTATTGATGGTGTTTTTCAAGCACATAACACTTTTTCAGTTTCTGGCACTACTTTAACTTTAGCTACTGCTCCTGCTTCGGGAAGAGTAGTTACTGTATATTCTATAAAAGGATCACGTAGTGCTAGTAATGTAGCTCTTGCTACTATGACTGGTGACAATAGTGATACTACTTTGACTTTACCCGTTGAACCTATAAACGAAAACAGTGTGCAAGTATTCTTTGATGGTGTTTATCAGAATAAAGACAGTTTTAGTATTTCAGGTACTACTTTAACTTTTGGTGTAGCCCCGCCAACCGGAGTAGCAGTTGAAGCCCTTGTTTTTACTAAACTTGCAATCAATACCTCTTCTATCTTAAGTGATACTGATGCTGATACAAAAGTTCAGGTAGAAGAAAGTTCTGATGAAGATAAAATTAGGTTTGATACTGGTGGTAGTGAACGTATGATCATTGATTCTTCTGGTAATTTGTTTTTAGGAACTACTTCAGGATTAGGTAAGTTCAACATGGACTTTTCAAGTGTGTTTGGTAAAGTTTTTAAGTACACAGGAAGTACTTCAACTATATTTCCGATTGTGTTTGATTATGGTAGTTCTACTGCTGGTTCTATATCAATTACTTCATCAGCTACATCATACAACACATCTTCTGACTATAGACTTAAAGAAAATGTTAATTATGAGTTTGATGCCTTATCTAGGGTTGCACAACTTAAACCAGCTAGATTTAATTTTATAGCTGATGCAGATACAACTATAGATGGATTTTTAGCACACGAAGTTTCTGATATAGTTCCAGAAGCTATTACAGGTGAAAAAGATGGCGAAGAAATGCAAGGTATAGACCAAAGTAAATTAGTACCTTTACTTACAAAAGCAATCCAAGAATTATCAGCAAAAGTAAAAGAGTTAGAGGGTAAAATAGAATAATGGCAATCACGAAAGTATCAAGAGGTTTATTAAGCACAGGAGTTTCAGACAGTTCTGATGCTACTGCAATCACTATTGATAGTAGTGAACGAGTTGGTATTGGTACTACAAACCCACCTAGCAAATTAACTGTTTCTGGAAGTGATGGTGGCAAGGGTATAGAACTCCAAGTAAGCACAGGAAGCGTTCAATATTTAATGGCATACGATAGAAGTGCTAGTGATTATATTGACATGCAAATAGATGCTAAAAATTTAAGATTTGGTACAAATAATGGTGCTGAAAGAATGAGAATTGATTCTGCTGGTGATTTAAAATTTAACTCAGGATTTGGTTCTGTAGGCACTGC
>CEWH01002929.1_pt1 | contig 13383 bp, 9 predicted proteins | sample 531231 | NCBI WGS metagenome assembly CEWH01 (sample SAMEA2622316, study PRJEB7988) | marine metagenome | biome: marine biome (ENVO:00000447); feature: surface water layer (ENVO:00002042); material: "saline water (ENVO:00002010), including plankton (ENVO:xxxxxxxx)" | depth 5 m | reverse complement strand
GTTTCTTCGTCCGCACACCCCCCTTATAGCACCTCAAAAATATTTTGACATGTATCCGCTAGACAGCATTCAGTTGGCAGATATTTTACCCGGCGATAAAGAAGATACTTTTCTGCATTTGGTAGACCAGTTTGAAACAAAAAACAGAAGAACCCGATCGGTAGAAATGTTTGAAAATCTGGTCGCCTCATATAAAGATCCACAAGAGGGATTAAAACGCTTTACACAAGCTTACTTGGCCTGTGTAACCGCCGTTGATGACAATGTAGGTCAAGTGATGCGTGCGATTAACAACACTTCGCTTAAAGACAATACAATTGTAATATTGACCAGTGACCATGGTTGGACTATGGGAGAGAAAGATCACATTTACAAAAACTCATTATGGGAAGAAAGCACAAGAGTACCTCTAATTATTCGCGTTCCAGAAATGACAGTGCCAAATACGGTCGTTGAGCATCCTGTTTCTTTAATAGATGTATATCCTACTCTTTTGGAATTGGCAGGAATTGATCTAGAAACTCGAAAAAACAAAAAAGGGCATGGACTAGACGGGTATTCTCTTGTCCCATTTTTAAAAAATCCAAATACAGATAATTGGCAAGGTCCCGAGGGAGCTTTGTCAGTAGTTTACAGTTCGGATTTAAATAAAAATATCCCAGAAAATCATCACTATTCCATACGTACCAAAGACTATCGCTACATCGTATACAACACTGGGCAAGAGGAGTTGTATGATAAAAATTTAGATCCAAAAGAACAAAACAATCTTATTTATGGTAAATCACATCACGAGACAGCAAATATGAGAGCTTTGATGAAAAATATTACTTACCCTATGGTGCCGCAAGGAATTAAATTGATTGAAGACAACTAAGTCTTTACTTTTTAATAGACATATACACTTCTATTTCTGCTTAAAAATTGTATTTTTAAGAAAACAAATAAATTGCAACTCAAGTATTCCATAACCGAAAACGAAGATCACCAGAGTTTTTTTGTTGAGCGAAAAACCATACCCTATTTCGGAGTAGATTGGCACTATCATGAAGAATACGAATTGTTATATCCTATCATCGGAACAGGGGTACGTATTGTTGGGGATAGCATGGAGTATTTTAATGAAAATGAATTGGTTCTTTTGGGAAGTCAGCTTCCTCACTTGTTTAAAAATGAAGTACATGATTCTTCAGAAGAGGTGGACTATATTATTATCAAATTTAGCCCCTCTGTGATCCATGCTTTCGTAGATAATGTTCCTGAGTTTTCCAATATAAAAACAATGCTTGAAAAGTCTCGAAGAGGTGTTATTTTTCAATCTATGGACAGCTATGTTCTGCTGGAGGATATCATTCGCATTTGTGAGTCTAGTGGGGCAAATCGTTTGATTCAATTGCTCAAAACACTGGATCGATTGTCTCGTATTGAAAACACACGACATTTGGCATCAGAAAACTTTAATCTAGCCACAGGAAACATCGAAAAGGAGGATCGGCTTCAACGTATAATAAACTTTATTTCTGAAAACTACGTTCGTGAAATCAGCCTTCAGGAGTTGTCAGACTTGGCTTTTATGACAACCAATTCATTCTGCCGATTCTTTAAAGAACGAACGGGTAAAACCGCTTTTCAATTTATACGTGAATACCGCATCAGCAGGGCATGTCAGATGATTATTAACAGTCGAAAATCTATTTCACAAATTTGTCATGACACTGGTTTTAACTCATTTTCGAGTTTTAACCGAGTTTTCAAGGCTGTAAAAGGATTGTCAGCTAGTGAATATAAGAGCAAATATCAAAGACTCAATAACATTTCCTCTTAGCTCAAACTATTTGAGTAACCAAGAATCACAGAAGCCAGGATGAGAACTGCCAATCCAACCAAAAGCAGATTGAAAGGCTTTTTAGCATTTTTCCACTCTCCAGCTCTATAAGCCCATATATTACTTACTATTAGTGACAGCCCAAGTAACATCGGCCACCCAACTATGTTTCCAAGGTTATTGTCAGATGCACCATTCATAAGTGCCGCTCCTTGTCCATACAAACCCAGTGCTGCAAACCAACAAAGTCCAGCAACAACAGACCAGATGTACGCTTTTTTAGAGCCTGCAACAAAAAAGTTGGACCAACTATTGTTTTTGACAATAAGGACAAGGCTATAAAAAGCATTCATAGCATAGGCCCCGATAAATACAATTAGCCAAGCAATCAAACTTGCATTGCGGCCATTGATTCCATAATTTTTTGCAATGAGAGTTACATCGTCATTAACATTGGTATGCCCAACAGCCAATAGTGAGGAAAGGATTCCACAGACAACAGCAATGGCGATTCCTTTAAAAATATTTCCACCCGAAAGTGAAGAATTGCCTTGGAGTTTGTCTCGATCAATACCCGCCTTTGCTGTGATGACCACACCTATGATCGTAATTGCCAATCCCCCAATCACATAGGGAAATTGAGGTAGACTTGTGGCGTTTTCATTTTGTAACAATGGAATCAAAGCACCTAGCGTTCCCGCAATACCCATCACGATTCCCATGGTCAATGACAAACCTATATAGGGAACACTAACACCAAACATAATACCCCCTATGCCCCATAAAAAACCAAACAATATGGCTATATAAGCTGCTTGTTGTGCAACAGGATCAGAAAAAACATCTCCTATGACTGTGCTTACTTCCGAAACGGACAGAAATGTCCATACAATGGGAAACAGCACCATGGCAATCGTAACGTGGACCAACCACCAAGATTCCCATTTAAGGGGTGGCATATACTTCATTCCTACGCCAAAAGACCCTTGAAACACACTGGCGATTATAACCAGTAAAAAAGGTAATAATATTGATTCCATTTTATTGTTTTATTTGATTAATAATTTCTTTGTAAGCGTCATAAATAATCCCTACATCTACAGCGTATGCAATGTACTGAACACCCAGATCACGCCACTTTTGGGCATCTTGAGGACTTTCACAAAAAGTACCTATAATTTTGTTGTGATTTTTGGCAAACATAACCGCTTGTTTCATTTTATTTACCACCTCAGGATGGTTTGTTTGACCCGGATAACCACAAGATTGAGAAAGGTCGTAGGGACCAAGAAAAACAATGTCAATACCGTCTAAAGAAACAATCTGTTCAAGATTATCAAGGCCTTTATTTCCTTCAATGTGAACAATGGTTAAGGTGTCTAAATTCGCCGATGAAAAATATTCATTCTTTTCTATCCCTGTATAAGAGGCTGCACGCACATATCTGCACATACCACGTTCTCCTTTGGGGTAAAAGAAACTTGCATCAACTACCTTTTGGGCATCAGTAGCAGCATTCACTTGAGGAACTTGAATTGAGTTCACTCCCACATCAAGTATACGTAAAATATCAGAGGCTCTGTTCTCTGTGACCCGAACGACAACTTCTATCCCCTTTGCTTGCGCGGCACGTGCTATGGATTGAACGCTTTCTACACTAAGTGGTCCGTGTTCCATATCCAAAATCACAAAATCAAATCCAGCCAGCGCGGCAATTTCCACCACGCTTGGGTCTTGAAGTTTACAAAAGGGGCCATAAACGGTCTGGCCGTCCAGCAATTTCTGTTTGAGCTTATTGATTTTCATCTTAAAGTGCTAATGAAACTCTCTTTTTAACCAAATAATCTTCTAAAGCTAAATGAGAACAATCATGACCAATGCCACTGTTTTTGATCCCCCCGTGAGGCAAATATATGGCATATTTCACCCCATTGACTTGAACCTCACCAAATGCGAGCTGCTCTGAAAAACGATGAATGCGATCGCTGTTGTTGGTGAAAATATAAGAAGCCAACCCAAACTCAGTATCGTTCGCAAGTCTTAATACCTCTTCGTCTGTTTCAAACGACATAAACGGAGCTATAGGACCAAAGGTTTCCTCCCTAAACAGGCGCATTTCTGTGGTCATTCCTGATATGACAGTGGGCATCATCCAATTTCCATCTTCCATTCCTTGTGGAATTTCTCCTCCCGCTAACAGAACGCCTCCTTTTTCTATGGCATCATTGATTAAATCAAACATGCGATCTCTGTCATTTCTTGTGACCATAGGTCCCATGTCAGGTTTTTGGTCTATACCAAAACCAAGCTTAAGACTTTTAACGCGTTCAACATATATTTCTAAAAACGAATTGTACAAACTCTTGTGCACAAAAAATCTATTGGCGGCAACGCAAATCTGACCACTATTACCAAATTTTATTCCGATTGCCAAATCGAGTGCTTTGTCAATATCTGCATCTTCAAACACAATGAATGGCGCATTACCGCCAAGTTCCATGCTCAGTTTTTTGATAGATGTAGCACTGTCTACGATCACACGTTGCCCAGTAGCCGTAGACCCTATCATCGTCAAGACAGAGGGAATTTTACTTTTGCTAAGCGTAGTTGCAACTTCGCTAGTAGGCCCAGACAAAATATTAACCACACCAGCTGGAAAATCAATATCATGTATGATTTTACCAAAAATATAAGCTGATAGTGGGGACAATTCAGAGGGTTTAATGATAATTGAGCATCCAGAAGCCAAGGCAGGTCCGAGTTTAAAACCCACATTGAGGAGCGGAAAATTCCAAGCCAAATATGCGACTGCTACCCCAGCGGGTTGTTGTATCATTTTGTGGGTATGGGTGTTTTCGTAATCTGGGATTTGCTCATCACGTAAATTTTTCATGGCGTTAGGATACCACTCTAAAGCATTGACTACTGCTTCAATGTCCTCCCAAGCAGCGTCATAGGTTTTACCCATTTCATAAACAATAGCAGATCTCAGCAAGTGTTCGTTTTCAAGAACGGCTTCTCTAAGCTTTAACATCCATTGGGTACGTTCTGACAAAGAGCATTTTGACCAAAACTCGAATCCTATTTGGGCAGCTTCTAGTGCCTTTTCAGCATCCGTTTTCCCCGCTTCTGCAATTTGAGCTATGGGTTTGCCGTCAGCTGGGCAAATAACATCTGACCTGGTTTTAGATACACTTTCTACCAATTCCCCTCCTATATACATTTTATGATAACCGAAATCCATATTTTTTATTTCAATAATTCTTTAATTTCAGCAACCCCATTGGTTGGATTGGTAAATTTACGAAGTGCATCTGGGTTAACTTCTAGTCCCAGTCCAGGGCTGTCTGGCACTTGTATTATTCCATTTTCCATTTCTAAGATTGGGAATGTAAGCTGCTCCCGCAACGCATTCTCTGTCTGATCAAATTCCAACAGAAAATCGGGGCTAAACATTCGTCCAGGAACAGACTCTAAGTTGGATATAAAATGTAAGGCAACATGCAGCCCTATAGAACTGCCCCAAGTGTGTGGCACCACATCTACTCCGTAGGTAGAGGCTAACGAAGCGATGCGCTTGACCTCTGTCAGTCCCCCACAAGCACAAATATCGGGTTGGATAATGTCAACCGATTTGTTTCTAAGAAGCTGATGAAAGCCAAAACGCAAGTATTCGCATTCACCACCAGCGATAGGGATCGTGGTTTTTTGTCTCAACTCTCCGTATTGTTCATAAAACTCTGGAGATATAGGCTCTTCAAACCATGAAATTTGGTAGGCCTCTAATTTTTTCGCCAATTCAAGTGCCTCCATATAGCTGTAGGCATGGTTTGAATCAATCATAAGTTTAATATCGTCTCCAATTATGGAGCGTAAATGCTTCACATTAGCAACATCTCTTTCAACACCAAGGCCTACTTTCATCTTGATAGCCTTAAACCCTTTCTCTAAATACTTTTTGGCCTCCACCTCAAAATCTTTAGCTGGATTGTCTTTTTCTGTAAAATACATTCCCGTGGCATAAGGAACAACATAATTTCTGTGTACGCCCCCTAGCAATGCACCCACAGGCTGGTTCAATAATTTTCCTTTGATGTCCCAAATGGCGATGTCGATAGCGCTCATGGAAGCGACCAAAACACCCCGGCGGGCAAAATCGAGTGTTTTGCGGTACATCTTATTCCAAATCACTTCATTGTGCAAGGGGTTTTGTCCTATCACCTGGGATTTTAAAAACTCAATTCCAGACTCCAAAATAAAAGCAGGACCATAGCCTTCTCCCCAACCGTAAGTACCATCAGAGCAGGTAATTTTAACAATACAGATACAGCGCTCTGAATATTCCCATTGAGAAAAGAAAAAACTTTTCTCCAAAGTATCCTTCAGAACAAAAGTTTCAATATTCGTGATTGTATTCATATAAGTTCTCTATTTTTTACAAATAAAAAAATTGTAATAATCAATTAGTCATTTTTGTTTAACACATTTTAATCACTAATTATCTTTTTTAATTAAAATAATCAACGATTTCCTCAGCTTCTTGAATAGATTGAATGTATGCCACCACCTCGTCGTGTACTGGATATTTAGTGTAGGCCCAAAAAGTATCTTTGTTTTCAAAAGTAGAAACCAAACTGACATCAAAAAATGAAGCACTGTAGTCTCCTACATTGATTCCCGTTTCATAGGTTATGATTTCTGGAATGTGCGAAGGCAGTTCGTCCAGGCGTCGCTTGACTTCTTGTGCTAGCTGAGTACGGTTCATGCCATTGTCATTTTCTTTTAATTTCCATAGGACGATATGCGTGTACATAAGTTTTTGCGTTAAAAAACTTCCCCAGTTAATTACCAAGGAAGTTTTTGATTAATAGTTTTCTGTCAAAGAAATTATTCTTTGATCAGTCTTTGTGTGGCTACTTTTCCGTCTGCAGCAGAAGCCCTCAGAATATAGATGCCTTTAGCTAGGTTTCCAACCTCAACTTGTTCGACATTGTTTGACTGCGAGAGCACTTTGGATCCGGTAAGTGAAAAAATCTCCACAGACTCCAATGGTAATTCAGATTGAAAACTTATGACATTGTTTGCTGGGTTGGGGTATACAGTGAACCTAAAGTCATTTAGCTCTTGAGTGTCTAGTGTTGATGAGCTGATCAAATTCGCACGAACTCTTGTCAATCTTATATCATTTCCACTAACACCGTTCGCAAGGTGTTGAGCTGCAAAAACAAAATAACCTCCACTACCATCGCTTTTTAACGCATTAAACAAGGCATCTGGAAAAATGGGAATATTTTTAGGCGACCCAATAGCAGTACCATCATTTTCTTGTAATTGCGCATATGATGTTGAACTTGCTGCATCTGCACCGATGATAAATTCTATTTTAAGATGATTCCCTACACGATTGACTGCTAACCCATCTACTTCAGTACCACCAATTTTCCATTTTGAAGTTCCTTCGGAAACACTCATATATTCAACCCTGTGATCATCATCAGCAGTATTATTGACACCATCAGCCCCTTTACTTAGGCCTGCAGTACCTACCAGTGAATGAAGCCCAGCTGAAAAAAACGAACCATTAGATCCCGCATTTGCAATGACATTACCGGTATCTGCTCCATTCCATGGTTTGAAAGAAACTATAAGTTGAATAATATTCTGTTCTGCAGTAGCTTTTATTGGAACTTGATGATGTAGTCGTGTCCAGTTTCCTGTAATCGTCACATAACCATTTGTTGCGTTAGCTGTTAGTTGGCTACCCCAATTGGCGTTAGTTTGTTCCCAATCATTGTGTTCATTTAACTCACCACTAGCATAGCTTTCAGCAGTTGAAAATTGAACGTCGTACAGAGGAGTCGTCTGAGCAATAGAGCTTGCAAGTGTTAAAATAAAAAATAGTGTAAATAAATTTTTCATAATGTTTAAATTTAAAGTTTATCGAGTTTATAATTGTCTATCGAGACTTCAGTACCTTCTGCAAAACGGAATAATTGTAGTGTGACTTCGGATTTATTTTGAGGTACAGTAAAATTCAAACTGCTAGAAGTCCATGCACCGTTCTTGGGTTCTGCTATATTTTCCTTTACTAGTTGTTGACTTTCGTCCCCTTTTCCACAAACTACAGTAAGTACATGTGTTCGCTTCCATGCAGGACCATTATTAACCACTTTAGTTTCTATTGTCCATAGATAACGATTACCCGGGATTACATCAAATGATTTGATTAAAAAAACTTTTGCTTGCGTAGTAGAAGTAGCTACTTTATTGGCTTCTTCTTGTCTAACTGTCCATACCGATTTATTCCAGCCTTGAAACTGAAGGGTATTCCTTTTGGTAATTTCTGTTCCTACTGTCTGGTTCTCAAAATCGAGTTCGTATACCAATTCTTGCGCGGTCCCAAAACATGAAAAAACCACAATAAAAAGGACCGGAAGGTAAAAAAACTTCATAAATGCAATTATTTGTTGATTATACAAACCAACAATTAAAATTGTATGTCTAGCTTGCAGCAATTATCATCTTAATGTCATTTTTTAGCATACACAGTTCATTTAAATTAACAAAATTAATAATTGCTTTACTTTGGTTGTAAAATTTAATAATCCATGTCACAGAAGCTTATTTTGTTTTTGGTATTTGTGTTTTCTGTAACTGCAAAGTCACAATCTCCTGAATGGGAGGATTTATCGGTCTTTAAAGTCAATACTACAGCACCTCATGCGCACTTTAAACTTTACAAATCAAAGATTGAAAAAGAAAAAGCTGACGCTTCTAGTTTAGAAGTTTCACTAAACGGAAGATGGGATTTTAAATTATATTCCACCCCAAAAGAGACTCCAAAAGATTTTTTTAATAACGAATTTGATCGTTCTGACTGGGGCACAATACCTGTTCCAGCCAATTGGCAGTTCCACACAGTCGATTTTCCACTATACAGCAACATCGTTTATCCCTACGAAATCAATCCACCCTTTATGCCCAAAGACTACAACCCAGTGGGGTGCTATATCCGAACGTTTACGATTCCCGAAAACTGGAATAAGCATCAAGTGTTTTTACACTTTGCAGGTGTAAACTCTGCCTTTTACGTATGGGTGAATGGTCAGAAGGTGGGCTATAGCGAGGGCAGTAAAACTCCAGCCGAATTTGATATTAGTTCCTATTTGTTAGCGGGAGACAATCAGCTTGCTGTTCAGGTGATTCGCTGGTCCGACGGCACATATTTGGAAGATCAAGACTTTTGGCGCCTTAGTGGCATTGAGCGTGATGTTCGATTGTATGCCAGCCCCAAAAAAGCATCTTTACGAGATTTTACTGTACAAACAAATCTGAACGAATCATACACCCAAGCAACACTAGAAATAGATGTATTGCTGTCCAATTTTTCTAAACAAAAATCCAAAGGTCACATTTCCCTAGAGCTTAAGGACGGAAACAATTCCATTGCCCAAACATCAAAACTGTTTTCACTCAAAAAAGGGAATGAATGCTTGGTAAAATCGGTAATTCCTACCCAAAACATGCGGTTATGGAGCGCTGAGGTTCCTAACCTGTACACGCTTTGGATTCGCATTTTTGATAGCAAAGGAAATGAAACGCATGCACTGAGTCAGGCTGTTGGATTTCGAGAAACTAAGATTGAAAATGGGCAGTTTCTAGTCAATGGTCAACCCATTTTGTTCAAAGGTGTTAATCGTCACGAGCACGACGAGTGGACTGGTCATGTGGTTTCCAAAGAATCCATGCGAAAGGATATTGAAATCATGAAAGCCAATAATATCAATGCCGTACGCACATCGCATTACCCCAACGATCCCTACTGGTATGAGTTGTGCAACCAATATGGCATTTATGTAATCGATGAAGCCAATATAGAAAGTCATGGTTTTCATTACAAAAAAGAAGACACACCCGCTTATAAACCTGAATTTGAGGCCATGCATCTAGATCGAATAAAACGCATGGTGAAGCGAGACAAAAATCAGCCCAGTATCATTAGTTGGTCTATGGGTAATGAGGCAGGAGACGGACCCTCTTTTGTCAAAGGCTATAAGTGGACAAAGGCGTATGACCCTACACGACCTGTGATGTATGAGCGAACTTCAGAACATCCGTATTACAAAAAGACAAATATTGATATTGATTTGGAACCCCATACCGATTTTTTTTCTTGGATGTATGCACCTATGGAAATGATTAAAAAAGATTATTTGGGTCAATTTCCAGACCGACCTTTTATTTGGTGTGAATATTCTCATGCCATGGGCAATAGCAACGGAAACATCGCTGATTTGTGGGATATGGTTCGCAGCGAACGCCAAATGCAAGGTGGGTTTATTTGGGATTTTGTTGATCAGGGTTTGGCAGCCATTGATGAAGATGGAACTAAGTACTGGAAGTTTGGTGGCGATTTTGCACCTGACCACTACCATACAGATGGGAATTTTTGTTTGAACGGAATTGTCAATGCAGACCGCACACCCCATCCTGCACTTGAGGAAGTAAAGCATGTGTATCAGAACGCTCATGCTAGCTGGGCAGATGAGAACAAGAAAGAAATCATGTTGTACAACGAAAACTTTTTTACCTCGTTGGCTGCATACAACCTTGAATTTGTCCTTTTAAAAAATGGTGTTGAGATCGAATCATACACCCAGAATTTACAAACACTACCCCAAGAGACAGCACACATCCCACTTGCTTTCAAATCTGAATTAGAAAACAGCAGTGATTACCACATAAATATTTATGGAAAACTCAAAAAAGCCGATGCACTTCTAGCAGAGGGTCATCTGGCTTTTTCAGAACAATTGCTGTTGCAGGAAGGCAATATTGAAACCCTTGGCAGTAAACAGAATGGTGAAATTGAGGTTGTTGAAAACCAAAACGAAATCCATTTTAGTATTGGTAAATTATCTCTAGGATTTAACAAATCAAGCGGATATTTAACCATCTTGGATGTTTCAGGAATCGAGATGCTTTTAAAAAGCCCAAAGCCTCACTACTGGCGCGCACCAATAGACAATGACTATGGAAACAAAATGCCCACAAGACTAAAATCATGGAAAGAAGCCTCTGAAGATCAAAAGTTGTTTTCTTTCAGTCACAAAAAAACAAAGCAGGGATATCTTATAGAAAGTGTATTTAAGTTAGCTGCCGTCAACTCCAAAGTAGTGATGAGTTATTTGATTCAACCCAATTGCAGCGTTAAAGTTACCCACTCCTTTGACTATGGCGGTGCCCATGACAAAACCGAAATACCACGTTTGGGTGTCAATATGCAGCTTTCTTCGTCTTTAGAGAATGTGGAATGGTATGGACGTGGGCCACATGAAAATTATATCGACAGAAAGGCCTCAGCCTTTATGGGGAGTTACAGTGCTAAAGTAAACGAGATGAAGTTTGATTACGGCAGACCTCAAGAAAATGGGTACAGAACACAAACCAAACGGCTTTCCATAACAGATCAAGATGGAGTTGGATTGCAGTTTATGGGGTTACCAGAATTTTCATTTGCCGTACATAACAACACCACGGATGATTATGATGATGGTGCTTGGAAAAATTCTAAAAGAAAAGATGTGCTTGGAAATCCTAAAAACAGTCATCTTAACGATATTAAACCAAGAGATTTGTTGAATCTAAATATTGACTATCGACAAATGGGCGTAGGTGGTGACAATTCTTGGGGTGCCAAGCCACATGATCAATATCTTATCTGGCCTAAAGATTACACCTATTCCTTTATCATTCAACCAATAATTATAGAATAAATAGACGCTATCATGCATAAACAGATTAAATATCAAATATTTGTATTGCTTTTGAGTTTTTCTTTATGTGCTCAAAATCAATACTATTTGAGTAGCTCAACTGGAAATGACAACAACAATGGTTCGCAAACGCAGCCATGGAAAACTTTATCAAAACTTAGCAACACCACACTTGGCCCTGGAGATACAGTCTATTTCAAAAAGGGAGATACGTTTCGTGGGCATTATATTGTTAATGGATCAGGGACAGAAGGAAACCTAATCACCTTTACCTCTTATGGATCTGGAAATCAGCCTATTATAAGCGGTTCGAGCCATGATGATGGGGGCGGAGATTATCGAGAAGCAATCCTTGTAACCAATCATGACAATATGGTTTTTGATGGATTAGAAATTCAAAATCACAGAACAATATCCCGTTCTGGTGTAGGAGATTTGGTCAGTTTTGGAATAAGAATAGAAGTGTCTGATTCTAATGTAGACCTTAATAATTTTTCCTTTAGAAATATGACCTTTAAAAACGTCTACGCTCTTTATTGGGTAGACCCAGCAGATCAAAATGCATTCAATGATTTTGAAGTATCAGGCCTGACATTTATTTCATCTTGGGGTGGGATTATCAATAATGTGATTGTTGAAGAATCTTACTTCACAGACCTGCAACGAATTGGTGTTCATATTAAAAATACAATGGGTAAAACCTCTACTAAGAGAAATACAAATTTTGTGTTTAGAAACAATGAGTTTTTTCAAATAGGAGGTACTTGTGTACTACCTATTAGAACTGAAAACTGTTTGATTGAAAATAATATTTTCAACCAACCTGGTGCCAAAACCAATGATAAAATGATTGGGCGTGGAAGTGCCGTTTGGAATTGGTATAGCATCAATACCATTGTTCAGTATAACCAAGCCGTAAATGCGAAAGGTATTTTGGATTCTCACGGAATTCATGTTGACCATTCGAACGTGGATACCTTTATACAATATAATTACATGCAAGATTGTGAGGGCGGATTTGTTGAGATTCTTGGTGGAAACCAACGTGCTGTTTATCGCTTCAACATTAGTGTCAATGATGGCTGGCGTGTAAACCCCAATTGGGCTAACAGCGATCATACCATCTGGTTGAATGATAAAATTGGAGGTCAAAGCGGACACCCTTCTTATGACAGCTACATATATAACAACACTGTTGTCATAAATAAAAGCGGAAATGATGCATTCGACACAGCAATTGATATCAATGGGCAAAACACCCGAATTTATAATAATATTTTTTATGCTGTTAATGGCTCTGGTATTGGAAATCAACAAGGTAATTATAATGACCCTAACCTAATGATGACCAACAACCTGTTTTTTGGAAATATTAGAAATAATTTTAAAACCACCGACGCAAACAGAATTGAGGTTAATCCTGGTTTTTACAATGAACAAAGTGGTGACCAATATGGATTTCAAATTGATGCTTTCAGCCAAGCAATAGACGCAGGTGCAGCCTATACAGGGAATTATGCTCATCCAGCCATTCCAGTTGACGCATCAACTATTTTTGCCAACTTGGAGGAATACCCGACAGTAGATTTTTTTGGCAATTCATTGTCAGGAGATTCTATACCCAATATAGGAGCTTGTAATGCGAAAAATGGAGAAATTACACTCTCCAACAAATCCGATATTTCAGCCGAAAAGGTTTACATTCAAAACCCTATGATATCTGATAAAGTTGTACTCTATGGAGTTAATAAGTCTTACCAATATGCACTGGTTGATATATTG
>CEWH01141954.1_pt1 | contig 13478 bp, 7 predicted proteins | sample 531231 | NCBI WGS metagenome assembly CEWH01 (sample SAMEA2622316, study PRJEB7988) | marine metagenome | biome: marine biome (ENVO:00000447); feature: surface water layer (ENVO:00002042); material: "saline water (ENVO:00002010), including plankton (ENVO:xxxxxxxx)" | depth 5 m | reverse complement strand
CGTCGAAGGTGAGGTTAACCACATCTCCCTCTTCGGCTGAGGCCTCGACGGGGGTCCGGCCGTCAGAGACCTCTACGGCGTACATCACGGCGGAGGTTGATCCGGAGAAATCGAGGGAAACCACTGCCCCGGTCTTCTCCATGAGCACGCCGTCATGATACGTCTCAACGACCACCGGATGGGTCTCGCTGGCCGTCACTTCAAGCATCAATGGCTCGTCAGATACGCATCCAGCGAGGGAGGCGGTCAGGAGCACGAGCACCAGGAGGAGTGGACGGTGCACGCACGTCCATCGTTCTCGGCGACTTAAGCCAAATGGTGGACCTCAGCGCAGCAATGCATCGACGCTTCCAACGACGACGTCGGGGGTTTGCAAGGCATCGGCGGGCAAGGCAGCAACGTCCTCTTTCGTGGCCTCGCCAGAGAGCACGAGCACACCGACGACCCCGGCACGGTTGGCCATCGCGATGTCGGTGTAGAGTCGGTCGCCGACCATGGCGCACTGGTCCGGACGTAGTCCGAGCGCCTCCACGGCATGGAGGATCATGCCAGGGTTCGGTTTGCCGCAGATGTGGTCCGGCGTCACGCCGGTCGTCGCTTCAAACAGAGCAAGGTATGCACCGACGTCCGGGAGTCCGCCGTCGGGCGAAGGGCAGACCATGTCGGGATGACTTGCCACCAACGGTACGCCCCGGTGGAGGTGTACGCTCGCATCCTCCAATTTTGGATAGGTGATTTCTGTGTCGTAGCCAAGGACGACGTATTCTGGGTCCTCGTCTCGGGTGGAAATGCCTGCGGCCTCCATCATGGCACACATGCCTTCTGTCGCGACAGCATAGGTGCGCGTGACGCCCTCCAGAGCCAACCATGCAAGCAGGTCATGGGTGGACAGCAGGATATCGTCCTCGGTGCAAGGAATGCCCAGGTTGGCCAGTTTGGTATGGTATTGCGTCACCGAACGGCTCGAGTTGTTGGACAAGAAATAGCGCCGCACGCCTTTGGCTTCACAGCGACCCAAGAACTCCAACGCGCCGGGAATCAAATTGCCTCCCAGGTAAATGGTGCCGTCGAGGTCAAGGAAGACCGCTTCCACGCCCTCGAGGTTTGCACCGACGCCGTTCATGAGCCCGGCTCGTCCATCGCGCCCATATCCCTGCCGCTGGTTGAGGCGGATGAGAAGCCCGTCTTTGGAGGCATCAATGGAAGCGGCCTTCTGCTTTCAGACGCTCGTAGTGCTCCATGTCGCGCTCGCTAAACTGCGCCGCAGGATGGCCACCAACGATGGCTCCAGCAGGGACGTCTTTGACCACGCAGGATGCCGCCTGAATGATGGCTCCCTCACCGATCGTCACACCGCCGAGAACGGTTACGCGTGAGCCAAACCACACGTTGTCCTCAACGGTCACCGGCAAGAGATCGTAGTGCGCATCGTAAGGCAAAGCTTCGCCGTGGTACCGGTGGTTCTGGGTGACGATCAGGCAATCCTCACCGCTGTGGAAGTTGTTTCCAATGCGCAGCGTGCCTGTGCCGTTGACCCTGAGTCCGTTGAAATTGACGTTTGCTCCAAGGTGCGTGGCGCCGTTGAGTTCTGTGGGGCCGTGGACCTTCAGGCTTGCAGGGTCATCGCAGGAAGCGATGGTCCGCAGCACCCTTCGCTTCCATCGCGAGCGAAGCCATGCCGTGCGCCATCGCCAGTACGGCCCGAGCACGCCCATGCATGCGGCTCATGGTCGTGACGCATATCCCTGCCGCATATGCACCTTGAACCACTTCGATTTCCGTGGGGTTGGAAAGCGTTTCAAACACACCGTGCGATGAGACCCGAATTGCCGCGGCAGACAGCCTCATGACGTTCACCCGTCATCGCGGTCCGTGAGGGAAGCCACGTTCACTGGCGCAGAGTGGCTCTGCGTCCTCATCGTCATCATGGCCTCCGTCAGCCTCGGTTGGACGCCTGAACAGGAACCAATCGTCGAGCCAGAGGTGATTGCCTTGGAGGGAACGGTGACCTTGGCCACGCGCGATGCAATGGACGCGCTTGGCCTCCAAGAATTTCAGCCGGGTGCCGTGGCCACCATCGAGCTTAGGCGAGACGAGGTTGCAGCACCTCCGTGCGGGGACTGCGAGCATCCATTGACAGGCATCATGGTCCAAGGGCCTGTGGTGTTGACCGGCTTGGTGGACGAGGCTGGGCGACTTGGGCGGATTGAAGCAAACCTGAACCTCACGCACCTGATGGAGCGTGGGCCGGACGGATTCGTTCATCGCGAGTGGTTGCTGTTCGACTGGGACGCGGGCGACCGCTCCTCCATCGTCGAAGTGTTCCTCGTTCATGATCCACCGCGATGGCTACCGGGAGAAGATCGGAGCGATGCCACCTTGCTGACCACCGATGAGGGCAAAATTTCACGCACCGGTCCGGACGTCTTGCTTCAATCATCGGCATCTGAAGATGACGTTTTGTTGGCATGCCTTCCAAACCATTTCCTTTGCCGAGCCACGTCGCCCGACGCCATCCTCACGGCCCGGCGCGACGTGCCGCGTGCTCCGGTAGATGTTGAAGCTCCAGCGGCGTGGGTCGAGGTTCCGTTGGCAGCAGGAAACATCACCGATGGCGGGGGATGGGCCCAGTCGCTGCTGGTGGTCGGTGAAGAGGTTCCTAACAACCGCACATGGTGCTCCATCTCCGGGTCCATGTTGGCCGGGGTAACCCGTGAGATCATCGCACCCCCTCCTTCCTTGGCTCCATTGGCCACCTGGTTCATCGCATTGGGTGAGACGCACGTGCATTTGGCACCCGAGGGCGTGCACTGGACAGAGGCGAACAACGGAGATGTTCGGTGTGCGGCCTTGACCGACGCGACTGGGACCCTCCGCTTGGGAGTCGCCGAGCACCCCGTTTCCACCCCCTCCACAGGCTGACTTATACGCCGAAAGGCCTAGACGTCACCATGCGCACCAAGGCAGCCGTGCTGGTTTTGCTGCTTGCCCTTGCCCCGATGTCCACTGTCATCGCTTCTCAAACCGCTCCAGTGGCAGAAGGGGCGAGCGGGGACTGGCTTCTGGTTGACGGCTACGTAACGACGAAATTCACAAGCGTCGGTGACACGGTTTCCTTGTACGCGCTGACCAAGGGCCATTCGGGGGATGCGAGCACCACCAGCACCGTGGTCACCGCTGATATCTTACATTACGAAGACATTGATGCCTTCGACCTCATCGTCAATCAACGCCTCCCTTCCTCTGGCGTTGTGATTGACACGGTGGTCATGACACCGAGCGGGGCACATGATGAGGACCCTGCCGCTCTCCTCTGGGAGGGAGTATACACTGTCCCATTGACCTCGACCGGCGGCGTGTACGGCGCGAGCATCACCGCCGAGGAAGGCAACCTTGTCAGCACGGACGATGCAACACAGATTCCAAACGCCCTTCGAGACGAGATTGAATCGGTGTTGCAAGCCATTGACACCACGTGGGACACGGCCAACCCGATGATGGACATCAAAGGCGTGTTTGACGGGCTGAACGCCAGCGGACAAGCGAGTGGGGGATGGACCTCTTTCGTGGATGATGCTTCCCGACAACCTGGTTTGGGCGACAGTGCGCAGTTGTGGAACAACATGATCGCCGCGGGCTACAACAATCCTTCCTACGACATGGTTGATGGCGCTCGTTTCCTCGAAGCCTTGCTTGATTTCCTCGAGTCTTCGGATCAGGAAGCGGGCATGGCCTTCTTGACCGGCGTGCTCGTGTATGGCGACGAATTCCCACTGCCACGTACGTTGGACGATTTTGATGAGGTCGTTTCGTACATGCAGGCCTTCGATCCGATTGAAAACTTCACTCGGTTTGCCGGCACTGACAATTTTTCCGCCGCCTATGACGCCATGGTAGGAAGCGAAGAATGGGAAGGCCTTAGCGACGCCTTGGACAACCTTTCGAACAATGAAATGGTCTTCGCCTCGTTCCAGACCGTGCTTCGGAACATTGCACTGCTTTCGGTTTCAGCCCATCCCGAAGCCATCATTGACGGCTTGGAGGCCTGGGTCGCCCCACTCGCGGACGAAGATTACGCCAACATGACCCCGTTCCAGCGTTTGGTGTATGGCTGGTCGCAGATGGACGTGACCGTGCAAGACCTCGATGGCGACGAATTTCCCGATGAAATCCTGTGGGAATACGAGTTGCTGCTCAACACCACCGAAGGTCTGCAATGGCAAGCACGAATGGACACGTCGTACCCTCATGTCAGCTCCGGTTTTGACGACTTCAATGGGTTTGACATCGATGTGTTGACCATCCTCCGCGACACCACTGAAGATCCCGCTTGGAACGATGCGGGTAATGCTGTGCAAAACTTCCTGTCATGGGCTGCCAACGCAACCCTCGAGAAGGAACTGGAATGGACAAGATCGGATGACGGTGATGACGAAGAGGACGATGACGACGGCGAGGATGGTGATGGCAATGATGAGTCCAGCACCACGTGGGAGGAGGTCATGTTCGATGACCTTCATCCCGTGGAAACCTTGGCCCTCAACAAGTACAAGCTTGACCTCGGATTCGAGCTGCATTTTGATTGCGATGGGTGCGCGGATTACGACAGGCCGAACGACTTCAACATGAGCGTGACCGACAGCAGCGGGCAAGTCACGAACGTCGTCTTGGACCTCGGCATCAGCGACCACCTCTACACCGGCAGATTCACCGCCGATCGTGCAAAAGCGGAAGTGTACACCTTCAGCCAACCAATGGCAGGATGGACTGCCCCATGTGCTGACAACGGCTGCACGATCGAGAGGGCGACGTTGAAGGTCGATTCACTCCGCCCCTCGCTGCTCGATTCCATGGCCAGTGAAGCGAACGAGGAGCTCTTCATCGTGTCCGCTTTGGGCGTGTTGGTCAACGCCGACGAAACCGTGCTGGTTGCCTCGGAAATGGACGTTCAAGCCTCGGTGTATGATGCTGCGGATGGTGCCCTGTTCGGTGCTGAGGTGGACAGTGCTCTGCTGCGCATTTCGCCCGGACTGGGGGCATCTGCCGCAGCATCGCTGTCGCCAAATGGAGAGTTGATGTTCGACGCCTCCGGCCCTGCCGCTCAGTATTCCGGCGATGACGTGGACGGCGTGCTTAACGTGACGGTTGAACCACGACAATCGAACAATGAGGGCGAACCACTCGGTGATGATCCAGCTGCATTTGGCGGATACCTCTCGGCATCAGGAGACGCCTCTGGTTGGAATCTGTCTGGTGACGTCAACGCTCAGGTGTCCAAGAGTGCCCGGGGCGTGGCCTTGTTCACCACGACAGGCATCACCGCCGACGGTCTTGAGTTCCGCTACGAACACGAAGCGCCGCTCCCCGACAGCCCTGGGTGCATGATCAACACGTTGCAAGCATGGTCTGTGGCAGAACTCAATATCGAGTGGTCCTATGGCAGCTTCCGAAGTGAGAACGGTACGCCTTACCCCTATGCCAGCCTGGACCAAGTGGACATTGACTACGGAGACGGCAGCAGCTTCTCCTCGACGGTTCCGGCAGAGTCAGGGAGTGAGTCGTACACCTACGACACGTCGGACGGCACCACCGAACACCTCGTGACCGTGCAGTACACCACGGAGCACGGCCACGTGAATGAATTGAGTTTCACCTTCGATGAGAACGAAGGGATTTTGACGGGCGAGGATGGTGAGGAGTACCACACGTCGTATTATCGTCCGTACGAGGATTACAACTACTGCCAACTCAAAGGCGAGGAGCAATCAAGCACGCCGAGCCCGGCCATCATCGACCGCTTCATCACCGATGGGCCGTTTGAGGTCCTTGACCAACAGGCCCTCATGTCCAACGCACAGGGCATGGCGACCCTGACGGCGGTGCCTCCACACACCGGCGCGTACGTGAACCTCGTTCAAGCCTCCCACACCGATGGGCTGACCGGTGTGACCCGGACCGGAATCGGCTTCAACATCGCGATGGCCACCACCGCTACTGTCGGTTTGTCTGGCATGGACGTCATCGACCACTTTGCCGGGTTACCAGTGTACGCGGCCAACGTGAGCGGAATCAGCCAAAGCGTCCAAGTGGTTGCTTCAGGACTTGAGAATGGGCCATATCATGCCGTGGTCGGCCACATGCCCCTCGATCTCTCTGAAGTCTTCCCAGACGTGAACCTCACAGGGGAAGCAAAGTTGCACGAGATGACCTTCAATGCAGGAGAATCTTCACGCAGCCTCCTGCTGAATCATACGGCTCCCCTTTCGCTGGTGGGCATCATGATGGGGCCGTCCAGCGCCGAAGAGGAAGGGATGAGTGATCCACTGACCCCAGCGGCCATGCACGTCGGTTTGATTGTGGTAAACCCAGAAGAACTCAACCTTACGGGGTCGCTTGGCCCAGGTCAAATCACGAACGTTGCGTTACATGAGGACATTGAAGCAGCAACGCGAATCCTTGCCGTGGCGTCTCCGAGCCACGGCTTCGACCCAGCGGCGATCGACACGTCCACCGTTTCGGAGTTGCTGATGACCGACGCGGTCCGACCCGAGGTCGAGTGGGCCGGCATCGAGTCCGACCTCATGAACGTCTGCGAGGAGATCAGTTGGTGGGCGCACACCCACTGGGACGACCAAAGTCAATCCGAGGTTCATGCTCTCGAAGCCACCGTGTATCACCGCTCGGACGACAGCTACTACGGCTCCGGCTTGCCTGCCCCAAATTTGGTTGGCGCCACCTTGATTGACGAATCGTCGGGTGCAGAGGTGAATTGGACCGTTATGGAGGTGGACGGCCAGACGGCCATAATCAAGTACGATCTTCCCCATGCTTACGCTACGTACCGCTTCTCTTCTGGTACGTCGTACGATTCCTCGTTTACCACGGTGTACAATGGCGAAGAGTGGGAAGAGGGTGAGTGGAACCCGACTTGCGACAACGACCCCGACCAAGAGCAACAAGTCGACGATGTAATCGACTTCCTCGACACCTATGCCAGCCGGTTCAGCACCGTCGCTTGGGGGCAAGGTTCCAGCGCGGATTTGGCGCTACCCGCCTTGTCATCTCCGATATCGGAATACACGGTCATCGGCGTAGCCCAGCAGGGCTCTGGCGCGGACGCAACCCTCGTCTCCGCCGTCAGCACAGTCCTCTCTGTTCCAAACCCAGAACCGCCCCGGATGGAGAACCTCAGTTTGGTGTTCACTCCGAGTGACCCTGCGCCGGGCGATGTGGTGCTGTTGACCGTCACAGACGAATCGAACCAGCCCGTTGAAGGGCTGTCTGTCACGCTCGTGAAAGACAACATGACCTTGTCGAGCCTGTTAAGCGACGTCAACGGGCAGACGTCTTTCGCCATCCCTCAAGGCAACATCACTATTCGTGTATCTGGCGGTTTGTACTATCCTGCTGAACTGACCATTGTGGTCGAAGAGGAAGGCATCGATGGTGGATTGCCGGGCGACCGAGACGGTGACGGGGTGGGTGACACGCTGGATGCCTTCCCAGACGATCCTCAAGAATGGGACGACACGGACGGAGACGGCATTGGCAACAACGCCGACAGCGATGACGACGGCGATGGGCGTTCCGACCTCATGGAATTGACCGGGACCCCAGCAACCGACCCCTTGTGGCCGGATTCGGACAACGACGGCCACTGCGACGGGCCCACCAGCATACCGTCCATCTGCACCGGAGGAGACGCCTTCCCGACCGACGCCACAGAGTGGGTGGACACGGACGAAGACGCCGTGGGCGACAACAGGGACGATGATGATGACGGCGACGGGGCTTCGGACCAACAGGAAATCGAATGTGGATCGGATCCCCTTCTCGACACCTCTGTGCCTTCTGACGTGGACAGCGACGGCATCTGCGATGCACTTGATGATACGGACGACCGCCTCGTTGGCGAGGATTCAGATGTCTGCTGTGAAGCAATGAACGCGGAATGCCTTGCCTGTGCAGCCGACATGACCGTTGAAGCATACTGCCTCGAGTATCCAGAAACGACGGGATGTGCGGTGGAAGCTGAAGACAACGGCACTGATGAACAGGGCGAATCGGGTGCAGCATTGTCATCGACGGTTCTGATTGCCGCTGGCGCGACAGGTGCACTGCTTGTGGCCATCTTTGTGGCCGTGTTGGTGCTCCGTGGACGCGATTCGGAACCACCCATCGACAAAGACTTCGCTGTGGAGGAAGCCATGTTTAACGAATTGGCCGCGAGCATCAGTGCCACTCCGCCATCCAAACCTCCTCGTTCGGCCACAGGGCAGATGTACGACGGATACGAAGGCTTGGAGTACCCTGCCGGCTCAGACAATTGGTACTACAGAGATCCAGGTACTGGCGAGTGGACAGAGTGGCGTTGAAGACCAGGGGGGCGGTTCAGCGCAATGTGCGCCCCTCATGGGTTTTGCCAGACGAACTCGACCGCCGTGGCCAAGCCGTTGTGCTGACCGTGCTCGCCGTCCTCTGTCTCCCCTTGCTCGTGATTCCACCCGAGGCTTCCATGGACACCGCGGCCCTGTTCGATGATCCAGCTCGCGATCGCCTCACAAACGAAGCGTCGACTGAAGGGTTGTCGGGTTTCCTCATCGTGCGTGTTCGTCACGATGATTCAGGACCCCTGACAACGAACCTTTCCCGTGTGCATGACCTCATGGACATTGAGGCCGGAGCGATTTCGGCCGAAGGCGAGTATGCCTTCGACGTCGAGCACACCTGGATTGAACGGCTGGAGACTCCATTCGCACGATGGTCGGCGGCCTTTGCTTCGCAAAACCGTTCGATGTCGGAAGCAAGCATGTGGTCAGACGTGTTGCAGCCCCCCATGGAAGGAGGGTGGTGTGCAGATGATGCGACGGAGGAGGAACAACGCGCCCTCGAAGCAAGCCTTCTCTTGTTGCCAAAGGGCAGCAACATGGGTGTTGCATGTCCCGCCTTTGCGGGCGCGTCTCCGACCGTTCCCCCAAATGCCAATGAACTGCTCTGGATGGCTTGGCTGGATTCTGAGGAACCGCCTACAGATTGGCTCGAACTACAACGCTGGGCGGACAAGGTTTCGGCCAACACGCCGTACACCTTTGAGCCGGCCGGTGTGAACATGCTGTTCAAGGAATCAGAGAAGATCGCAAAAGAAGATCTCTCGGTTGTGTTGCCAGCAGCAGCAGCGTTGTTGACCGCCCTTCTCCTAATCGTTCTTCGCCGTCCAACGACGGTCGCGAAGACATTTGGATCGGTGGGTTTGGTCGTTGCGGCCGAACTCGGTCTCCTGACGTTGTTCGGACATCGGTTCACAGTCATCGATGCCATTGCCATCCCGATCATCATGGCGGTGGCCGTAGACGGGGCATTCTGGTACAGTGTTTCGTCGCGGTCGAAAATGGAAGTTCGCCGGCTCCTTCTCGTGGCCATGGTCACCACCATCGGGGCAGTGTCCCTTGCACTGTTCTCCCCCATTCGGGCTCAACGGGGGTTGGCTCTCGTGATGATCATCGGGATATTCCTCGATTGGTTCGTCACCAGGTATGTGTTGGAACGCTCCTACCTCGCCACCAGAAGGACGCCGCCCCGTCCACCCGCACAGACTTCGCCTCTGGTGTTCTCGCCCGTCGCTTGGCTATGGCCGGTTGCCCTGATCCTCATGGCAGGGGTCGCTGCCACGTCACCTCCAGGTGTGGAAATCCTCGACATCGACCAGTTCTTGCCCGAAGACGACCCATCATTGGATGAGTTGGACGACCTACGCGGCACGTACATGATTGCCTCAAGCACCTTGGTTCAGATTGTGGTCGATGTCGAGGAGGGTGACGATCCACGGCGACTGGTCGATTTCACCACGCAACTCTCTCAGCACCCGACCCTCATCGCATACGACACGGGGACAGCGCGTCAACCCCTGGTGCTCGGGATCCCAGACACCGACCCGCACGCTAACGACACGATGGTCACGTGGTACTCCCGCCACCGCGGGGCAATCTTGCTCGAAGATTCCTTGTTACGCAACGGAGGAGAAATGACCGGTGTCCATCTCATCGCCATCATTGACGGCGAGGATGCCGACGGCGCACACCTCTTCCAGCAAGACGTGATTGGTCTCATGGAACACAACGGTTTGACCGGCGTCATTGGCGGAGACCTCGTGGTTGGCATTGCCCTTGCGAAGGCCTTCGAAGCCACCAGGGTTGTGCAAGTGCTGGCCGCAGGTGCTGCAGTGTTTGTTTTGGCGGGTGTGGTGACGGGCTCACGGCACCAAGCGTTGCGCATTGCAATCGGCACCGTTGCGGTAGGGATTGCGGTGGATGGACTGGCCAGCCATATGGGTGGCCGTGGTGTTAACACCGCACCTGCAGTCCTTCTTGGCATGGGTTTTGCCGCCGATTACCTCGCGCACGCCAGTGCCGGGCACCGGAACACGTCAAGCGATGCCCTTGCGCGATGGGGAGCCGCTTTTTCTTCAGTGTCCGTGTTCGCAGTCGTGGGCCTGAGCCGCTACCCTCCGGCACAAGACACAGGGCAATTGCTGGCCATCTCGGTGTTGCTTTCCGTTATGTTGGCGGCCATTTTGGCACGAGTCCCGGTGCGGAGCAGACCCGCCTTCAGCGACGAAGAAGCTTGATCAGAAGAGCAACGTCCTGGCCATGAAGAGGGGTGAGTGCAGGTTCTCCTGTGCCTCTTTGCTCGCGATCATCTCGGTCATCATCTCCTGCAAGGCCGGTTTGCGGCTCGCTTTCCCGACGAACCAATTGAGCAACCATGCCCGACGTGACAGCTTCTGCATCCGGTAGGAGTTTGTCAGTTCAGGACCGAGCATGGCCCACATTTCTTCCATGTAGGCTTCGGGCGCAAGGCCTTCGACGATGTGCCGTGCGGCCATTTCCCCGGTGACCAAGGCGTTTCCAACGCCTTCACCCGAGAATGGGTCAACCAGGCTCGCCGCGTCGCCAACAAGGCGGATGCCGCAGCCCGCCGACCGACGTGGTTGCCGCGATTCCTTCTTCCGTGGGGAACCAAAAGGCAGTTGCCACCCCTTGTTGCTGCCCCGGATCATCGTCGCATTTGCAAATCGTTCCTTGAACAACGGATGGTTTTCTATCACGTCTGCTTGGAGTGCTCTCAGCTTCTTCTTCTGCTTGTCCATCAAACCGACGACCATCCCGATACCGACGTTGACGACCCCTTCTGAGACGGGGAAGAGCCAGAAGTAGCCGGGGATGATCGAGTCCACAAAGTGAATCTCGATATCACCCACCTTAGGTCCGCACCCCTCGACGTTTTGCCAATATTCGCGGTATCCTGCACAGTAGTGCATGCGGTCAACCATGGTCTCACCGTGGGACTCTTCGACCAGGGCCCTGGCCACCGGGCAACGGTAGCCAGCAGCTCCAACGACCTCGCGGCTGTGCCATGTGTAGGTCTCGCCTTGGCGCCCTCCAAGGCGCACTTCGACGGCTCGCACGGTTCTCGCCTCACCGCTTCCTGGCCCGGGGTCCGCTCCGCCCTTACCGTCATCGAAGAGCACCGTCCGGACGTCCGCGCCTTGGACGACTGCGCCACCGGCTTCGAGCACGAGTTCGGTCGAGCGTTCGAACATGAGGTGATCGAATTGGGCGCGAGGCAACGCGTATCCAGCCTCGAGTCGTTCCACGTCTTCTTCGGGGAGCGGGACGCGGACGCTGTTGCCTTTTGGACTGGAGAAGAGGATGCCCGTCACCCGGAAATGAGGCGTGGCTTCGAGCCGTGGTTTCACGCCAAGCGCAGCCACATGGGAAAGCGATTTTCCACCCACAGCATCGCCGCAGACTTTGTCGCGCGGCCAAACGCCTTTTTCCACAAGCAAGACACGCTGTCCTTTCATCGCGAGATACCCTGCTGCAGCCGAACCACCCGGCCCTCCACCGACCACGATGGCGTCGAAGTCTACCCCATCTTCGGGCACCGGTCCGGTCTCGATAGGACCCTCCCACGAGCGCATGGGTGGATGGCATGGCCGGCATTCCTTGAGGTTGGTCCTTGCGCTGGCGCGGAACGTTCACACCCTTGGCCTGCGTCAAACGCGCGTGGACCCCACGTCAACCGTGCGCCGCCGGGCGACGTGGATGCTGTTGTTGGTCACCCTCGTGTGGGGGGCGACCTTCATTTGGATGCGCGAAATCATGCTGGCCATTGAACCGGATTTGGACCGCATCGGGACCACGTCTGTTGTTGCCTTCCTCGTTTCTGCGAGGTTTGCATTGGCTGCCCTTGTTCTGCCCTTGTTCCCTTCCGTCCGTAGGCACCTCGGAAATCCAGAGGTATGGACCGCAGGGCTCGCCCTTGGCCTCGCACTCTTGGCTGGCTTCTTGGCGCAAATGACAGCACTTGGCGAGCTGGAACCCTCCACGTCAGCGTTCTTGACCTCCCTTTACGTCGTCAGCACGGCGCTGTTGTCCAACCTGTTTGGCGAAGGACGACCGACGCGGCTGCTGTGGTTTGGCGTTCTTCTGGCCACCCTTGGTGCGGGTTTCATCGAGGGCCCACCGCACTTGACGTGGGGCTGGGCTGAGATCATCACCGTCTTTTGTGCGGTATGCTTTGCTGTCCACATCCTGTTAACGCAGCGGTACACGATGCGGATGGACCCGATGGCCCTGACGTTCACTTCTTTTGTGACCGTGGCCGTGTTGGCCATGGCGCTCGCGCTTCTCACAACGCGCACTGGCGCCGAAGCATCGGATCTGATTGGTGTGCTTCGGGTCGAGGGTGTCTTGATCCCACTGCTGTGCCTTGGCCTGTTTGGATCCTTGGTCGCGCTTGGAATCCTCAACCTCTACCAGCGCCACTTGGAACCCGTGCGTGCGGCCATCATCTACACCCTCGAACCCGTCTGGGCTACGTTGTATGGCCTTGCGCTTGGTTTGGTCGGATGGACGCCGTGGATCCTCGTGGGCGGGGGACTGCTCGTCGTTGGTAACCTCATGGTTGAGTTGAACAGCCAAAGTGAGGAAGAATGAGCCTCGGCGAATGAACGCATCGTTCAAGTCCCTCATCGCAAGAGGGAGGTTATGGCAGGTGGCAAGACGAACTCCACAACCGGCGGCACCGATGCCCCCCTGACAAACCGACGGTTTGCCACCAACGCGGTGCACGCTGGAACGCAACACATTGGCGACGCAGTGAACACGCCAATCTTCCAATCCTCCACGTACCGATTGACCGATGAACGCTACGCAGGATGGGCGGCAGGAGCCCAGCATACCTTGCTCTACGCCCGTTTGTCTTCGGTCAATGCCGATGCTGTTGCGCAGAAGCTTCGCGCCATGGAAGGTGGCGAGGATGCTGAAATCTTTGCAAGCGGCATGGGTGCAATTTCAGCCGTGTTTCTTGGGTTGTTGAATGCTGGAGATCACATCGTGGCCAGTGCAGATATTTACGGCGGGACGTACGGCTTGCTGAACAGCGAACTGACCCGTTTCGGTGTTGAGGTCACGCTG
>CEWH01140599.1_pt1 | contig 13547 bp, 10 predicted proteins | sample 531231 | NCBI WGS metagenome assembly CEWH01 (sample SAMEA2622316, study PRJEB7988) | marine metagenome | biome: marine biome (ENVO:00000447); feature: surface water layer (ENVO:00002042); material: "saline water (ENVO:00002010), including plankton (ENVO:xxxxxxxx)" | depth 5 m | reverse complement strand
GGGGTATCCGGCCCCTTGCGTGGCAGCAAAGGATGCACCCTGGAGGGAGGTGTGCGGGAACCCACCATCGTCTGGTGGCCTGGAACCATTGCCCCCGGTACTGAATCAGCCGGAATCGCTGGTACTACTGATGTGCTCCCAACTTTTGTTTCCCTAGCTGGCGGCGAGGTCAAAAAAGACATTAAGATTGATGGCATGGACCTCTCGGCATGGATGCTCGGCAAAACCGAGGCCTCCCCACGGGATACCTGGCATTATTTTAAAGGCTCGAGATTGCAGGCGATCCGGCAGGGCCCATGGAAGCTGGCACTCACGGCTCAATCTCTCGGTATGGGAATTCGCCAGCGGGATCCGGACCTCGCCAAGGGGAGGCGCCTCTATAATCTGGAAGCCGAAATAGGAGAAATGACCGACCTCGCGAAGGAGAACCCCGAAATTGTGGAGAAACTGGAAACACTGGCGGATCAGATCACCACCGAAATTTCCATGAATAAACGACCAGTAGGTACGGTGTCAAATCCGGTAACTCTTTATCCCACCAGCCGCAAGCAACCTGCCAGAAAGGCAGGAAAGCCCATCACCCCCATCAGCTGGGACAAGGTGAAAATGGGCGATACCTTCGCCAGCTCCTCGCTCCCCGATATGGCCGGCAAACCCTTCTCGATTCAGGCTACCGTTGAGATCGAGTCGGGCCAAAAACCCAATGGTGTGATTCTGGCCCATGGAGGCTCCGCGGTGGGTTACGTCCTCTACGCCAAGGATGACCGCCTCTTTTTTTGCATTCGCGGCGGCACCCCTGTCTTCCAGAAGGTCACCTTTCCCTCACCCGGAGACAACATGAAGATCCTCGCCTCCCTGAGCGGAGAAACGCTCTCCATCCAGGTTGGCGGACAATCAGTTGAAGTAAAATCGCCCGGCCTCCTGAGCAGGCACCCTCAGGAGAATCTCTGCATCGGGCATGATGATGCAAATCCGGTAGACCCTGGTGCCCCCCGGAGCCGTATAAATGGCTCTCTGTCGACCTTGAAGGTGATCATCCGATAGTTTTCTCAGCTCGCGAGAGCCCTCATTATCCCACCTCTTTTACGGCTCTGCCCAGCGCCGCGCAGGCCTCGGCAATCTCTGCCTCCGTGCTACACAGGGGCGGCATCATAACAATGGTGTCTTTGATCGGACGGGTAAGTAACCCGTGGGCACGAGCGGCGCTACAGACCCGCTCTCCCATCCGCTCCCCGGCAGAGAAGCGTTTTCCACTCTCCTGCCGCAACTCGAGCCCGGCAATGAGCCCGCATTGGCGCACCTCGTGAACAGAAGAATGCGTAATGGCTCTCAACCCCTGCGCGAGGGCCTCTACCCGTGCAGGAAGCTTCTCCAGCACGCGGTCTTCCTCGAAGACCCTCAGACTCGCAAGAGCCGCCGCACAACCAAGCTGATTCGCAGTATAACTGTGTCCGTAGTTGAGCGTGCGCTCCCGGCCCCCAAGAAATGCATCAAAAACCCGACCTGTCGTCAGGGTTGCAGCGAGGGGAAGGTATCCTCCGGTAAGTCCCTTGGCCAGGCACAGAAAGTCAGGAATCACTTCTTCCTGCTGACAGGCAAACATAGTCCCAGTGCGCCCAAAGCCCGTCATGACCTCGTCGAGAATCAAGTGCACCCCATGCCCGTCACACCAGGAACGGATTTCTGCCAGTTGCCCTGCTGGCCACGGCCTCATTTCGTTCACTCCCTGGATGAGAGGCTCCAGGACGATTGCTGCGGCCCGGGCCACTTCCTCAGCCGGGAGGGCACGTAGATCTGCAAGGGAAGTCACCCTCGTGGCACGAAACCCAAAGCTACGGAAACGGTCGAAAAAAAACGATACTCCTCCCAGCGACGCCGCTCCCATGGTGTCCCCATGATACGCATTCTCGAAGGCGATAAAGCCCACGCGCTCCGGCTCACCAGATTGCTGCCGGAACTGGATCGCCATCTTCACTGCGACTTCTACTGCGGTTGACCCATCATCAGAAAAAAAGACGCGCTCCAAGCTACCGGAGGGAAAAAACGCCGTCAGCCTCTTCGCCAGTTCCGCCGCTCGAGGGTTGCCGAATCCAAGGAACGACGTATGGGCAACCTCATCGAGCTGCATCCTCAGGGCCGCATCGATACGGGGATGCCGATGCCCATGAATATTCGTCCAGATACTTGAGTTGCCATCAAAGTAACGTCTCCCCTCTGCGTCAAATAGCCACGGGCCTTCTCCTCTGACAAGAATGAGCTCTTCGCCTTCGCTCGCCCATCCCGCATGCTGAGTAAAAGGGTGCCAGCAATGTTGGCGGTCCCATGCACCCCAATTGTCCCCGGGCTCTGTCAAGGCGCCTCCTTTCCCTCTCCTCCGTCATCCGCCATATCCTCCAGTTTCTTGTCAATTTTATTGATCAACTCCCACGGACAACGCCCCCGCTGATATTTACGCCACAGAACTTCACGCAGCGCCTCCCACTCTTCCCTGCCGATTGGCCGGTGCTCCTGCCATTCTTCATCCCCTTTCAACTGAGAATGCAGCCGCCACGTAGAGGAGTGATGAGAGGCCCGAAAAAAACGCACCCCTTCCTCCGTCCTTTGTCGCCATGAGTGTCGCTGCACGCCCTTCCCATACGGACAAGTTCCAAAATCCCAAGAACAAACACGATTTGACATTTTACCGGTGAGCCCTACAGATCGCTATGGAATGAGAATTATTCGCAGTGACGCCTCTAAGCTCATACTGTATCTCGTTTCCTGCTTTCTCCTCGCGGCCCTTCTTACACCTTGGCTCTACAATGCCGGAACCCTGCTCGGCGAGATAACCGAGGAAAAAAGTTACAACCGGATAGTTGACTATGTAGGGGAACATGCGAGGCGCGCGGAACTACCGAAATACTTCAAACGCTGCCTTCTTATTGCATCTCTGCTCCTGTTGCCCCCGCTGATTTTCTCGCTACGACTACGCAATAACCCCGCGCCTCTCAGTGAATCACCATGGGCGGCGTATCTTCCCTCCCACGTGGTAGCTCGTTCGGGAGGACAACCACTGCGTCATTCACGGTGGGGCCCGCTGCAGCTTCTGGCCGGGTTCCTTCTTGCCGCCAGTCTTCTTTATGGCACTGGGTGGCTTCTGGTGTCCATGGGATGGTTCTCCCTCAAGGATCCCGTACCATGGGACCTCGCTTGGAAAAAAGCGCTAGGACCGTCTATCTCCGCCTCGCTGGTGGAAGAGATCATCTTCCGAGGTATATTTCTAGGCATCTGTCTCCGCGCCTTTCGCCCCGCAACGGCCATCATTCTGGTTTCTCTTCTTTTTTCAGCACTGCACTTTCTACAGCCCCCCAGCAATATTGCAGTATTTGTTCAGGGAGTACCTCTCTCGGAGGGAGCGGTTTACATCGACCCGCGAAATCAATATTCAGGCTTCCAATTGCTTCAGGCTATTCTGATGCGATTCCAGAATTTTGAGCTCGTGCTGTTTGAATTCGTTTCCCTCACGGCGATCGGCCTGATTCTTGCCTACGCCCGCTATGCGACGGCTTCGCTCTGGCTTCCAATCGGCCTCCATACCGGCTGGATTTTCGCCTACGTATCCTTCAAGAAGATCTCCCTTCGTGTGCCCCAGCAGGATGATACCCTCTCCTATCTGGTAGGATCCAATCTTAAAGAGGGTCTGATCCCAATGGGGACTTTGGCTCTTACTGCCCTACTGGTGATTCTTTTTGTAAGAATCTTCCCGTCCGCAGGCATCACTCCCCCCCAGAAGAGTTCCACCCCGGATGACTGAGCGGGAATCTCATCCTGAACGGCCGAATCTACCCGCATCCGGCAACGCTCTCTCTCAATCGAATTCCCTGCGAAGCCTTCTCGCACGGTGGCTGGACTTCCTCTATCCCCCCGCCTGTCTACTATGTCGTGTTCCCTTACAGAAGGGACGCTACCTGTGTCAGTCATGCTGTGAAGACCTTCCACGGATCAAACAACCCTACTGCATGAAGTGCGGCGATAATATCGAGGGGCTCGTCCCAGAAGATGTGGTGTGCAACCATTGCCGAGGGGTGGATTATTTTTTCGACTTTGCGCGTTCTGTTACAAGCGCTGAGGGCCCAGCCAACGAGATCATGCACGCCTACAAGTATGGCAGGCAAATCCATCTCCACCGCGAACTCGCACTGCTTATGGAAGAGCTTTGGAACGATCCGCGTCTCTCCGTTCAGAAAAACCCTCCCTGGGTTGTTGTCCCTGTGCCTCTGCATTGGAGGCGCGAGAGGTGGCGATGGTTTAATCAATCCTTCGAAATCGCGAAAACACTCGCGCAGCAATGCAAACTCAGCTGCCAAAAGGCTTTGAGAAGAACTCGTAATACCAGCCAACAAGCTCTTCTGGACCGTGGACACCGCCTTGCGAATCTCCAAGGCGCATTTCAACTAAGCCCCCGGGAGCGACGCCTTGAAACCATACGGGATAAACCTGTCCTTCTAATTGATGACGTATTCACAACAGGCTCCACAGCAGAGGAATGTGCCCGGGTATTAAAGGAGGAAGGGGGTGCGGAAAAGGTGGTTGTCCTGACTGTTTTGCGAGGATAAGATCTCTCCTCAACAAGAATCTCTCCCCACGCGCCTCCCACTTCCCGCGAAAAACGCAAGTCCCTTCGCGTGTCCCCTCAATCATCGCGCTCTGAGCCATGGGTATCTTTGACAAGCCAAAACTCCGTAGAGGCAACAAGAAGAAGGATACGGTTCCGGATGATCTCTGGACCAAGTGTCCGGACTGCGGGGAACTGATTCACACCTTGGATCTCAAGCAGAGTTTTCAAGTCTGTCCTCATTGCAATCATCACTTCCTGATGAGCGCACAGGACCGCATCAACCTGCTGGCCGACCCGGATAGCTTCGCAGAGACAGAAGCATCCTTGGAGTCCACCAACCCTCTCAGTTTTGACAAATACGCAGATAAGATTACCACTCTCAAGAATAAGACAGGGATGAAGGATGCCGTGGTCACGGGGCGCGTCAATATCGGACGCCATCCTGCTGCCTTGGCCGTCATGGACTTCCGGTTTTTTGCCGGGTCTATGGGTTCAGTGGTAGGAGAAAAGATCACCCGCGCGGTCGAGATGGCGACGAGTGAGCAACGTGCGCTTATTATTCTTTCCTCGTCATCCGGAGCTCGCATGCAGGAGGGTATGCTTTCTCTTTTGCAGATGGCAAAAACCTGTGGAGCTATCGCCCGGCACAATAACGCTGGACTGCCCTATATTTCCGTTTTGACCCATCCCACCACCGGAGGGGTGACTGCCTCTTTTGCTACGATCGGCGACGTTAATCTCGCTGAACCTCGGTGCATGATAGGATTCGCTGGCCCCCGCGTGGTGAAAGAGACGACACATCAGGACCTTCCTGCCGGGTTTCAAACAGCTGAATTCATGCTGGAACACGGCCTCATCGACTCCATCGTGGAGCGCCGCTTCCTGCGGGAACGGATAATACAATTACTGGGCTACATGATGCCCGGACAGGAGTAGATAGCAGCCCGTGAATTACTCTGAGGCCCTAGACTGGCTATATTCTACCCAGTTTTTCGGGATAAAACTTGGCCTCGAGGGACCCAGACGCCTGCTGCGCGAGTATCTGGCCTTCCCCCCGCGGAACACCAAGGTCATCCATGTGGCCGGCACCAACGGTAAAGGCTCTACCTGTGCCTTTATCGATTCTGTAGCACGCGCAACCGGCACGCGGACAGGCCTTTTTACCTCCCCCCACCTTATTGACTACCCGGAGCGCATCCGTGTCTCTGGAATGGAGATTGAAAGAGATGAAATTGCCCTGCATCTGTCCTCACTCAGGGAAATGGTGGCGCAATGGGACCCCCACCCGACATTTTTTGAAATCAGCCTCGCGCTTGCCATGAAGTATTTTTCAGAGCGCCAATGCGAACTAGTCATTCTTGAAACCGGAATGGGGGGTCGCTTGGATGCGACATCCGCAATCCCTGCAGACATTGCAGTCCTTACTCCAATTGGCATGGACCATCAGGAGTGGCTTGGAGAAACCCTGACAGATATCGCTGCCGAAAAAGCTGCGATCATCGTTCCAGGCAAAAACGTCATCTCTTCCAACCAATTGCCAGAGGCAGATGCCATCATCAGGCAGATCGCGAATGAGCGGAGAGCACCTCTCACATTCGTCGAGGAACCCTTGGAAGGCTATGCCCTTGGGCTGGCTGGAGCGCATCAGCAGGAGAATGCAGCCCTCGCTGTCGAAGCCTTGCACGCCGCTGGAATCACTCTCAACTATGAAACGGTTAAGGCTGGCCTGAGTTCGACCCTGTGGCCGGGCCGTTTTGAAAGGGTGGACTTCTCACCGGAAGAACATTCCTCTACTACCATTCTTGATATCGCGCATAACCCTGCTGCAGCCAGAGTGCTTGCGGCAACCTGGCGTGGAGAGTTTGGGGGGACCAAGGCCAACCTTATCTTCGGCGCAGTCGAAGCCAAGGATATCGAGGGCATGCTTGAAGCCTTGGCACCCATCGCAGGTCACCTACACTTCGCTCCAGTGAACTCTCCCCGGGCCCTTCCCCCGGAAGAACTCGCTGCTTTCCTTCCCGAAGAGGCCCCAGCCTTCACGATTCACGCCAGCCTCCAGTCAGCTCTCGAAAGCTCCACGAACCTCCCCTCCCTCATCACCGGGTCCGCCTTTCTCATCGGAGAGGTAAAAGCTCTGCACGAGCGCACCGCTCACAGGATAACGACGCAGTAACCGGCCTGACATTCCGATTCACAGCGCCGGTGTCCCGGTATACACCTCCCCCGGACGTCCCATGCGTGAACCTATTCGGCTTGAAACTGACAACGGGCTCTATCTTCCCGGACTTGAACTGTTTCTCGATGTGCGCACGCCCGGGGAAAACGGCTTTATCTCACACGCTCACGCCGATCACTTTGCCAGACACGAGAATATCCTGTGCTCTGAACCTACCGCTCGCATCTTGAAAGCTCGCTACAATGTAGCTGACGAGCGCCTCAACCCCAGGCCTTTCCACGAACCTCTGGATGTCGGTCCATACCGACTACAACTCCTGCCCGCAGGGCATATCTACGGGTCATCCATGCTGCATGTCACTCGGAAATCTGATGGAGAATCACTCCTTTACACCGGCGATTTCAAGGTGCAGCTAAGCCTCACTGCAGAGGACCCCGTATTCCGACAAGCAGACACTCTGGTCATGGAGACGACCTTCGGGGCTCCCCAATGGACCTTTCCCAGCAGAAATGAGGTCACCGGCATGATTCTCAATTTTGTCAACGAATGCCTTGAAGAAGAATTCACCCCTGCCCTGCTCGCTTATTCACTCGGAAAGGCCCAAGAAGCTCATGCCATTGTCACCGGTGCAGGCATCCCAACAGTTTCTCATCCCGCAGTGGCAAAAATGACGACCGCCTGTCGTCATGCCGGATGTCCGTTATCTGCTCCTCTCATCTTCGAAGATACTATTCCTCCTAACCATGTATTTATCTGCCCACCCAGCGTAGTAGGCTCCGAACAATTCCGTTCGATTCCCAATTTAAGAACCGCGATGCTCTCTGGATGGGCATTAAACAAAAACGCTACCTACCGCTTTGGTGTTGATGCCGCATTCCCTCTCTCTGATCACGCTGACTTTCCGGGACTCCTTGAGGCGGTTCGACGGGTAAATCCGAGGCGAGTTATCACGGTTCATGGTTATACCCGGGAATTCGCTGCCGAGCTCCGCAGGCGAAATTATGAGGCCTGGTCCGCGGCCGGGGGAGACCAGATGGAGTTTGACCTGCCACGCTAGGTGACTGTCCTTCTCTCCCTCGGGGAGATCTGACGTGGGCTTTGAGGAGGCCGCAGGACTTCGGGGCCCCAGGGGGCCCAACAACCCGCGTCCTGCAAGGAAACCTACCAGAAGGCCTGCCAACACGCCGGCCAAGACTATCCAGAGAGAATACCGGGGACCCATATTAAGAATAAAACCGTAAGGCCCCGGCCCTGGCAACAGCACACTTAGGGCATAGCCCTCTACCCTATTCTACGATGAAAAACGGATTATGGAGGTCCGGCTTATTGTAACTCAGAGGCTCTCTAGTTACCATGTCGAGCACTTGCTTGCCGGCCGCGCTGACCACCGCATGGGCGGCACAAGTGTCCCATTCCATGGTAGGTCCAAACCGGGGATAGACATCCGCCGAGGCCTCCGCCACTAGGCAGAGCTTTAAGGAGCTACCAGCAGAGAGGAAGTCCACCTCTTTGCCTTTTTTCTCAATCTCTTCGACAAAAGCCGCCACCTCTGGACTCGAGTGTGAGCGACTGGCAACGACCTTGATCTTCGTGCACTCCATGTAATGCGATCCTGCTTTAATCTCCTCGGCGGCACAATCTCCTGATATTTTCCAGGCTCCGGCCCCCTCCACACCTACGTATAACGTATCATTAACCGGATAATAGACCACCCCAACCACTGGCTTCCCATGCTCAACCAAGGCAATGTTGACGGTGAATTCGCCGTTCCTCTTTATGAATTCCTTTGTTCCATCGAGAGGATCCACCAGCCAGAACCTTGGCCAACTTCCTCTCTCGCTGTAGGGAATCTGCTGATTCTCCTCTGAGATCACAGGGACATCCGGATAATCCCTTTCGAGAAAGGCCATGATCGCCTTATTGGATTCCTTGTCGGCCTCTGTTAAAGGCGAATCGTCTCCCTTGTATTCTATCTCAAATTCACGCCCGTAGACCTCAAGGATCCGCGCGCCAGCTAGACGGGCCGCTTCAAGCAGCCCTCCTATTTCAATTCCGTGAGCGTTATTAATCACGGTCATTCTGATGTCACACGTGCCCGGCGTTAGGCTCCCTTAGTGTGCGCGACAGAATTCCTCAAAACGGGTAATTCCCTCGTTGAGCACATCAAGAGTCGTGCAGTAACTCAAGCGAAGGGAAGAATCGTGCCCAAAGGCGATTCCTGGCACTGCTGCAACCTTGTAGCGGGTCAGCAGTTTGTCGCAGAGATTCTGTGATTTAAGACCAAGCGGCTCACAATTGACAAAGAAGTAAAAAGCGCCCCCCGGATCTTGGACGCTGATATTGGGAATGGCGCTGAGGCGTGCCTGCACGAATTGTCGGCGCACATCATACTCACTTCGCATGTCCTCGACAAAGTCCTGCGAACCGCTGAGAGCGGCGAGCGCTCCATATTGGGCAAAGGTAGTTGCGTTTGACGTGGTATGACTCTGAATTTTAGCAATAGCGGCGGCCATTTCGGGCGGAGCCGCAGTATATCCAATCCGCCAGCCGGTCATTGAATATGCCTTCGCAAAACCGTGACAAACCACCGTGAGACTTTTCAACTCCTCACTGATCGAGGCGATGCTGACGTGCTTATGGTCTCCATAGATGAGCTTCTCGTATATCTCATCTGAGAGGATTATGATATCCTCGTAAGAAGCTACCTCTCCAATCGCACGCAACTCCTCTTCGGTGTAAACTGCTCCTGTTGGGTTCCCAGGAGTATTTATGATCACCATCTTGGTTTTTGGAGTCATCGCCTCCTCAAACTGTTCAGCAGTCATTTTCCATCCGTTCTCCTCGCTCGTCTCCACGATCACTGGCTCAGCTCCACAGAGCCGGACCATCTCAGGGTAACTCACCCAGTAGGGCGCCGGGATAATTACCTCATCCCCTTCATCGCACATTGCCATGATGGCGTTCATGCACGCCTGTTTTCCCCCGGAGGTAACACAGATCTGTTTCGGATCGTAACTGAGACCGTTTTCCTCAAGAAGTTTCTTCGCAATTCCTTCTCGCAACTCCGGAATTCCAGCAGCCGGGGTGTATTTGGTTTTCCCGTCCTGAAGAGCCTTTATTGCTGCCGCCTTGATATGATCGGGGGTGTCGATTTCGGGCTCTCCTCCAGCCAGCCCGTAGACCTCATCTCCTTGGGCACGCAATGCCTTGGCCTGATTCGTAACGGCAAGGGTGAGAGAGGGCGTAACCCCTTGGACACGGGAAGAAAGCGAGTCTGGATCCATCGGTAAGAATAGTTGTGCATGCCGCCCAAAGAGGCGGAGTCACGGACGCTGGGCGAACACACTCTCCTCCAGAGCGGGAGGAGTTGATAGCTGTGCTCCTCAAGGATGCAAGCGGAATTCGGTAATTTAAGGCGGATCTAGGGCGCTTGGCCGTACTTCTTCTTGTGGAGAGCCCGAGCCTGCTTCTGCCAGCCATCCCGCCGGATTCGTTCCTTGAGGTTGAGATCTTCACTGATTGCTCGTACTTGCGGCGCTCTCCATTCGGCAACCTGCCGATAGGTGTAGATGCCCGCATCATGGAGGCGCTGGCAAATCACCTCTCCCACCCCCTGTAGTTTAGTGAGGTCATCGACGTCCTTAGGGGCCTTCCGGTATATTTTGCCCATTCGTGGGTCCTTCACCAACTTGACCTTGCTCTGCGGCGGCAGCTTGACCACCTCCTCCCCAGAGGAACCCTTCTGCGCAGCCTGCTTTTTGGAGCGCTTGGCAGGGCGCTTGGCAGCCTCGAGCTCTGCTTTCAACGCGGCAGCCGCCCCAACATACTGTTCGATCTGCTCTTTTTCGCGTTTCAGGGCAACGCGCAGAGCCTCCTCCGCGGCTTCACGGCCTGAGTCGGCCTCTTTTCTTGCCGCTGAGACCGCCTCCTTGAGCGCATGCTCCCCTTCCAGCCTGACCGCCTCCACCGTCTTCTCGAGACGCTTCCTCTCTTCCTCGGCCTCCACAACAGCAGCTTCAACGGAAGTCAGCTTCTTGTTAAGGGTGTTTTGTTCCTCCTTTGACTTGGTGAGCTCGGTCTGAGCACGCCGAACCTGCTCTTGCGTGGAATGCAATTTCTCCTGAAGAGAATTCACCTCCTTCAACTTTTCTTCCGCCCCCACAAGCTCGGCACGCAATCCATTGATTTCTGTCCGCAGTATCCTGCCAGCATCCTCAACCTGCTGACGTTCACGCTGCTGATCACTAAGCTCATGCTGAATCCGGTCTTTCTCCGCCTTGATCTGCTTGAGAAGCACCTCGGCCTTACTATCACCTGACAGAATCGCCATATGCTTATGAAGTTCTTTCTTCTCCTCACGCAGGCGGTGTAGCTCATCCGACCATTTCGCTTCGGATACCCGACACTGTTGCAGCTCTTCCTGCTCCCGTTCACGCTCCTGGCGCACCAGCTCAAGATCCAGCAGTACTTGCTCTATCTCACGCCGGGCAGCCATCAGCTGATCTTTCAACACCGCCTCTTTACCCGAAGAATCCTCAAGCTCACTACTAACCCGCGCGAACCGCTCCTCAAGCTCTCCGATCGTCACGGCCAGCACCACCTTCTCTTCATTGGTTACTTTCAGCTTCTCATCCGTATCCTGGCATTTGCTCTGCAGTTCCCGGCTGTCTGATTCCAGCTTCGCCCTAGCTGATTCTACTTCCACAAGCTGCGCCTCCATTTTCTCAACGGCCTGCCTTGAGAGAAGCAGATCGCTCTCAAGCCGTGCCCGCTCATCTGCCATATTGGCAAGCTCGCGAGCCACTCCCTCCTTTTCTTGCTGAATTGTCCTCAGCTGCGCCTCCAGACTTCCACTTTTACCCTCTAACTCTTCCAGCTGCTGGGAGTTTTTCTCGGCCTCTTCCTGATGCAATCTGGCCGCGGCCTCCGCCTGAGAGGAAAGTGTCTCCGCCGTTTTCCTTAATCGAACAAGCTCTCTCTCCCGAGTATCACGCTCAATAGCGTCAGCCTCCGCTCCCTTCCGGAGGGCGTCTCTTTCCTTCCGTGCCTCCAGAAGTTCCTCTGAGACCTTCTCTGATTGCTTCTGATGGCCTTGTGCTTCCTTCTCGAGCCGAACCTTTGTTGCCTCATGGCGAGCTCTCGCCTTCTCCAGCTCGTTCTTTCCTTCATCACGCTCCCTTGTGATTGCAGCAAGGTTCCCCTCGATGACTTCACGCGTCTCGCGGAGCTTCTTGAGTTCCTCCTCAAACTTGGCTCTTTCTCCTGTCCCCTCTTTTTCTTGCGTTTCGATTCTTGCCTGAAGCATCTCACGCTCCTCCCGCAGGGCAGACAATTCCCTCTCTGTATCCACCCGCTGCCCCTCTAACGAGGCAAGCGATTCTTCGAGAGCAACGCTGGCTCCCCGCAGAGATGAAAGCTCTCCCTCCAGCAGATCTTTGCCCTTCCTGTGGTCCTCTTCTTCTGCCTGCAACTTACTCTTGAGCTTTCCGCATTCTTCTCTGACGGCTATCAGCTCAGCTGCGTTGAGGTCCCGTTCTTGAGTCACCTCCCCCAGTGCACGCTTAACCTCGTCACTCACTCCTTGGAGATCGCGAAGCTCTCGTTCCGTTTTCCGCATGTCCGCCCGCTCGTCGACAAGATCACGCTCCAGCTTTTCTGCTGCAGCACTCAGGCGATCCACCTCGGAAACTTTGTCCTGAAGTTGCTTTTCAAGCCCTCTGGTCTTTTTCTCCAGTGTTTTTAACTGACGGCTTGCAGCCTTCTCCGCGGCAGAGAGCTTCTTTCGGAGATCTCGCTCAGCAGATGCCAGCTCTTTTTCTAACGCTCGCTTCTCGACCTTGAATTTTTTCCTCTCATCTTTGGAAACTACCGGGTCCGCCTGTCCGGTTCTCTCAGCTTCCCGTTTGCCTGCCGTGTGAGCCCCTCCAGAACCAGCCCCGCTTGGTGTTTGTGATGCCAGCCTCTTCTCGATCGCCTCCCTCTCGAGGTTCATCCCAGCCAGTTCCTTCTCGATACTCTTCTTCTGCTGGGCCATGTCAGCAAGGCTCGACTCCACCGCTGCTCTCTCCTTGCGGGCCACCTTCAGGATTTTTTCGAGTTCCTCGTTATCTCGCCGCAGGTCCGCTATTTTCCTCTCGAGATCCGGAGAGCTTCCCGTCGCACCCTTCAGAGCTCCGGCTTCCTGATAGTTCTTGAGGCGCTCCCGTTCCTTGCTCAAGGCAATCTCTACAACCTCGTTCACCTGCTCTGCTTCCTCGAGGCGCTGCCTCGATTCAATCTCCCCCGCACGATACTTCCCCCAGGCAAACCACCCAAGAGCTGCTCCCAGTAACGCCGCCGGCACAATGAGCAGCAAACTGTAGAGGCCATAATTGACCAGAAAATAGGTTATCGCATCCATGCGGAATCTGTCTCTTCAGCGGGGCTCTCTTACTTGACCATGATCTCTACCTGGTTATCACGGTCTCCCCCGGGAGCTACACCGAAGGAGCGGGTTTCAATTTGCCTCGGCAGCACCCCGTGATCCACGAGAATCTTTCCAACGATTTCCGCCCTGAGGCGCGCAAGACGGCTATTTTCAGTCGCATTCCCGTCACGTGCTGGATGCCCTCCTACCGCGTAGCGGGCTCCCTCTCCCGCAGTAATAATCGCCCGTGCGGCGATAATCACCTTGTCACGGTCACCGCTCTGGAGCTCTTCACTACCAGGGCGAAAGGTAACCACGCTGTCATTCAATTTACGTCGTAATTGCCCAAGCACGGTTCCATTCTGCAG
>CEWH01008725.1_pt1 | contig 13601 bp, 9 predicted proteins | sample 531231 | NCBI WGS metagenome assembly CEWH01 (sample SAMEA2622316, study PRJEB7988) | marine metagenome | biome: marine biome (ENVO:00000447); feature: surface water layer (ENVO:00002042); material: "saline water (ENVO:00002010), including plankton (ENVO:xxxxxxxx)" | depth 5 m | reverse complement strand
GGCTCATCATGGGCGCCTATCAATTGAGTGACTTCAAATCAAACTCCCCCAAAGCTCAACTCAAGCGCCTCGCAATTCATGCGTCCAGAGAATTCAAAATAGGTGCGAAAAAGGGCCGAATTATCGGCGAGGCCAACTGTCTGGCACGACGCCTTCAGGACACTCCTGCCAATCTGATGCGGCCGCGCGATCTCGTTTCCGAGGCCAGCAAAATTGCGTCAGGAGCCGAGCAAGTGACCTCCCGCATTATCGATGAAAAGGCTATGGCCAAGTTTGGGATGGGTTCATTACTTTCCGTTTCACGCGGCTCGAGCGAACCCGCTTACCTCATTCATCTCGCCTACAAACCCAAAAGAAAGCCCGGCAAGAAACTGTGTCTTGTTGGTAAAGGCCTTACATTTGATGCCGGCGGAATTAGCCTAAAGCCCTCAGCAAAAATGGACGAGATGAAGTATGACATGTCAGGCGGTGCGGCCGTGTTAGGAGCCATGGCAGCCATTTCTGAACTGAAGCCCAACATTGAAGTGCACGGACTCGTTCCAGCGTCAGAAAACCTCCCTGATGGTAAGGCCAACAAGCCGGGTGACCTCGTCACCGCAATGAACGGAACCACGATTGAAGTCCTCAACACCGACGCCGAAGGACGGCTTATCCTCGCCGATGCGCTTGTCTACGCAGAAAGGAAGATCAAGCCCGACGCCATGGTTGACTTGGCCACTCTTACAGGAGCCGTCCTTCACGCTCTCGGTCACGAATACACCGGTGCCATGGGCAACGACGAATCACTGATTGAGGAACTCGTAGAGTCGGGCAAGAATACTGGAGAACTCGTCTGGCCTCTTCCTATTCACGAGAAACACACTGATGCCATGAAGGGTAAGGTCGGTGATCTCAAGAACATCAGCGGTCCCGGCATCGGAGCTGGATCCTCAACCGGCGGGGCCTTCCTCAAAAACTTCGTGGGTGACATTCCCTGGGTCCATCTCGACATCGCCGGCAGTGCCTGGGGCGTGGCCGATCGTGATTACCAAAACGGTGAAACCGGGACAGGCGTCGGCGTTCGCCTTCTCGTGGACTGGATTGAGCAGAATATTTGAACGTCGATAGACTCCGAGACATGAGCCAGAAACACACCATCCTCATCACTGGTGCTTCATCCGGCATCGGCTTCGACGCGGCACGCACTCTCGCTCAACGCGGCCACACGGTTTACGCAGCCGCCCGTCGCCTTGAAAAGATGGAAGCCTTGAAGGCTGACGGAGTTATTCCTATCCAACTCGACATAACCAAAGAAAAGGATATTCAGAACGCCCTCGAAACGATCAGGAAATCGCACCAAGGCGTGGATATTCTGATCAACAACGCCGGCTACGGCCTCTACGGCGCCATGGAGGACACCTCCCTCGAGGACGCTCGCTACCAGTTTGAGGTCAATCTCTTCGGCCTCGCCCGCCTCACCCAACTGGTGCTCCCTCACATGCGCGAACAGAGTTTCGGTCGCATCATCAACACCTCTTCCGTTGGGGGGAAAATCTACACACCGCTCGGCTCGTGGTATCACGCAACGAAGCATGCCCTCGAGGGCTGGTCGGACTGCCTGAGACTCGAAGTCGCACCATTTGGCATCGACGTGGTTATCATCGAACCCGGCGCTATCGTCACGGAGTTCGGAGATGTCATGGGCGGCCCCATGCTGGAACGCTCCGGCAAAGGACCCTACGCTTCGATGGCTCAGAAGATGGCCGACACGTTGGAGCGAGAAATGGACAAAGGTGGCGGTTCTCCTCCCGGCGTTATCACCAACCTGATGGTGAAGGCCACCGAATCCAGCCGTCCAAAAACCCGCTATGCCAACGGCAAGTGGGCCAAACCGTTGCTCTTCATGCGTCGCTGGCTCAGTGACCGAGCTTTCGACGGGATTATCAAGATGATGGTCAGATAGCCTTCACGCGCCAATTCTTCAAAAGATGTGAAACCGGGATGAGCTTCAAGGCAAAATTTGAGGCGGAATGCTCTACCTCCGCGGACTCATGGCCCGCCATGTAGCTGACCATCACCACCCTCTATCTGGCTATCGTGACATCGCCCCGAACTTTCAATTCTCGTCAACGCCCAGCTCTTTCAGTTTCGAGGCAAGGTCGGCACCAGCGCTTCTGGCACTAACACTGCTGTCGATGTAAAGGATCTTGCCATCTTTGCCGATATAGAACGTCACCCGGGAAGCAAACCTTCCCTTAAGAATTCCGTAAGCATCTGCCACTTCCCGCTCCGGATCGCTCAGGATCGGGTAGTCGAGCTGCAGGGATTCTGCAAATTTTGTGTTGGTTTCTACGTCGTCGCAGCTCGCAGTGAAATAAGCCACCTTAAACTTCTGAATCTCTTCGCCGCTCTCACGGAGCGACTTGCATTCGGTGGTTCATCCACCGGTAAAGGCCTTGGGATACCAGGCAACCACCACAGCCTGCTTGTCTTTAAAATCCGAAAGCTGATAGGTCTTGCCATCGCTTCCCATCATGGAGAAGTCCGGCGCGGCATCGCCGACAGCAAGATCGGCTCGGGCGTTTGAATTGAATGCGGTCATTCCTAAGAGAACACCCGCAATGAGGAGTGCTTTTTTCATGTTCATTGAAAGTTTGTTCAACCAAACCACGACCAACTTACTAAGCAACAGGGTGAATGTCGACCTTTAGCTAGTAGCTTATGAATACAGGGCAATTCTACTGTCGAAGATAACTTGGACTTTTTGTAGAGGAGGCACTCGCGGAGGCAATCCAGCACCAATTAGGCGGGTGATTGTTTACGGAGAATGAGGCTACTGGTTGATAAGAAAAGCGCTTTGCTGCGGTCGGTTTCCGGAGAGATAGCCGCATTTGGCATCGAAAAAGACCAATGAAATCCGCATATGCCAAGGCGTCTTCTGTGAAAGAGTTCCGACATGAACCAGACCCACCTACCACATCATTACGCCGTTTCTTTTTAAGTTAAATAGCGTACTCTTAGTAACCATGTTGCGTGTGATTACCCTGATGCTTTTTGCTATCTTCGCCATAGCCGCTGGCGCAGAAGGGCCAATCGATTTCAACAAAGACATTCGACCGATTCTTTCCGGCAAATGCTTTGCCTGTCATGGGCCGGACGAGGCGGAACGTGGAGGTAAACTTCGTCTCGACACCCAGGAGGGATCGCGCAAGGACCTTGGGGGCTACGCCGCTGTTGCTCCTGGTGATGTCAGCGATAGCGAGCTCATCTATCGCGTCCTCACCGATGATGACAACGACGTCATGCCACCTTCTGATAAAGGCGCTCCGTTGACGAAAGAGGAAGTCGCTCTCCTCAAGAGTTGGATCGAACAAGGTGGTAAATACGCCACTCACTGGGCCTACGAAAAGCCGGTGCGCCCGGCAGTCCCTGAAAAATCGACTACCGGCTGGCCCACTCGCAATCCGATCGACCATTTTATCCACCAGCGCCTCAAAAGTGAAGGACTGGGACCTTCAGCGGACGCGAATCGCTATACCATTGCCCGTAGGGTCGCTCTCGATCTAACTGGCGTTCCACCTACCTGGGAAGAAGTCAGAGACTTCGTCCGGGATCATCGACGCGATGCCTACGAACACTTCGTCGACGCCCAGCTCGCTAAGCCGACCTACGGTGAACGCTGGGCGGCCATGTGGCTCGACTTGGCGCGCTATGCCGATTCGGCTGGCTACGCGAACGATCCCAACCGCTCCATCTGGTCCTACCGGGACTGGGTTATCGATGCCTTCAATCAAAACCAACCCTTTGATCAGTTCACGATCGACCAGATCGCCGGAGACCTCGTTGCAAACCCTACCAGTGAGCAACTCGTGGCAACCGCTTTTAACCGCAACACCCCGACCAACAGCGAAGGCGGCACCAATGATGAAGAATTCCGCAACGTCGCTGTCGTCGATCGCGTCAACACCACCTTCGAAGTCTGGATGGGTACTACGATGGCTTGCGCCCAATGCCACACCCACAAATACGATCCCATCACCCACCACGAGTATTTTCAAATTTTTGACTACTTCAATCAGAGTGCCGACAACGACCAAAAAGACGAGAGCCCGCTTCACGAAATCTGGACCGACGACCAGCTTGAAACCAGGCAGTCGCTCACGCAGCAAATCGATTCACTCGCCGAAACTCTCGAAGCTGAAACTCAGGAACTGGCGCGGGCCCGCCAAGCATGGCTGAAGACTTTCCATCAACCACCCACTTGGGAACCGCTCGTTCTAAATCGAAGCGAAGCGAACAATACCATCCTGCTGCGCGACCCGAATCATCCTGATCGAATCATCCAACAAGGCGACCGCCCCGAAACGTCCCACTACACCGTCCAGTTTCCCGGCAAAGGGCGGAAAGTCACCGGACTGCAGCTGAAAGTGCACAAGGAACAGGCCACGAACTTTGTGCTTTCAAAAATCAATGCAAGCTGGACGCCGTCATCACCCACTCCTATCGAAGGGCGCTTTGTTAGGGTTTCCCTGGAAGGGAACAAGAAAATGATTCACCTCGCCGAAGTCGAAATCTTCAGCAACGGCAGCAACATCGCCTCCGAAGGAGTGGCTAGCCAGAACTCCACCGGCTTCGGCGGTCCTGCCGGACTTGCCATCGACGGAGACACCAACGGCTTTTACCAGAATGGCTCCGTTAGCCACACCGCTGTGGGCAAGAATCCCTGGTTTGAAGTGGATCTCAAGTCGATCCGCCCCATCGACAGCATCGCCATCTGGAATCGCATGGACAAGGGCACAGAGAACCGCCTCCAGGGCTACCACATCACGGTTCTCGACGAAGGTCGCAACGTTGTCTGGGAAAAGTCCCCGGAAGATTTCCCTAAGCCGAGCACCATCTTCAGCCTCAAGGGCGCCCGCCCCCTTGAATTCCGCGCAGCATTCGCCGACTACGAGCAGAACGGATTCCCTGCCAAGAGCGTCATCGACGAACCGGTTGATCCCAAGAAGGGCTGGGCCATCGGCGGCGGTCTGAATCAACCCCACGAACTGACCCTGGTGCTGAACACGCCTCTCACGCTCGGCGATGGCAACCTCAAGATTGAGCTCCTTCAAGAGTCCGAACACAAGCGCCACATCCTTACCCACTTCAGCCTCGCGACTTCCGGCAACAAGCAACTCCAGACCTGGGCCGGCATCCCCGAAAACGTGCGCACCCTGATCATCAAGCAGAAGCGCAGCGCCGAAGAAGAAAAAGAACTCGCCAGCTACCACCGCACCATCGCAAAGGAACTGGCTCCGCAGCGAAATCAATTGGTAAAACTTGAGAAGGAACTTAATGCCATGAAGCCTGTCACCGTTCCTGTCATGCAGGACCTTCCCGCTGATCAGGAGCGCGAATCTTTCATCCACATACGGGGTAACTACAAGAATTCGGGCGATCAGGTCCACCGCGGCACACCGGCCGTTTTTCATCCGGTCGATGAAAGCCTTCCCTCAAACCGACTGCAACTCGCTCACTGGCTTATTGATTCGGAAAATCCGCTTACCGCTCGCGTTATCGTAAATCGTTTCTGGGAGCAGATTTTCGGCACCGGCATTGTGGCTACTAGCGAGGAATTTGGATCGCAGGGTGATCAGCCCACTCACCCCGAGCTTCTCGATTGGCTCGCGATCGAATTCCAAGAGTCCGGCTGGGACGTAAAGGCACTGCTCAAGCTCATGGTAACCTCCGCCACCTACCGACAGGTTTCTGAACTCACCCCGGAACTGGAGGACAAGGATCCGTTCAACCGCTTCTACGCCCGCGCGCCGCGCTTCCGAATTCCTGCAGAAATGATCCGCGACCAGGCCCTCTTCGTCAGCGGACTGATTAGCGACAAGATGCACGGTGAACCCGTCAATCCTCCACAGCCTGACCTAGGTCTCAAAGCCGCCTTTGGTGCAAAGACAGACTGGGTCACCAGTCAGGGGGAAGACCGCTATCGCCGCGGCATCTACACCAGTTGGAGACGGTCCAGCCCCTACCCCAGCATGGCTACCTTTGATGCGCCTAACCGCGAAATCTGCACCTCACGACGCATTCGCACCAACACACCATTGCAAGCGCTCGTGACCCTCAACGACCCGGTCTACGTCGAAGCCGCCCAAGCCTTGGCCCGTCAGTCCATCGAACAAGGTGGCGACACGGTAGAAGGACAAATCGCGCACGCCATGCAAACGGCTCTACTTCGCTATCCCAAGAATGACGAAGTGGAACGCCTCGCAAAGCTCTACGAAGAGAGTCGTGTCGAATTCTCAAACCAACCCGAGGCTGCTGAAACCTTTGCCACCAATCCGATTGGGCCCCTCCCCGAAGGAACCAACGCCACCGAACTCGCAGCTCTCACCCTAGTCGGTAACGTGATCCTTAACCTCGACGAAATCTTTCTTAAGCGCTGAAGCGATGAATCCATTTCTCGAAAAAATCCAACTTGGCACCCGCCGCCATTTTCTCAGGCATTCCGCGGCGGGGCTTGGGGGTATGGCGCTGAACTCACTGCTTGCTCAGGAAAGTTATGGAGCCAACACGACGCCAAATCCACTCACGCTAAAATCAGGCCACTTTCCCGGCAAAGCCAAGCGAGTCATCTACCTGCATATGACGGGTTCCCCTCCCAACCTAGACATGTTCGACTACAAGCCCAAGCTTATCGAGCACAGCGAGCAGGATTGCCCTGATGAATTCCTCAAAGGGCGCGAATTCGCCTTCACCACAGGCGTTCCAAAGCTGCTGGGATCCCCCCGCGAGTGGAATCAAGTCGGGCAGAACGGCACCTGGATGTCCGATGCCATTCCTCACCTCCACGGCGTCGCCGACGAGATGTGCATGGTCCACTCCATGTATACCGATCAGTTCAACCATGCCCCTGCAGAACTGCTCGTCTACACTGGCTCTCCCCGTGGCGGTCGCCCTTCGATGGGATCTTGGGTAACTTATGGACTGGGATCTGAAAACGAAAATCTGCCCGGATTTGTCGTTCTCATTTCCAGCGGTAGTCAGCCTAATGGTGGTAAAAATTCGTTTGGCTCCGGATTTCTCCCCAGTGTTTATCAGGGCGTACAATGTCGTTCCAAAGGCGACCCGGTGCTTTACTCATCTGACCCGGCCGGGATGAGCCGTAACTTACGCCGCCAAAGTCTCGACGCCTTGGCTGATCTCAATCAAATCCAGGCAGAAGAAATGGGTGATCCCGAAACCCTAACCCGGATTTCCCAATACGAACTCGCCTTTCGTATGCAGACCGCCGTACCGGAGGTGATGGATATCTCCAAAGAAAGTGCCAAAACACTAGAAGCCTACGGTGCGACTCCCGGCGAATCGAGCCTGGCCAACAACTGCCTTCTCGCCCGCCGTCTCGTTGAAGCGGGAACCCGTTTTGTTCAACTCTTCGACTGGGGCTGGGACTATCACGGCACTCGCGAAGACAGTGGTATTACCAGTGGACTCACCACGAAATGCGCCACGATGGATAAACCGGTAGCCGCTCTTATCAACGATCTCAAAGATCGCGGATTACTCGATGAAACTTTGATTGTTTGGGGCGGCGAATTCGGACGCACCCCGTTCCGTGAAGGTCGCACCTCCAAGAGCCAGATCCTTGGCCGCGACCACTATCCCGATTGCTTTACCATGTGGATGGCCGGCGGCGGCGTGAAAGGCGGCTTCGACTATGGTCAGACTGACGAACTTGGCTTCAGTGTCGCGGAAGATGCTGTTCACATTCATGATCTCCAAGCAACGATCCTCCACCAACTCGGACTTGACCACGAAAAACTGATCTATCGCTTCCAGGGACGTGATTTCCGACTGACAGATGTTCACGGGCATGTGGTGAAGGACTTGCTTTCCTGATCAAAAGCGTCGTCCGAGCGAGTCAGGCAGATTTCGCGCTCCTTCCCCACGAGAATACTTCCCTGATTACGCCAGATTCAATCTGCCTTTTTGAACTCACTTTATACCAAACTTAAGACGGTCGAGTCTTACCCATGAAATTCTTTTTTATCTACGTCCTCGCGGCGGTCTCATCTGCCCTCTATCTGGCAGCGTCCGCCTCTTTTGCAGGCGAAAATTGGCCTCAATTCAGAGGCCCTGCGGGAGATGGGGTCGCTCACAGCACCAATCTGCCCATCTATTGGAGCGAAAATAAGAACATCGTCTGGAAAACTGCGATCCACGGTCTCGGTTGGTCGTCTCCCGTTATCTACGGCCAGCAGATCTGGCTCACCACAGCCACTCAAGACGGCACTGAGCTTTCTGTTCTCTGTCTCGACAAAGATTCAGGAGAAATCCTGCTGGACCAAAAACTATTTGAAATCTTGGAGCCCCAATTCGCACACAAATTTAACAGCTATGCCTCTCCCACTCCCGTGATTGAAAAAGGACGTGTCTACGTCACCTGGGGATCTCCTGGCACGGCCTGCCTCGATACCCGGACTTTTGATGTCCTCTGGACCAGGGATGATCTCGTTTGCGATCACTTTCGCGGAGCCGGCTCTTCCCCGATCATCTACGAAGAATCTTTGATCCTGCCCTACGATGGCGCGGACTATCAATACATCCTCGCCATGAACAAAAATACGGGCGAAACAAAGTGGAAAACGGACCGCTCTGTCGACTTCAAAGACCTTGACGAAAACGGCCAACCCAAAGCTGAAGGCGATTTCCGTAAAGCATTTGCTACCCCTCACATTGCCATTCTCGGCGGCGAGCCTGTGTTGATCAGCCAGGGCGCCATGGCCACCTATGCTTATGATCCGGCGACGGGCAGAGAGCTCTGGCGCTACGACGAACACGACAACCACTCCGCTAGCGCGCGACCTGTCATTCTCGGTGAGACTGTTTATGTTCCAACGGGTTTTCCTAAACCTTCCCTGCTGGCTCTACCCGGGAACAAGAAAGGGGTATTAAAGGAATCTGATCTTCATTGGAAATTAGCGCTGAACAAGGGCACCCCGAAGAAGCCTTCACTACAACTGGTTGGCGGTTACCTCTACGCTGTCAGCGACAGCGGAATCGGGAGTTGCTGGGAAGCCAAGTCCGGGGAGGAAAAATGGATCGCCCGTGTTGGTGGCAACTACTCCGCCTCTCCCATCTTTGCTAACGGCAAAATCTACTTTTGTAGCGAAGAAGGGAAAACCACCGTGATTGAAGCCACCCCGGACGGCTACAAGGTTATCGCTGAGAACACCATCGGTGATGGATTCATGGCATCACCTGCAGTGAGTGGTGAAACTCTCTTTCTAAGGAGTCGCAGCAACCTCTACGCTATCCGCAGGCCCTAATCGGTTTTAAACCACAGGCTTATTCAAGCCACGTCACGTTCTTGCCCGATAATTTAACCACAAAAAATTCCTATCCAAATCGAGATGGCCGGATTCCTACAAAAACTGTCCACGCCATCCTAGACCCCTCGGGATTCGTTATTTATAGATAGACCCTGCGAGTCAATGAAGTTTATTACCCCCCTCTGTCTGCTAGCAGCGACGACAACTCTCATTGCGATGAGTGGCGCAACTGTCGTGGCCGATCCTCAACCGGTCAAACACAGCCCCACAGTAGCAGCTTCGGATAGGAACGAAGCAGGAGCTCTGTTTCAACGATTACGCAATAGTCAACTCCAGCCGCTTGACGCCAATGCCTCTCTGGAAATGGTTACCCGCACGCTCGCGGAAACCGTCAACCCCGCCTCCCAAGCCGCTCTCCTGAGGGGGATGAAAGAAGGACTTGAGGGACAGCGACAAATTGAGCCACCCCAAGGATGGTCGCAAATCAGCAAAACGCTATTGCGTAGCGAAACACCCGATGTCGCAACACTGACCCGGGAGCTCAGTCAAATCTTCGGGGATGAAGCAGCCATTCAGCTAGCACTCGAAACGCTGAAAAACCAATCTCTTCCCGCTCCAACGAGGCGTGCCGCGCTTCATTCGCTCGTTGCCCAGCAAAACCCTGAACTCCCCGCCATTCTTCCGGAACTGATCACTCACCGGTCGATCAGACTTGACGCTATTAGGGCTTACTCCAGCATCCGTAGCGAGAAAGCCCCCGAACAATTGCTGAGCCTGTATCCAAAACTTGAGCCAAGTGCCCAGCGTGCAATCATTGAAACTCTCGCCAGCCGCAGGAACTACGCTGAGTCACTTCTCGCCGCAATTAAGAAAGGGCAAATTGAAAAGCAGGCGATTCCAACGTACACGGCACGTTCCCTCAGTGAAATGTTGGGCAAGCCTTTCACTGAGGTCTACGGCGACCTTGGTGAACTCTCGGCCGACAAAGAGCAGCTCATTTCCAAATACCGAGCTCTACTGACCAACGAAACCGTCTCTCGAGGAGATCTCCATGCAGGCAAAGCCGTCTATGACCGCACTTGTTCGGCCTGTCATGTCCTCTACGGGAAAGGCGGTAAAATCGGCCCTGATTTAACAGGCTCCAACCGGGCGGACCTTGACTATATCCTTCTCAATATGCTCGATCCCAGCGGGGACATTCCAGAGGCCTACCAACTTGTCACTGTCACGACCAACAATGGGCAACTCGTCGCCGGAACCGTCGCCGATGAAGATGATCAGCGCCTCGTCCTTAACAGCATCGGACTCCAGAGAACTATTTTAAAATCCGATATTCAAAACCGCTCGACTTCTCCCTACTCCATGATGCCGGAAGGTCTTCTTCTCTCGCTTCCTGACAAAGATGTCATCAATCTCGTCAAGTATCTGCGGACAACCGAAAAAATAGCAGCCAAGCCATGAAGTCTATCCCTCTCACCATTCTTATTCCCTGCATTACTTTTTGGGTCAGCGCTACCTCAGGCAAAGAACTGAAAACCAGCGATGCTCCCTTCCTCACCCCCGAGGAAGCCGTCGCTAAGATGGAGGTTGAGGACAAATTCGAAATTTCGATTTATGCAGCAGAGCCGGATATCGGCGAACCAATCGCTTTTACCTTTGACGGTAAAGGCAGGATCTGGGTAGTGGAGAACTACAACTACGTGGACCGCCGCAATCACAAAGAGGGTGAAGAACTTACTCGCATCCAGATTTTTGAGGACACCGACGGCGACGGTGTCCACGACACCAAAAAACTCTTCACTGACGAACTCACCTTCAGCTCCGGCATCGCCGTAGGAATGGGCGGTGTCTACGTCGGGATGCCTCCCTACCTTGCCTTTATTCCCGATGCCGATGGAGATGACCAGCCAGACGGTCCCCCTGAAGTTCTGCTCGACGGTTGGGGTATTCAGGATCGGCATGAGACCCTCAACAGTTTCATCTGGGGGCCCGACGGTTGGCTTTATGGATGCCACGGCGTTTTCACCACTTCGATGGTAGGCAAGCCAGGCGACAAGGAAGAAGAACGTGAATTTATCGACGGCGGCATCTGGCGCTATCATCCGACCAAAGACGAGTTCGAAGTCTTCGCTCGCGGACTATCGAACCCATGGGGATTTGACTTCAATGACGAAGGGCAGGGATTCGCCACTTGCTGCGTTATTCCGCACCTCTTCCACGTGGTCCAAGGTGGCTACTATCACAAGCAAAGTAAGCCTCATATCAACCCATACGTTTACGATTACATCACCACGATACGAGATCACACTCACCGGTCAGCGCACGGAGGAGCCCGTTTCTACCTAGCCGACACCTTCCCCGAAGAGTACCACAATCACCTCTTCATGTGTAATATCCACCAACATCAGGTTCTAACAGATTACATGCCACGGAAGGGCTCCAGTTTCATCGGCAGCCATGGATTTGATTTTGTCACGACCAACGATCTTGCCTGGGTGGGATTCAGTATTCTTACAGGACCGGAAGGTGGCGTTTATGTCCTCGACTGGCACGATACTGATATCTGTGGCAACGCCATTAACTTTCCTGACAGCGGTAGAATCTATCAAATCATGCCGAAAGGCGTTGACCCAATCAAGCGACCCGATATCCCTTCTCTGTCAGACCTTGAATTAGCGAAACTCCAGCTTCATCGAAACGACTGGTATGTCCGCCAAGCGAGAACAGAGCTACAATATCGGGCTCACACTGGAAATCTCGATCAAGCCTCTGTCTACGAGGAACTTCTCCAACAATTTGGCTCAGCCACAACTTCTGGGAAGCGACTTCGAGCCCTCTGGGCCCTGCATGTCACGGGTGGAAAAAATGAGAATGACTTAACCAATTTGCTGGACCATGAAGACGAATACGTTCGGGCTTGGGCTATACAATTTCTCTCCGAGGATCGAAACTTAGGTGAGAAAGTGCTGACCAAATTCGCAACCATGGCGAAGGAAGATCCCTCGCCCGTCGTACGTCTTTACCTCACATCCGCCCTACAACGAATTCCGTTTGAACAACGCTGGGAAATACTCTCATCACTCGTCACCCGCGAGGAGGATGTGGAAGACAACAACATCCCCCGAATGCTTTGGTTCGCCCTTGAACCAATGGTCCCAGACCATCCCGAAAAAGCTTTGCAACTCGCTAACAAAGGGAAGTTTCCTAAACTTCTAACCCACACCACTCGGCGGCTTGTCAGCGGTTCGGTCGCACCTCCCGGTCCCAAGCGAGGCGGCCTCACTCAAACTTGGATTAAGGATGTGAACACGGTCGCGCCCGGCTTCCGATTATCTAATGTTTCCACTCAAAGAAATCTACAGCCACGCATGGAGGAAAGCTTTAGAAATGAACCAGTCCTCCAGACTCATCCCCTCAACAGGAATGCTCCGGCTGTCTTCTCCCGACATCTTAATATTGCTGAGGGTGTGGTGACCAAATTAAAAATGCGGGTGAGTTATCATCCACATGGCGACTGGAATCTTCGTGTCATCGTCGGTGATGAAGTTCTCGACGATCGAATTATTAGCTACGGTACGATCGGCGAAGAGTGGTTGGAACTGGAGTATGATCTTTCAAAATATGCGGGCGAACCTACCGAGTTGAGTATAGAAAACGGCGCCAACGATTGGAAAAACGAATTCGGCTTCTGGAGCTACATCAAAATTTTCAGTGAAGAGAACTCGGATTCTGGGGCAAAAAAATAAACGAAATCAGCGACCAGCCAGGATGGTCCAAGCGCTCAACGTGGTTTTCCGCTGCGATCGATTAGTTCTTATTTTGGGCTCCGGTAACTGGAGTATAAGTATACTCGGGTGCAGTGAAAAGCGGGCTATAGGTACAAGTTTGCATCGAGCAACTTCCTGATAAAGGGGCCCTTGGGGTTAACCTACCTGAAAATAAAAGGTAGCTATCGTTATCCAGAAAAGGAACTTCACTTTGACATTGTAGGGCCAAAGGGATCGGCATCTTCTCTGCTTCGGATAGAATGCTAAGTAACAATCTGAGGGTTGGTCACCGTCTCTCCCTCAAGGAACTCAGGAACGAACCGATAGTTCCGACCACTGCTGTTGTCCCCTTCTAGTAGCTGAATTAACTGATGGAGAAAACATCGCTCGTAATCAAGCGTTGGACTGAGAAAACGAGTGATCGATGGGTGGATGAATTCCATCGTCGGAGAACTGCCACAACTAATGACCGAAAGGTTCTTTGGTATTGAAACTCCCTGGTGAGTGAGGAAAGTCACTACTCGAATCG
>CEWH01038342.1_pt1 | contig 13642 bp, 13 predicted proteins | sample 531231 | NCBI WGS metagenome assembly CEWH01 (sample SAMEA2622316, study PRJEB7988) | marine metagenome | biome: marine biome (ENVO:00000447); feature: surface water layer (ENVO:00002042); material: "saline water (ENVO:00002010), including plankton (ENVO:xxxxxxxx)" | depth 5 m | reverse complement strand
ACAAACTTTCGACAGCTTAGCTACAGCAGAACTCTTTATCGACAGTTTACCCATAAAATTACAAAATCAAATCTCTGATGTACCTATAACTGATAGCTTGTTTGTTCAAGATAATGGTTATAGACATTTCATAACCCTTTTAAATGACATTGATGGCGACATAGCCATACCCTCTGTTCTTCAATAGTTGAAAACCCCACGCTACATATTCGGACATACCAGCGACTCGCTGGGGATGGTAAGTTGGTATTGGAAAAACGACAAGGCAAACATATGGAAAACCTACAAGCCCCAGCTACAAGATGTTGGGATACTTGACAAGCTTTCTAAAGAGGACAAGCGACGAGCTCAAAAAGAGATATACGAAGATATTATGGGTCGAGAATATCCGAAGAAGGTGGCTCAACCAGTTGTGCGTTCTCGATTTCGAGCATAGGTTTGTAATCTAGTACTAGTTCTCTCATTTTCTTTTTAAGTTCTACTTCACTCAACGACTCCAAAGACCCAGTCCTAACTTCTTTTCTTTCTACATATAGTCCTGCTGCACGACCTCTTTGTGTCTCAGCTGCAACGGCAGCTGTGTAGTTGCCTTTTTCTAACGCAGCGTCGCGTATCTCAGCAAGTTTCTTTACATGCCTACCAAAAGTCACATTGTATTTTTGATTTACTTGAGTCTGTAGTTCTTCTATGTATTTACAGACTTCAGGATATTTTTGTGGATTGGTTAGTTCAGAGGCTCTGACCCGGGCGGAAGACTTAGAGTAACCAGCCGACAAGGCACACTCCTCTTTCGTTTTGCTACCATCATTCATTACGAATTCTTCAGCAAACTTCTTTTGACTAGCGGTTAGTTGTTTTGCCATGTGGGAATGATACCCTAAAACTAGGCAGTATTGCTACTGCCTAGCATCAATCACCAAAGGAGAAATTTTAGGAAGGATTGATACTGTAATTATAAGACTTTTTGCATAAATATCCACATAATTCGCCTCAGGTCTACCTAAGGTCATAGAAATGAGGTAAAAACCCTTTAAGGACAGGGTCTACAGCTTAACCTAAGGTCATAAGGTCATTTTCTTGCAAAATTTTGATAGTTCTTTTGTATTTTTTGTAAATTCTCACCTTAGGAATTAGGTTTTATACTATTTATGTCTATATAGGAAAGGGTTTTTAAGGCTTTTTTACCTCATTTCTACCTAATTTCTGCAGTTTTTTGACCTTAGGTCCTTGGTCCGTGGTCCTTCGTCCCTAAACCTTTGATTTATAATGATAAATTGTAAAAGATTGGTCTTCAACGTTGGTTATTTTGCGAACGGTGCCATGCGGCTCAGACCTTTTTGTCTTTCTATAAGCGTCTTCAAAAGACAGACAGTTGTGCACTCGAAGGGTAGTAATTTTGCCATCAAGTTCTATTTCTGCTTCGTATTCAACATCTAAAAAGTGCACAGGATACCTAGACTTATGATAAGCCAAAAGATTTTGAGGGTCGTTTTTAGCGTAAATGTCTAATTTTGAAACCTTGAGCTGCATTTCTTAGGTTTATTAGTTTACGTTCTAACTCTGTGAGTTCACTCCAATAAGAAGAAACTATCTCAAAGTCGTATCTGCCGCAACCTTTACACCTTTTGTGTCCAAATTGTGTCGTCGAACACACTCCAGTACAAGGGCTATCAGCCAAATTAGACACTGACCCATCTAATCTCAATGTCATATGCAAGATTATCTACGAAAAGTGTTGTATTGTCTATAAAATTTGTTATAGAATTGCAGGGTTAATTGATAAATACTCCCCTAGGGGCAGAGCTGGTTTTTTTCATATTTCTCCCTCGGCTTTGCCCCATCTAATTAATACCCATGATACATACGTCTTTTATGTTTATTCATAGTGCTAAACTTCACATTGCGTTTGCCCTGTGAAGTCTTTTTGTATTTAGCTCGGGAGATGTGGAGCTTCTGCTCTTTGCGGACAGCCATTAGTCTTTGTAGACGTAGCCTCCAGCTTTTAGGTTTTCAGGTACTTGCAAACTAAAGTTACGGTTTACGAGTCCTTCTTCTTGTGCTTTTCTGAGTAATCTTTGAGCGTTGTTGGTTAGATTAGTACCTTCTATGAAGTCTGGACTAGCTACATCATCTGCATTAGCCCCTGCTCTCTTTTTCATGCCTTCTTTAAACATACTCATAAGAGTGGCTTCAACATCCTCAGTGCTTTTAAAACCTTTGAGTAAATCAAAAGCTTCATCTAGAGCATCAGTGCCTTTGGCTAGGGCTGCACCTACCTTCATAGGTAAACCGACTATCAAACCTGCACCAGCCATAAGAGTATCTGTCATACCCATAGGTGCTTTGCCCATCATTCTACGTACTTCGGGAGCCATAGGAGTCATGTCGCCTATAGTTGTAATTACATTTCTAGCTGTTTCTGCTTTGCTTGGACCCATCATTCGGTCCAACATGCCTAAGGATGCTATGCCTGTTTGGTCTGCGGTTTGTGCCATGTCTGTACCAGTTTATTTATTATTCGTTTAGCGTTTATTGTAGCAGATAATTGCAAGATTGCTCTCTTTTTGGCATTACGCATTTCTACTACATCTTCTTCCGGGTTCTCTGTGCAGTAGATTTCTACGTCAAACTCAGTGACCTTTCTCAACATATTTTGATAGTGGCGAGTTGTATATTTCATCTCTTAATCCTACTATACCTTTACCTACGAAACCACCGAGTTTCATTCCTCTAAACACAGTTTTCATTTTAAAACCAGAAGGTGTGCTGTCATCTCTAACTCTAAATGGTTCTAAAGGCAAGAGATAACCAGTTCTTATACCATTAAGATTGTTATTCGCGATATTAAATTCTAAGTCAGACTCTAAAAAACGCTTTATTAAATCTTCTTTTATACTACGAGGGTATTTTTCAGCTACTCTTTCAATTTGGCTACTAGAAGGAGAGAAATTGTCAGGAGTACCATCACCATAATTAACTATTTGCAACTCCACACCATTTTGTTCTGCTATGTTTTGCAATTCATTTCTAGCTCTGTCAAAGTTTTCATGTGCTCCATGAGACTGTCCATACTTTTCATTTACATATCTAGTTGGTACTAAAATGTGAGATACATTCGGGTCACCAAGTTCAATGGCTTCTTTTAACATCATACGCACAGATTTTTTAGTATAAGACTGACCCAAACCTTCTCTCATTGGTGTTGAACCGAGTTCATTTTGTCCAATACCCACGTAAGGAGTTTCAAAAGTAGAGGTTCTTGCGTTCTCAACAACCTCCCTAACGTTATCAAACGTTTCGTCCATTTGGTCTAATTCATCTACTTTAACCATAGCTTTGTAAAAAGGGTCGTTTTTTAAAGCTGATAGCAAGGGTATTGCAGGAGTATAATTTTCAAAATCTTTAACTGCTTTAACCCAGTTACCCCATATTCTTTTTGCTTCTTTTGCCACTTCTTGCGGATTGTCTCTATTTAATTCTGGGCTAGGCAGTACAGATTTTAAAAATTTATAAGGCGGTAAATCTTTTTCCCTGTTTATTCTATTGAGAAAATCATCTGCATCTTCTCTTAGTAAAGGTCGATTGCCCTGTATGGTATCTAGAATCATTGCATGAAATAAAAAGTTTTTAGCAGCTGAATTGTTATTTTTTTCCATACTTAAACTGTTACCCGTTAAATTAAGGTCATTAGTTAACCAACTATGAATATTTTCCAAAAAATTGTAATCAACATATCTAGACGAAGCGGTATCTTCTGCACCAGTGTTCAGAACTGACACAGGACCAATTATTTCTCTTAATCCTTTTAAATTATCTGGAGACAAAGTAAGAGCTGCTCCATACATATTCATTAAATCGTTTATAGACTTACTTCTAGAACTATAAGTATGTAGAAGATTTAACGCTGTTAGGTCAGTTTGACCTGTATAGTTATCAGGGCTTCTTAAAGGATTGGAACCTACCACCCTATTACCTATAGCGTCATCAGAAAGCTCATGTGCATTTGGAAAAATTTCATCAACAGCAGACATCTGTGAAAAATCTAAGAAATTATTTAATTTATCCAAATTAGTTCTAATTCCATCTGGGTCGACATCACCATATACTTGACCCATGTGAGCGACATCAATTACATCATCTAAAAATGTATCTATTTCTCTAAGAACTATTTTCTGCTCTGGTGTTGGTAAAGAATCTCCCACACCACGTTTCTCTTGAAACTTTCCAGTTACGTAGTTTTCAAGTTGAGAATCTGCATCTCTGTATTCTTCTATCCCTGCTCGTTGTGAATTTATTCCATCAACAATTTCATCTATGTCTGCAGGAGATTCATTTGGTAACAGTTTTTTAAGACTTTCTTTTACTTTATTTAACATTATTGGAAAAGTGGCTTCTGTTAGTCTGTTGACATTCTCGCCTCTAAAATATTCAGAATCATTTTGAGATTCATTTAAAGTTTTGATACCAGTCACATCATCTATTGGCTGTTGAGTTTGGTAATCCCTTAACATTAACTCACCAACGTTAGCTACTATTTCATAATGCCTTGACCAAAATCTACCCGGAGGGTGTCCTCCCATTCTGTACTGATTTTTATTGCTTCCCCCCTGAGACTTATCAGCATACTTATCATTCATTCTTCCAAGGTCATATGAATCAGTCATTGACATTTGTTTCACTGTTTCATTTTTACTCTTTGCGTAATCGTTAAATAAATGTATTGTGTAATTATCATCAGCTAAATCAGATAATACAGGGTCTACGTTGTGACCTGTTTCATATAACATTCCCGCATCAATATTACGTGGACCTGTTGACTTTCTAGATACTGTCATTAAAGTTTTATTTGCATCATTATTTAAAAGAAGCTCTAGCTCTTCTTTAGTTACTGGTCTGTTATCTGCAGCTCTTTGAATCAAAAGATTAGCTATGTTTGTATCTATAATTTCTTTCCTCGCTTCGTTATAAAAATCTTGATTAATGTCTGGGTTGTTATTTGCTCCAAATAACTCTCTGGCAGTCAATGACCTATCTTCAGATTTTCTTTGTACTTTAGTTCTTGGTTGACCTTGCTCATCAAGTATTGGTTGTCCATCTCTTCCCAGTATTGGAACTTCTTGACCGCCTGAATCTGTTGGGTAGATTGGTTTTTCTTGCTTGTGTGGAGTCACTAAAAATTTAAGCATCTCTTTAGAATCGTAGGGTCTACCGGGAACTAGCTTTTGTATGTTCTCATTTATAAAGTAGGTAGACATGAATACTGGATTGACAGGTGTAGCAAAAGGTCTGTTACCAGCTTCTTTTATGGCAACTTCTGCCATTACATCACCATATTCTTGAAGACCTAATCTATCCACTACTTGAAATAGTTCCGGAGAAGTTCTTTCTAAAAACTCCCAATAGTCAGGTTTAGATACGTCTTGGTTTCTACCTATTTTTACTCCCGCATTGGGCTCGTATCTTTCTTTTAAAGCTAATTGTTTTATAGCGTTGGTTAAAAAGCCAAAGTTTTGAGTAAAAGGACGTGAACCTGAAACTTCATTTTGCACAATAGCTTGTATTCTTTCTTTAACTACTTCTGGAGGCACTGGACCGTCTTCTGGGCTACCTCTAAACTCAGCCGGGTGTTCTTCCATATACCTTTTAGTGCCGTATTTTACGCTATTCAATATTCCGTTTATTACATCAAGGTCTTCATTACTTAAAATTTCATTTACTTTATTTTGCAGTTCTTGAGCAAATTGGGGGTTTGTTGTAGCTACTTCTTGTAAAGCACTATCTATTATTTCGTTAAGTTCGGTGTTTACAACGTTTTCCATTTCAACATCATCAAAATAAGTTTTTATAAAAGCCTCATCAAAGTTTTTTTGAATTTCGTTTCTAGTTCTAAAATATTTAGCTTTGTTAAAATTATCGGTTATGATTTTCTCTGCAGATTCTCTTATAGCTGGATTAGTAACATAATTATCAAAAGCATCTATAACTTCTTGTCTTAGAGCTTCTTGTAGCTTATTGAAAGATGTGCCTGTAGGTTCACGGGGAATAGAAAAATAATTTGCTCTGCTGTTTAAAAAGTTATAAGTATCAATTCCTGTTGTAGACCTATCATTAAATACTCTTTGCAGTGTTTTTACATCCATTGTGTAACGCATAAATGAGTTGTCAGCAAGTGGATTAAAAGCTTCTGTATAGATTTGAGCTATAAGTTCTTGGTTTTGTTTATTTTTTTTAAAAAGTCCTCTTAAATATTTTGGTTGAATATCAACGTCGTTGGTAACCATTGAAAATCGACCTCCCATAGTTTCAAATTCAGGATAGTCAGTTATTCTTTTGACTCTCGCTGTTTCTTTCCCATCTGAGTCTGTGTTAATTCCAATAAGGTTGCCAAAATAATCATTTAACTGCGTTATAAAATCTTCTGCTTTACTCCCAAGTTCTTGTCTGCCTAGTTCTAGGTCCTCATAGTTATTTGCAAAAGTAGTTGCTACCGGAAAAGTGTTTGCTATTCTATTAAACTCTAGTTCTGCTGTGCCTCTATCCATATATTTCTGAAGAACTTTATTCATTACCGGAACAAGTCTTTTTCCAACATGAAGATAGTCTGGATTATCATTATCATATTCTGTATTTAAAACTAAACCTAAATTTCGACTTCCGGTTTCTGGGCTATACTTATCTGATAAAAAAGCGTAATTAAAATAATCATTAATTCCTTCAATAATTACTGCTTGTTCTTCTGGAGTTCTTTGGTACCTCTGTCCTGTTTTATCTTCGTAATAAGTTAAATTTAAATCTGTTTCTAAACCACTGTAGCTTTTGTCCTTAGCCCAAGTTTGTTTTGCTAATACAAGTTGTGCTTCTATTGGAGTTAAATTTTGGTTTTCCTCTACAGCCCTTTGAAGTTCAAAGTAATCGCTACGATTAGTTATGTTTGTTATTGGGGGCAAGTCCCTTAAAGCAGCTATATTTCCCGTTGACAAAATTTCCTTACTTGCTCTTGCTCCTGTTGGTAAAGCTTGAGTTATATCTAAATTAGGATAAAGACTAGCAATTTGTTCGGCTTCATTTATGGCATTACTTAATTCTGCACCAACTATTGATTGTTGGTATCTGTCTAAATAATTTAAATCTTTGACGGCGTTAGTAATTTTAACTAGTTTATTGTTAGCGTACTGTTCATCAAGAGCATTATTAAGAATTTCCTGCTGTTCATTTGATAAACTTTCTAATGGATTTTCAAAAGGACTCACATTAGTAATTAAACCTAAATTAAAAGCTAGTTGTGTTGGGGTGGTTGGGACTAAATCTTCTCTAGTTAAGTTACCACCCCCTAAACCTAATTCTCTATCTAACCTATTTATATAATCTATTGGAGACTCCATGCCAGTTCTACTAACATCATAATCTACTCCACTACCTCTAAAAACATTTTTCTGTCTTTTTAAATCTTCATATTTTGGTTGACCTTTTATCAGCTTTATTCCAGTAATATCTATGTTTTCATCTTTAAATTGAGCATCTTGTGGTTCGAAGTTCTTAAATTTATTTACACCTCCAGCAATATCAAAAGCTGCATTAATACCTCCACCAGTACCTGCTCCAATAATACCTTCACCTAAAGCTTCTCTTGCACTTACGTCAAAACCATTTTTAGTAAACGCTGTAGTTCCTGTTTGTTCTACAGCAGATTGTAAACTTTCTGTAACACCTTCTTCTATGGCTCCTCTAGCAGTCTTACCAACATTTATTGGAATACTGCCTTTAGCAATACCATTTAGCTTTGCAATGTTTTGTGCACCGTAAGAACCTAAAAGAGAACTAACAGCAGTTGTAGGTGCTATTGCCATCCAATCTTCTAAAGTGGGCTCTTCTCTACCTTCATTTCTAGCTCTTTCATAAGCAGTTGGTCCAAGTATTTGTATTGCTTCAAACAAAGCTGGAGCAGTCAAAGCTCCTGCAACGGCTCCTCCCGGACCAGCTACCATACCACCAATACCAGCCCCTGCTGCTCTTGTAGCAATGTTTCCAGCTAAACTACCTAATTGTTCTACAATGGCTCTAGGTAAATACTCCCAACCATAATTTATGCCATTACCCTGCATAAATTTTTCTGCAGCGGAGATATAATTTTCAGGTTCTTCTGTTAAGTCTCTAAGAAATTTTTCGGTGTCAGTAAAACCAAATACCTTAAAAGTATCTGCTATTCTTTCAAGCGGCTGGTCTACACCAAACTGTAAAGCTTTGCCAAACCTACTTAAAACGTCGTCGTTGTCGATAGCCGACTTTTCTTCTACTTCATCTACCATTAGTGTAATAATTCTGCTTTTTTATCTAAAAAAGAATCTAGCATGTCTTCGTTCTGCAACATCATGTACCACAGCATAGTGATAATAACGTCTTTGTCTAGTCTTTCCGAAGAGTGTAGTGATGCTAAATGAACAAGTAATACTGTAACCATGTCCCAAGCTTCCGCTCCAGTTTCAGTTCTTACTTCATTTAGAACAGGCTTGGTCTTTTCTATGGCAGATGCAACTCTATCATTCACACCAAACTCAGCTAGTATTTCATCTGGTTTAAGTGCCATGATTTAATTATACATCTATTCAAACCATTGGCGAACTTCTCCGAGTATTTGATTACTGATGTCTACTTTTTTTAAAAGAGAGTCAAGTATTTTTTCATCAACAGTATTTTTAGATACTAAATCTATGTAAGTACAACTGTGGTTTTGACCGATACGGTGTATTCTGTCTTCTGCTTGTATTCTTAGCTCTAAGTCATAACTGTTTGAATAAAAGATTAGAACTTTTGCTTCTGTAAGCGTGATACCTCTACCACCAGTATGAGGATTTGATATAAAATACTTTAAATCGCTTTCCGGGTCCTGAAAGCGTGAAATTATATTTTGACGTTCATTTTGAGGAGTTTGACCATAATATGTCGCTACTGATTCTATTCCGTGTTTTCTTGCTATTTCTGCCTGTAATCTTTCTATGTCTGTCTGGAATACTGCAAATATCACAACCTTACCATCCGTCTCTTCCAGTATATCCAATACCGCCTGTAGTCGATTATTTTTCAGATGTATTACCTGACCATCATCATCTTTCAGACTACCAGCAACAACCTGCTGTAGTCTCATCAGTTGAGTCAGTGCATTAACAGAAGAGAAAGTTGTGCCTTCTATCTCCATGATAGCTCTTTGTTTCATCTGTACGTAAGCTTTTAGTTGTTCGTCAGATAAATCTACATACCTTTTGGTATACACCTTCTCTGGCAAATCAAGACAGTCTTCTTTCCTAAATCTAATAGAAAAGTTCTTTAGTTGGTCTTGTAGCTCATCTAGACGTTGATAGCCTATGACATGGTCGAAACTATGTGAGCCTAATCTTTTTCTTTGCGTTATTGCATACCTTGCTTGAAACGCATAGAAACTACTGTAGCCCAAAAGTTCTGGGCTTAAGAAAAAACATTGTGAGTAAAGGTCTAGTGGTGCTTTTGTTATTGGGAAACCTGTAAGTATTCTTCTGTAGTCTGCTAGGGGTGCCAACTTAATTAAGTTTTTAGTACGTTTGGCTTTTGGATTTTTTATAGTTGTGGACTCATCTATAACTAGCATGGTGTCATGTGTGACCATAAAGTGTTCTACATGTTTGCAACCTTTATCTGTAGCTAGTGCCTCTACATTTATAAGAAAGATATTTAATTTACCCGTGCTATCTTCTTCTACCATTCTTTTGAAGTCCTTGGTCCACCGTTGTGTGTGGTTCGGTTGCCATACTAGGACCTCTCTTTCTACGTCATCAGGTAAATGTTTATCTATCTCATTACGTCCCCAGTTATCTAATACACCTTTTGGTGCTACAATAACGGCACCAGAAATTTTTTCTTCTTTAAAAAGAATGGCAATATTATCAAGTAGTATTTTTGACTTACCTAAACCCATCTCCAAAAATAAAGCATACAAATTTTCATTTGCACTTAGCTTCAATGTATCTATTTGATGTTGGTAAGGTTCTGTTTTAAAATTATATTCTTCGATATTCATAAGATTTCTCCTTCGTTGTTAAAATATTTTATAATTTGTCTTGACTCATATTATAGAATAGATATAGAATGCACACAAGATGAAGAAAGGAGAAATAATTCAAGTCCACGTAGAAGCTTTCGATAACGAACACATTGTATTTTACAAGTTAAACAGAGTCACACAAATCGTAGGCGGATTCCCAACTCTAAATGATGCTCTTGAGTATGTGTATTACCACATGCCCGAGAAGTTTCTCTTCAACCCTATTCAAGTTGTCAGTGTTGAAGACACTACAGAAGTAGTTTTTCAACCTGACGAAAAACTACAGAAGAAACTTGATGATAAAAAACCGACTAACGTAATACCATTTAAGAGGAAATAACATGTCCATAGAAACTTTATTTGAAGAAGCGTCAGAAAGAAAAGTAGAAAGTCTTACTGACGGTAATATAAAAGACATATCTAATTTATGTCAGGAACTTTTAGTCTTGCAAGGCAAGATAGGTTCTAAAGAGCAAGAGTTAAAAACTCTAAAGCAAAAAGAGAAAGAATTATCTGAACAGATAATACCTAGTAAATTGGAAGAGTTTGGTGTCCTAGACATTAAACTTGCTGACGGGTCTCGTATATCCGCTGAACCTTTTTACGCCGCACGTATCACAGCTGAAAAGACTGATGATGCTCACCAATGGCTACGAGATAATGGTCACGGCGATATTATAAAAAACGTCGTGTCTGTTTCTTTTGGTCGTGGTGAAGATGACCGTGCAAAGAAAGTGATGACCGAACTATTTGAGCAAGGCTTAGACGCTGAGCAAAAAGAAAGCGTTCATCCAAGTACCTTAAAAGCTTTCGCAAGAGAGCAGATTGAAGGTGCTAATCAGGTGTTTGACCAAAAAGCTAGAGACTTGTTCTCTATCTATGAGGGCAAACGAACTAAAATTGTCAAATAACGAGGAACGAAAAAATGGCAAATAAGAAAGAAAGTAATGGCAATGGTACCTCCATTGTTTCAATGTTTGAACAAGTAGCTGAAACTGGTTTTGGTGAAGTTCAAGCCGAAGACCTCCGTACTCCGCGTATATCTATTATTCAGGCGTTGTCTCCACAAAGGAAGAAAGACAGCTCTGAGTATCAGCCAGACGCAGAGGAAGGAGATATATTTTTCTCAGGTACGAATACCGTGGTAAACGGTACTGAAGGACTTGGTTTTATACCAGTATGGTATGACAAAACCTTAGTCGAATGGAAGCTACGTGAGAAAGGTGGTGGTCTTGTGAATGTGCATGGCTCTAACTCTGACATCATCAACCGTTGTCAGCGTGATAGTCAAGGTAGACTGATTACTCCTTCGGGAGAAACTCAGATTACCACTACGGCTAATCACTATGGGTTTGCACTCATTGATGGCGTACCTACAAAGTGTGTAATTAATATGACTGGTTCGCAGTTAAAACACTCTAGGTACTTTAATACTTTGATACAAGGTACAAAGATTGAGGGTTCGAAAGGGTTATTTACCCCGCCTTCTTACTCTCACGTGTACAGCATCAAAACTCAACCTGAGTCTAATGACCGTGGGTCTTGGTATTCCTACGACATTTCTCAAGACAGACCGTTGAATGAAAAAGAAGCGGAACTGTTTAATGAGGCAAAAGACTTTGCGGAGTTTTGTGCAGGTGGCGGTATGAATTCGATTGGTGGTCCTTCGAGTTCTGCTGCGATAGAAGATAAATCTAGTAAGACTGAAGAAACCGGTCTTTACTAGTTAATCTGTGCGAGAGGTTTAGCCTATCTAAACTTCTCGCACCACTTTATCAAAGGAGTTATGGAACAAGCAGAAAAGCTACATCAAATATTTTTAGGATTAGAAAGAGCATACGGAATATATGAGATTACAGGGTCCAAAAATACAGCAAAGGGCGTTAAGAAAGACGGCAGAGGTAGAACTGTGCAAGAAGCTATGACAGTAGATTTGTGGCAACAACACTTAGAGGGTAATAAGTCCATTGGCGTTATACCTCTTAGAGATGATGAGAATTGTAAGTGGGGGTGTATAGATATAGATGAGTACCCCATAGATATTAAGAACATAATAAAACAAGTAGAAGAAATGAATTTACCATTGATACCTTGCTCGACTAAGTCAGGTGGTGTGCACTTGTTTCTATTTACTAAAGAACCCGTACCCGCAATAAAGATACAAAGCAAGTTAGAAGAGATAGCTGCAGCTATGGGTAGAACGGGAGATGAGATTTTTCCAAAACAGTATCAGTGGTCAGACCAACTACCGAAAGAAAGACAAACTGGTAATTGGTTGAACATGCCATACTTTGCAGGAGAAGATACAACTAGATATGGTTTAGATAAAGAAGCCAACTCTTTATCAGTAGATGAGTTTATAGAGGCAGTAGAAAAGAAATCTATTACAGAAAAAAAATTAGATGAGATAGTCCCAGTTAAAAAGTCTAGGAGAAAACTAATTGCAAAAGATACTGATGACATTTGGACCCAAGCACCACCTTGTTTAGTACACATGAAACTAAATGGTGTGCCTGAGGGTTGTCGTAACGTTGCTTTGTTTTCGTATGGTGTGTTCTTTAAAAAAGTGCATCCTGAGAGTGAAGAATGGAAGGACAAACTACACGAAACTAACAAGAAAGTGTGCTCTCGACCGCTCTCTCACAGTGAAATTACAGCATTAATACAGAGTTTAGAAACGTCAGATTACAAGTATCAATGCAGTCAACCACCACTTGTAGACTTCTGTCAGAGTGGTATTTGTGTCACAAGAAGGTTTGGTATTGATGCTTCTGAAAGAGACCCTGTGTTTGGTGGTCTGAGAAAGTATCTTACTGACCCACCACTATGGCATTTAGATATGGACGGGCAAACAATAGTATTAGAAACAAAACAATTACATAACTTTTCAATGTTCCAACAAAGATGTATGGAAGTATTAAATGTTTGTCCCCCTGATATGAAGAAGATTGATTGGGTAGCAAGACTAAATAATTTATTACAAGACGTACAAGAAGTAGATATGCCTTCTGATATGACTAAGAGTGGTCTAGTAGAAGAAGCTATATTAGATTTTTGTGTAAGTAGTGAGTCTACATCTAGATTAAACATATTATCTAACGGTGTGTTTAGAAACGAAATAGAGAATGAAAAAGATGAATGGTGGTTTAGAGGTAAAGATGTTGTTACCTACATACAAAACTACAAAGGCATGAAGAATGTAAAAGAAGCAGAAATTTTTGATGAACTTAAGAAAATGGGTGCAAACAATATGGTTAAGTGGATTGATAAGTCCATTGGTAATAAAAGTATTTGGTGTCTGAATGTTATTGAGATTGATAACTCTCATGTAACTGCAGATGATTTTAGAAAACAAGAAGAAACAAAGGAGTGGGAATGAACTGTTGGCATTGTGGTACACAACTTATTTGGGGTGGTGATTTTAATGGCGAAGACTACGGCGTAGAAGAAGAGTATTCAATGGTGACTAACTTGTCGTGCCCTAACTGTAAATCCTATGTTGAGGTTTATTATCCAAAAGAAAATGATGAATAGTACAAAGAAATTTTTTGGTCCTCCCGGCACAGGAAA
>CEWH01007462.1_pt1 | contig 13717 bp, 11 predicted proteins | sample 531231 | NCBI WGS metagenome assembly CEWH01 (sample SAMEA2622316, study PRJEB7988) | marine metagenome | biome: marine biome (ENVO:00000447); feature: surface water layer (ENVO:00002042); material: "saline water (ENVO:00002010), including plankton (ENVO:xxxxxxxx)" | depth 5 m | reverse complement strand
GTTGTCAAATTCAGGTCTACCTGGGACATCTGGCTTTGTTGGAGAATTTATGGTACTGATTTCAAGTCTAGAAATTAACACTATCTACGGACTTTTGGCTTCTACAACCTTGGTTCTTGCCGCGTCATACTCACTATGGCTAGGTAAGAGAGTTCTCTTTGGGGAAGTGTCTAATGAAACCATCAAGAAAATGCCAAACCTAAAAACAACTGAATTCTGGCCATTATTTATTTTAACACTCATGATTATAGTCATAGGTGTTCAGCCAAATATTGTACTAGACTTAAGTCATTCTGCATCTAATAATTTAATAAATAGTTTAGTAGGTAGACCATGACTTTTCTTGTTTTTTTTATACCCGAAATTATCTTATTAACCTTTTTGTCAATAGTTATAGTAGTAGACCTTTATTTAGATGCATCTAAAAAATTTTATTCCTACATCATTCTACAAATTTCTTTATTTTCGACACTTTTTTTTCTGATCTTTTATCAAAGTGATTTAATAATATCATCTTATGAAATATATGATACATCGATATTTTCTAGTTTATTCAAAATATTTTTGGTATCTTTATTAATAATCATTTTCCACTTCTCATATTCTTATTTGATGACATACAAGAAATATAAATCTGAGTATTTTATGATTATGATTTTTGCATTACTTGGAATGATGATTATGGTCTCTGCTAATCATTTACTAATACTCTATCTAGGAATAGAGTTACTATCATTATCGCTATATACAATTATAGCCTATAACAGAGAGTCAGTTTTTTCCGCTGAAGCAGCTATCAAATACTACATATTAGGCGCAATGTCTTCGGGTTTCCTACTTTTTGGAATTTCGTTAATGTATGGATTAACTGGATCGTTATTATATGACGATATTTCTAATGTAATTTCTCAAATAAATATTCCGTATGATAGTTATTCAACAAGTTATATTGGATTAATTTTTTCACTTACTTTTATCTTAATAAGTATTGCTTTCAAATTTGGTGCCGCGCCATTTCATATGTGGATACCAGATGTTTATCAGGGATCAATGACACCAACAACACTTATGTTGAGTACTCTCCCAAAAGTTGCGATCTTTTTAATTTTATTAAAGCTAACAAATTCTATATTTATTGAGCTACAAATATACTGGTCAGATATGGTGCTTATTTTGGCGGTCATCTCTATTCTTATTGGAAGCGTGGTTGCGATTGTTCAAACTAACATTAAAAGACTTCTGGCATATTCAACTATTGCTAATGTTGGTTTTATACTACTAGGTATTTATACGGGTCCTGAATACGGCTTTAATGCTGCAATGTTTTACATGTTGACATATACTCTCTTTACTACCGCTATATTTGGATTACTCTGTGAAATAAAGCATGGAATAAAACCTGTTGAAGAAATCACTGATTTAAGCGGGTTGAATTATAAGTATCCTGTTTCTGCTGCAGTTATATTAGTAATAATGTTATCAATGATAGGCATACCTCCATTTCTTGGATTTTATGCAAAATTTTATATAATTCAGTCACTCATCCTAACAAAAAATGTTTACATTTCTGTTTTCGCAGTGATTATGACAGTAATTGGCTCTTTTTATTACCTTCGAGTAATTAAAGTAATATACTTTGATAAATTAGATGACAAGATCAATAGCATTTCAAATCACTTAATCACATATATTTTTGTAGCACTTCTCTTACTTCTTGGGTTATTCCCAAATATTCTCAGTTCAATAACATTTTATAGTATTACAAACCTCTAAAAGGTTGAAAATTTATACCATAGAATATAGACTCCTTATACAGTGCGGGGTGGAGCAGTCTGGTAGCTCGTTGGGCTCATAACCCAAAGGTCGTAGGTTCGAATCCTGCCCCCGCTACCACATCTAAATTATGAAAAAAATCATATGATTTCTCTACTTTCTTGAAAAGAAATATTATACAATTAGACCGTAGCCCCAAATGGGGCTATTTTGTTGTTTGATACAGATGAATGATTTAGAGATTGAGCTTATGCAAATTGTTAATGACTTAGTGTTGAAAAAGGGCATCAGTGTACTTAATGTGAAAATCGCTGGTTTGAAAAATGCTAGAAAAGCTGAGGTAATAATTGAAAAAATTAATGGCGTCACTTTAGATGATTGTGCACTTGTCTCAAATATTATTGATGATGTTATAAAACATAATAAATTTTTTTTAGATTTAAAAGATATATCAATCGAGGTAAGTTCACCTGGAATCAACAGGGAGCTTTATTCTATTGATGATTTTAAACTGTATATTGGAGAGAGGGTAATTGTAAAATTAAAAAAATCGTTCGATGGTCTAAAAAATATCAAAGGAGTTATTGTTGATGTGAAAACATTAGACATCACATTCAAAACAAATAAGAGTGAGATTACTATACCTTATAGTCATATCAAAAAGGCAAATTTAAATAGAGAGATAAAGGTTTAAAACATGAATAAAGAGATATTACTGGTCGTTGAAACTGTATCAAATGAGAAGAATGTTAGCAGAGAAGTTATTGTGGATGCAATTGAGCAAGCGATTGCGGGTGCTGTTAAGAAAAAGTATCGTCTCGTAGAAAAAAAAGATATAGATGCACGAGTTGAGATAGAACTATCAACTGGAAGCTATAAAACATTTAGACGATGGAAAGTAGTTGACGAAGTTGAGTTAGATATGGATGACCAACAAATTTTACAGAATCACGAATATGCTACTAGTAATAAATTAAGTATAGATGATTATTATGAGGAAGAAATTCCATCCATAGAGTTTGGTAGGATATTGGCTCAGACAGCGAAAAATGTAATTGTGCAAAAAGTAAGAGATGCAGAAAGAAGTAGAATAGTAGATTTATATTTACCCAAAGTTGGACAATTGATTTTTGGAATAGTCAAAAGAGTAGAAAAAGGAAATGTATTTATTGATTTAGGAATGCCTGACAAGGGGACAATTGATGAAGCAATTATTTTAAAAGATAACCTTATACCAAAAGAAGTCATACGATCTGGCGACAGATTAAGAGGTTACTTGAGCGATGTTCAGTCAGAAACAAGAGGTCCACAATTATACATCACAAGAAAAGCCCCTGAGTTCTTGGTAGAGTTATTTAAACTTGAGGTCCCAGAAGTAGGACAAGGATTAATTGAGATACTTGGGGCTGCTCGCGATCCTGGTTTAAGAGCTAAGATATCAGTTAAATCTAATGATCCTAAACTCGATGCTATTGGAGCGTGTGTTGGTATGCGTGGTTCAAGAGTGCAGTCGGTCTCAAATGAGCTAGGTGGTGAAAGGATTGATATTATTATGTGGGATGAAGATCCAGCAAAATTCGTAATTAATGCCATGTCTCCTGCAGAAGTTTTATCCATTGTTGTTGATGAAGAGAATAATTCAATGGATATTGCAGTTTCTGAGGAGCAACTTTCTCAAGCGATTGGAAGAGGAGGACAAAATGTGAGATTAGCAAGTGAGCTAACAGGATGGACATTAAATGTCATGAGTAAGGAAGATGCTGAGAACAAGATATCTGAGGAGAATTCTAAGCTAAGCGACATGTTTATGCAGGAATTAAATGTTGATGAGGACGTAGCAAGTATTCTAGCAGCAGAAGGATTCAGCACTATCAGTGAGATAGCTTATTGCTCACTTGAGGAATTCAATGGAATAGAAGCTTTTGATTCTGAGATTATAGAAGAACTTAGAAAGAGAGCAAAAGATAATCTTGATGAGAAAAAAAGTAAAATTGATAAAGGAAACTTATTGTCTGAAATATCCTCTTTGAGCGAGGAGAACATTATTAAATTAAACAGTCACGAAGTTAATAGTAAGGATGATTTAGCTGATTTATCTGTCGATGAATTACTAGACATGATAGAATTAAGCGAAGAGCAAGCTGGCGAAATCATAATGGAAGCGAGACAAAAATGGTTTAATAAAGAGTAATAGGTAGTAACATGACTGATAATGATACTAAAAAGAGTTTATCCTTAAAAGATAGAGGAGCAACAAATAAGAATTCTAAGATCATACCTGGGTCAAAAAATGTTACTATTCAGGTAAGAAGAAAGAAAATTATCAATACCCAAAATGTTCCTGAAAAAAAAGTTAATCAGGCTGTGGATAGATCCGAGAAAGCTAAAGTCAAGATAGAATCTACCCAAAAAAATATTAAAAGAAATAATACCACACCATCTAAAGCTTCTGAAATACCTACTCAGAAAAAGAAAAATAAATTCAGTAAAGATGAAAAAATCGAGCAATTTGAGAATAAAGAACTTCACTTAAAATCAAAAACAAAAAAGGTGGCAAATAAACTAGAGACAGACCCTGATCTTCTGTCACAACATCAATTTGAGAAACCTACAGAACCGATCAAAAGGACTGTCGAGATTAATGAATCTATTACTGTAGGTGAACTTGCACAAAAGCTCTCAATAAAATCATCTGAACTTATGAAATCCTTAATGGGCATGGGTGTCATGGCAACCATAAACCAAACACTTGATCAAGATACAGCCATCCTTATTATAGAAGAGCTTGGTCATGAAGCAAAAATTAAAACTTCAGAACTGGATGATCATGTCTTAGAATCTAATTCAACAAATTCTGGAGATGAAACTCAAAGAGCACCCATTGTAACTATTATGGGTCATGTAGATCATGGAAAAACATCTTTGCTGGATTATATACGTAAAACTAAAGTAGCAAACTCTGAGGCTGGCGGTATTACTCAACATATTGGTGCGTATCAAGTTGATACTAATAATGGCAAAATCACTTTTCTTGATACTCCTGGACATGCTGCATTTTCATCAATGAGAGCACGTGGAGCTCAAATTACAGATATAGTTGTTCTAATTGTTGCAGCAGACGACGGTGTTATGCCACAAACAGAAGAAGCAATTGAACATGCATTATCAGCAAAAGTACCTATAATCGTAGCTATCAATAAAATAGATAAAGAGAATGCAGATGTTGATAAAATCCTTACCGAATTGAGTAAAAAAAATGTATTAACAGAAGAATGGGGCGGAGATACAATATGTATTAGAGTTTCTGCCGTAACAGGTGAAGGTATTGATCAGTTACTTGAGGCAATCTCTCTGCAATCTGAAATTTTAGAATTAAAAGCTTCAGCTAAAGGATCAGCCATAGGTACAGTTGTCGAGTCTTCATTAGATAAAGGGAAAGGACCGATAGCGACAGTATTGATTGAATCTGGGATTCTTAATAAAAAAGACTATGTTTTAGTTGGTAAAGAATTCGGTAGAGTAAGAGCTATGTTCAATGAGTTCAATAATGAGATCAATTTAGCTGGTCCGAGCGTACCAGTTGTTATAACCGGACTATCTGGAACACCAAATGTTGCAGACAAGCTGATTTCAACCAATGATGAAAGAAAAGTAAAAGAGATAGCTTCATTGAGAGAGTCAAAACAAAAAGAGATTGAAATGCAATCAAAGCAAAAAACGTTTTCCATAGACAACTTTAATTCTGATAGCGCGGCATCAAAAAAAATCATCAATCTTATTATAAAATCAGATGTCCAAGGTAGTTCAGAGGCAATTGTTTCATCGCTAAAAGCAATAAAAAATGATGACGTTGGCTTGGATATTATTTACAGCGGAGTTGGAGCAATTACAGAATCAGATGCTAACTTAGCAATGAGCTCAAATTCTAAAATAATAGGTTTTAATGTTCGAGCTGATGTTAAAGCAAAAAAACTTATTGAAATAAATGGTCAAGATTTACATTATTTCAGTGTAATTTATGATCTCATAGATAACATTAAACAGCAGTTGTCGGGTATGCTAGACCCAGATATAAAAGAGGAAATTATAGGGATTGCTGAAGTAAAAGATGTCTTTAGATCATCTAAAATTGGTGCAATCGCTGGCTCAATAGTTAGCGAAGGTGTGATACAAAAAGATCAGCCGATAAGAGTGCTGCGCGACAATGTTGTAATTTATGAAGGAGAATTAGAATCATTGAGACGTTTCAAAGAGGATGTTAAAGAAGTAAAAAGTGGAACAGAGTGCGGGATCGGCGTCAAAGATTACAATGATGTTCGAGAAGGCGATCAAATAGAAGTATATAAACGTATTGAAATCAGAAGGAATGTATAGTTGCTATGTCCTCTAGAATTGATAAAGTTCAAGATTTACTGCATAAAGAAATAGCAAAATCATTAATTAAAGATTTAGACAATCCACTTTTATCATCTTTGGTAACCATATCAGGAGTAAGAGTATCAAAAGATCTCAGATATTCGGAAATATTTTTTACATCTTTAGATAAAGATATAGACAAAGTTGAGCAAGAGCTTAATAAAGCAAGTTCGTATATAAGAAATATACTCGCCAAAAGATTACACTTAAAAAGGCTACCCTCATTAAAATTTACTTATGATAAATCTTTTTCCACTTCGTATAAAATTGAATCAATTTTAGACACGCTTTCTGAGCATGACTAGAAACTCATTACTTCTCATAGACAAACCTAAAGGGATATCTTCTAATGCTGCTTTGGGTCAGATTAAAAGAAAGCTGGATATCAAAAAAGCTGGAATCATAGGAATACTTGATCCATTAGCTACTGGTATGCTCCCTATAGTTATCGGTGAGGCAACTAAATTATCAAGATTCATGGAAGACTTAAAAAAAAACTATAGAGTAAAAATTAAATTGGGTGTTAAAAGTAATACTGGTGATAATGAGGGAGACTTAACATTCGATAAAAGAAAAATTCCTTCTTTAACTATTCAAGATTACAAGAATGTATTAAGAAAATTCCATGGTATCTATGTCCAAAAACCACCTATGTTTAGTTCTGTAAAAATAAATGGAAAAAAATTGTATCAATATGCCAGAAAGGGTGAAAAAATTCAGAGGCCTTTTAGAAAGACATTTATTTACAATATAGATTTTTTAGATGCAAATGAAGACATCTTAGAAATTGAAGTATCTTGCTCTAAAGGCACTTATATTAGAACCTTAGTCGAGGATATTGGTAGTTTGTTAAATGTTTATACATTAACTGATAATTTAAGGAGGATAGGAATAGGCCATTTTACTGAGAATAATATGGTAGAAATACAAGATTTAGACTCAGATATTAATTCTAAAAATGGTTTTTACGATATTTCAGAAATGGTAAGCAATATACCAGTTATTGAGATTTCTAATAATGATGAGGAATTATTACGTCAAGGATTACAAATTAGGTTCGAATCAATGATTAGTTCTGAAGAGGTGATAATCAGAAATTCTACTTCGAAGATCATTGGCGTTGGTTATATTAGAAATAACATCATATCTCCAAAAAGATTACTGAAGATTGACTAATAATAGTTTGTATATGTTAATTCTGATGATAGAATACACGTCTGTGGAGTAGTTTATGGCCCTAGATAGTAAAACTAAAGAAGAAATTGTAAAAAAATATCGTAAATCTGATAGTGATTGTGGTTCAAGTGAAGTACAAATAGCACTTCTTACAGCTAATATAAACAATTTAACTAATCATTTTTCCAAAAACATGAAAGACGTACATTCAAAACGTGGATTATTGAAAATGGTAATGAAAAGAAAATCGCTGATGAAGTACTTAAAAAATAAAAATATAAAAGATTATGAAAACCTCGTTAAAGAACTTGGTTTAAGGAAGTAGCATTAAAACATATACAAAAAAATTTAATCTCGGTAGTCAATCAGTAAATATTGAGACCGGTCTTATTGCAAAACAGTCTGATAGCTCTGTTTTAGTTGATATAGAAGGCACAGTGGTGTTAGCGACGTTAGTTGCTGATAAAAAAGATAGTGATAGAGATTTCTTTCCGCTAACAGTGAATTATATCGAGAAAACATATGCTGCTGGAAAAATACCTGGTGGTTTTTTCAAGAGGGAAGGTAGGCCTACCGAAAACGAAACATTAATAAGTAGATTGGTTGATCGACCACTGAGACCATTATTTGACCCATTATTTACAAGAGAAGTTCAGCTTACTTTAACATTATTATCCCATAATCCTGCGATAGATCCTGAAGTACCAGCTTTAATTGCTGCATCCACAGCGGTAAAATTATCTGGTTTGCCTTTTAACGGTACTCTTGGCGCTGTGAAAGTTGGATTTAATGGTAATGATTATATTCTTAATCCAACTAATGAGGAACTAAAAAACTCGCTTTTAAATCTCACCGTTGCGGGTACTCAAAGTGCAGTAATGATGGTTGAATCTGAAGCAAAAGGTCTATCTGAAGAAGTTATGCTTGGCGCTGTTAATTTTGGTCATACTGCAATGCAACCGATTATAAGTGCTATCGAAGAATTGTATAATGAATTAAACATACAATCTATTGATTGGGATCCTGTAGTCTTTGATAATGAATCATATGAAATTTTCTTTGATAAATTTAAAGATCAGATTTCCTCAGCTTATCAAATAACTAAAAAACAAGATAGAAATGAAAAGTTAGGCTCCCTCAGAGATGAAATACTTCTAGCAGAAGCTGGAGAGGATGAGGATAAAAAAGAGTTGATTAATACTTTTTTTGAAAAAGCTCAAAAGAATATAGTTAGAAAAAGAATATTAGATGGAGAAAAGAGAATTGATGGTAGAGACACCACTACTGTTAGACCAATAGACGTCCGTGTTGGAGTTCTACCACGTACACATGGCTCAGCACTATTTACTAGAGGAGAGACTCAGGCTTTAGTTGTTACAACTTTAGGTACTGAAAAGGACGCACAGATGATTGATTCACTCAATGGCAAGATAGACGATACTTTTATTTTTCATTATAACTTCCCACCCTATTCAGTAGGAGAGATAGGATTCTCTGGATCACCAAAAAGAAGAGAGATTGGTCATGGCAAATTAGCAAAAAGAGGTGTGCAAGCAGTTGTCCCTAAGGTAGAGGATTTCCCATATACAATCAGGGTTGTCTCTGAAATAATGGAATCCAATGGTTCTAGCTCTATGGCATCTGTTTGTGGATCAAGCTTATCGATGATGGATGCAGGTGTACCTTTATCAGCACCAGTAGCAGGTATAGCTATGGGTTTGGTGAAAGAAGGAGATAATTTTGTTGTATTAACAGACATTCTTGGTGATGAAGATCATCTGGGTGATATGGATTTTAAAGTAGCAGGAACAGGTGCAGGTGTTAATGCCTTACAGATGGATATTAAAGTAGATGGTATTACATCAGAGATCATGTCACAAGCACTAGATCAAGCTAAACATGCTAGACTGCATATTTTAGAGGAAATGAATAAAGTCATTAGCACGCCAAGAGAAGAGACATCTAAATATGCGCCAAGATACACAACTATGAAAGTCGATCAATCAAAAATAGCTGCTGTTATAGGTAAAGGTGGCGCAACAATAAAGTCAATTGTAGAACAAACTGGTGCAGTTATAGACATTAATGATGATGGAGTAATTAAAATAGCAGCGACTGATGAAAAAATTGGCAACGCAGCAAAAGAGATGATTGAGGAAATTACCCAAGGTCCACAAGTCAATAAAACATATGAGGGAAAAGTTGTTAAAATAATGGATTTCGGTGCTTTTGTTAGCATTACACCTAATCAAGATGGATTAGTTCACATATCTCAAATAAGTCAGCATCGTGTAAATAATGTAAGTGATGTCTTATCAGAAGGTGATATGGTTAGGGTAAAAGTACTCGAGGTAGACAAGCAGGGTAGAGTGAAGTTAACAATGAAGGATGCAGAGTAAACTAAAAATTTAAACTGTTTTTTTTAACTGTTCCAGAATTGATTCATTTTCCAGTGTTGATGTGTCACCAGTAATATCCTCACCTCTAGCGAGATTTCTCAATAATCGTCTCATAATCTTGCCTGATCTAGTTTTTGGTAGAGAATCAGAGAAAGATATTCTCTCAGGTTTTGCAATCGAACCAATTTTTAAAGATACCCATTGTCTTAAATCATTTGCTAATTCACTTTTGTTTTTAGAAGTTTGTTTTAATGAGATAAATGCTTGAATAGCTTCTCCTTTAATTTCATGCTTGTAACTTACTACTGCAGCCTCAGCGACTGATTTATGAGATACCAAGGCCGACTCTATCTCCATAGTCCCTAGCCTGTGACCTGAAACATTAACAACATCATCAGACCTACCCATAATCCATATATTGCCATCTTCGTCATATCTTGCGGTATCTCCAGTTACATAATATCTAGATGAGTATTTAGCCCAGTAAGTTTCAACGTATCTGTCACTATCACCCCAGATCCCAGCTAACATTGAGGGCCAAGGTTGTTTAATCACCAAATCTCCTCCTTGATTTGGGTCTACCAACTCTACGCCATTTACATCTACAATAGCGACATCTATACCAGGAAGGGGTTTAGTGCATGTACCAGGAATAAGTGAATTAATACCTGGAATTGGAGCAATCATATTTGCTCCAGTTTCCGTTTGCCACCATGTATCTACTATTGGACATTGGCTCTTACCGACTGTTTCGAAATACCACATCCAAGCCTTGGGGTTAATGGGTTCTCCAACAGTGCCAAGAATTCTGAGAGATTCTAAATTATAATTATTTGGATCATTTTCACCAACTTTCATAAGAGTTCTAAGAGCTGTTGGCGCGGTGTAGAAAATCGACACTTTGTTTTGTTGTATAATCTCCCAAAAACGACACGAGTGAGGATATAGTGGTGCCCCATCATATATCAAAATTGTTGCTCCGCAAGCTAAAGGACCGTAGACAACATAACTATGACCAGTAATCCATCCTATATCTGCAGTGCACCAAAAAATGTCTTGATCTTTAAGATCAAAAACCCATTTATTTGTAATTATACAATTCAGAAGGTAACCACCAGATGTATGCATTATCCCTTTGGGCTTCCCTGTTGAACCAGATGTGTAAAGTATAAACAATAATTCATCTGAATTCATTAATACTGGGTCAACGAATTTTTCGTCTTTAGGTAATATCTCACTCCATAACACATCTTTGATCTTCTTATGTATAGATACGTTGTGATTCTCGTAAACAATTACATTATCAACAAAATCACAACCTATTTTTATTGCATCATCAACAATTTCTTTTGAATTAATAATTTTTCCTGATCTCTTGAAAGCATCAACAGTTATAATAGCTTTAGCCTTAGAATCTATAATACGATCTCTAAGCGCATTAGATGAAAAACCTGCAAATACTACAGAATGAATTAAACCTAATCTAGCACACGATAACATTGCAACTATAGATTCAGGTATGGTAGGCATATATATGATTACCCTGTCTCCTGAAAATAAACCTAATTTTTTTAGAGCGTAAGAAAATTTATTTATATAAATGTAAAGGTCTGAGTATGATAAGACTTTCCTTTCATTATTTTCTGAGATATGGATTATTGCAGATTTATTCTTGTCGATATGACGATCTACACAATTTTTAGAAACATTTAATTTACCATCACTAAACCACTTATAAAAAGGAGCTTCACCTGATATTGCGTGAGTAAAGCTCTTGTCCCAAAGAATATTTGTCTTTGCTAGATCAGACCAAGTTTTGTCTCTATTATTTTTGAATTGTTCTGTAAGATGTAAATAATCTTCTTTGGTAAAGTTAGCATCTTTCTTAAAATTCTCTCTTGGAGGGAAGGACCTTTTTTCATCAAGATTAGATTCAATATTGGACATTGTTTCATTAATCTATTTGTGATTTTTCTAATTTTTCATGTCTTTCTTGTGCTTCAATGCATAGAGTAGCTATTGGCCTAGCTTCTAACCTCTTAATCCCAATTGGTTCTCCAGTATCCTCACAGAATCCATAAAGGCCATCGTCCACTCTTTGAAGTGCTTGATCTATTTTCATAATGAGTTTTCTTTCACGATCTCTTGTCCTGAGCTCTAGTCGAAATTCCTCCTCTTGAGTTGCGGCATCATTAGGATCTGATAATTTGGTAGAATCCTTTTTCATATGTTCTACAGTTTTTTCAGCTTCACGCATTAGCAAATTTTTCCAATCTAAAAGAATTCCTTTGAAATGTTCAATTTGCTTTGGGTTCATGTATTCTTCGCCTTTTGATGGCTTATATGGCTTAAAATTAAGGAATTTCGATAGGTCTTTTTTCATAATTGTATAGTAAGTAATTATTCTGCATCTATGTACGATGGATATCAAGAATTTTTTTATTCAATTTCAATATTCTTGACTGTAATTGTACCATCTGATAGTTGTATCGAATCAATACTCTTTCTCTTAAAGCTAGTAGTAGATTTAATTATTTTGCTGTCTTTTGACCTTATTATACTGAACCCTCGTTTTAAGTTAAGAGATGGGTTATATGAAGATATCATTTTTATCATATTGGTAATATCCACTTCTTTCCTCATAAGCAGAGATTTCCTTTTGTCAATTATATTTTTTTTTGAGTCCGATACGGACTTTTTAAATAATTTGATAGTTTGGTTAAGGTTTCTTGAGCTAGAATTCAGACGTGTTCGTGATACCTCTAGTTGAGAACAGATTTCATCTATTTTAGCTTTGAGTGTAATTCTCAGTATTTTCTCTAAACGATTTCTTTCTTCTATATGATTTTTGATAATCTGTTTAGGATTGAATTGTTTGATTGATAGCATTATATTATGTGTCTGATTATTGCAATCTTTTATCTTGGTGATACATTGATCGAAAAGTTTAGATACAAAAACATTTATAGAATTTATAACATCATCTACGTTAGGTGTTACATACTCAGCTGCAGCAGTTGGCGTTGGCGTTGATTTATCAGATGCGTAATCAGCAAGAGTAATATCCGGTTCATGACCTATTCCTGTCACAATAGGTATTTGAGAATTATAAATTGCCCTAATAAGTGATTCGTCATTAAATGGCATCAAATCAAAAAAACTTCCGCCCCCTCTTACAATTAGTAAGACGTTAGAAATTTTATCTTTGTTCGCTTTTTGTATCTGTTTCACGAGGCTTTTTGATGCTGAATCACCTTGAACAATAGATGGATAAAGAATGATATTCGAAATAGGGAACCTTCTATTGATAGCTGATTGAACATCATGAATTACTGCACCTTGTTCTGATGTGATAACTCCTATACATTCAGGGTATGGTGGTATCTCTCTCGTATTATCGAATATGCCCTCTAAAGCTAATTTCTTCTTTAGTTGTTCAATCTTTTGTCTAAGCGCACCTTCTCCAAAAATCTCAATATTATTGATCTTTACTTGTAATCTCCCTGACCCATCGTAGAAATCAATCTTTCCTGTCACTATTACTTCTTGTCCACTGTATTCTTGTAATTCAATATCCAAAAAATTCTCCCAACCAAGAATTACGCAAGCTATTTGATATTGCTTATTATCAGCTTTTTCCAGTAATTGGCAGTATTGGCTACCATTTGAATATTTTTTTGGCGGTTGCAACTCACCTTTAATCAAAATATCATCTTCAAATAGCTGATCTACAGTATCCTTTATTTTGGTATTTACTTCTCTAATACTATAAATTTTCATAATAAATTCTATATATTATGTTTAACATAATAGCTTTAATGTGTACAATATAGAATGGTAGGTGCCAAAAATTCAAATGAATCGAGCTATCTAAATCCTCTAGAACAGGGAATTGCTTTTGATGACGTTCTTCTTGTACCTCAGTATTCAGAGATACTTCCCTCAGATGTGAA
>CEWH01056960.1_pt1 | contig 13797 bp, 11 predicted proteins | sample 531231 | NCBI WGS metagenome assembly CEWH01 (sample SAMEA2622316, study PRJEB7988) | marine metagenome | biome: marine biome (ENVO:00000447); feature: surface water layer (ENVO:00002042); material: "saline water (ENVO:00002010), including plankton (ENVO:xxxxxxxx)" | depth 5 m | reverse complement strand
CTGCTTCGAAATTGCCACAAAAAGGATTTATCAAACAAGAAATGATTCCTTTATCTGATTTTTATGCAACTGCAAATGGTGCCTTGTTACAACCTAAATCACAATCATGAATTTCTCTAACAACACACCACTCAACAAAATACTCAATGGGTTATTTATCCCCTACGCCGAGCGAGTGCCAGATGTAAAAACCATCACAACTGCGATGAAAGGCATCGGGTTAATTTCGAAACAAGAGGACATTGTCAATGACCATATTGCATTTCGGACTTTGGGTGTTCCAAACCTTGGTATTGCCTCATTTGAAAAGATTTTTTTACATCATGGCTACACCAAACAAGATCATTATTTTTTTCCAAAAAAGAAATTGGATGCCTACTGGTATAAACCTCCTCATGATCACTATCCTCGTGTTTTTATCAGTGAATTAAAAGTAGAGGAACTCTCAACAACTGCACAAGACATTATCTACAGCTACACCAAAGAGATTGAAAAAGACCCCATAGGAGAAATCAACTTGGATGATGCTAAAGCAGTCGTTGATTTTCTTCATCAGCCACTTTGGAAATTGCCAAGCCTAAACGATTACAAAACACTTCTCAAAGAGTCTGAATATGGGGCATGGGTGATTTATAATCGTTATTACTTAAACCATTACACCATTAGTATACATGAGTTGCCATCCCCTTACAATGAACTTGAATTTTTTAACAAATTCTTACAATCGATTGGTGTGATCCTCAACGATGCTGGAGGTGAAATCAAAACAAGTCAAGACAAATTACTTCGTCAAAGCAGTACGATAGCACAGTCTGTAGAAGCATCATTTGAAAATGGCGAAACTGCTGAAATTGCAGGTAGTTATGTCGAATTTGCCGAACGCTTGCCATTGCCAGCATTTGCCAATCTTCCAAAGGAAAAACTGACCAACGCACATCGTCGTGAGGGGTTTGAAACAGCAAACGCCGACAAGATTTTTGAAAGCACTTTTAGCGATCAAATCAAGAAGAATTTGTAGTCTTATTGAAGCGCTTTTTGATAAATGTCGATATAGGAAGGAATAATTTTTTGAATATCAAATGCCTTGGCTCTTTCAAAAGCAGCATCTTTGAATTGGGTTAACTTATTTTCGTCGCTCAATAATTCTATTGCATAATCTGCCATTGTATCTACGTCTCTATGAGCAGTTAAAAATCCCGAAATGTTGTTTTCCACAACCTCAGGAATACCCCCTTCATTTGTAGCAATCACAGGAGTTCGTGCTGCCATTGCCTCAAGTGCTGCAAGCCCAAAGCTTTCTTTTTGAGATGGGAGAAGGAACACGTCGGACGAGCAAAGGATTCTATATACATCATTAGACTTACCCACAAAATCAACAGCATCAGTCAATCCAAGTTCTTTGGTATATTCTTCTGCCGATTGCCTTTCAGGGCCATCTCCGACTAAAATCAAGCGTGATTTGACCTTTTTATTCACTTTCGCAAAAACAGATAGGACATCTTGCAAACGCTTAACTGGTCTAAAATTACTGACATGTGTAATCAATCGCTCATCTGGTTTTACAAGTTGTTCTCTCGTGCATGTATTTCGCAAACGCTCATATTTTTGGATATCAATAAAATTGGGAACCACATCAATTTCCCTTTTGACATCAAAGATATCCTTGGTATCATGCCTCAAACTTTTGGAAACACTTGTGACAACATCAGAGTTGTTGATACTGAATGTTACAGCAGGCTTATAAAATGGATGACTTCCAACCAGTGTGATGTCAGATCCATGAAGTGTTGTGACTATTGGAATGTTGATTTGCAATTCTGCAAGCATCTGTTTTGCCATAAAGGCTGCATATGCATGAGGTATTGCGTAGTGCGCATGTAGAAGCTCAATTTTATGAAGCCTTACCATATCAACAAGAGCACTGGATAAGGCTAATTCGTAGGGCTGGTAGTGAAATAGGGGATAATTTGGCACATGAACTTCATGAAAGTGTATTCGCTCCAAATCTGTGTCTAGGCGAACAGGCTTTTTATATGCCATAAAATGAACGTGGTGCCCTCTTTTGGACAACTCAATTCCGAGTTCAGTAGCAACAACTCCACTACCACCAAATGTTGGGTAACATATAATTCCGATTCGCATAGCTATTGAATGATTGCATTATAGATGACACGCTGTATTTCTGAGCGCAGGTTTGTGTCGATCAATTTTGTGTTATTCATGGTAGGATAAGTTCGATTTGATAAAAATACATAAACCAAGTCATGGTCTGGATCTGCCCAAGCAAATGTCCCTGTAAAACCAGAGTGACCAAAACTCTCATCAGAAGTACATAAACAGGTTGGACCTGGGTCTTCAAACTGCTGTTTGTCAAACCCTATACCTCTTCTATTGTTCTCACTTTTATAGTATCTCTTGTTAAAATGACTGATTGTAGAGGGCAAGAAAAATTGTTGTCCACCATATGAACCACCCTGCATAAACATTTGCATCACCTTGGCAACATCATTGGCATTGCTAAACAACCCAGCATGACCACCAACACCATTTTGCATGGCTGCTCCCATGTCATGCACATAACCTTGAATTTCAGTATGTCGATAATAATCATCGATCTCAGATGGTACGATCTGATCAGCATTAACTTCGCCTAAAGGTAGATAGCCTAAAGATGATGCTCCAATTGGTTGATAGTATTCTTTATCGACGAGCATATCCATTCTCTGACCATAACGACCCTCAATATATTCTTTAAACATATAAAAAGGCAAATCGCTGTATTTGTAATAAATAGAGTCTAATAATGGACTATCAACAATCTCTTCTTTCATTTCATCTAGGTATTTAGTGCGCAGATACAAATCATCTGTCACTTGTACTTTATGTCGCTTTTTTTGTTTTTTACGATAAAGTTTCTTGCTTGGAATATCTGAGTGGTCACGCAAGGTATTTCGATAAAAAGGCAGCCAGGACTGAATGCCTGCATGATGAGAAAACAAGGCTTGGAAATTCATTTCTGCTTTGTTCGAGTCTTTATATCCCTCCAACAAGCTTGAAATTGGCGTTGTCAGAAACAAAGAATCCCTTTCATGCTCCCTCATTGCCAAAGGAACAGAAGCCAAAATTTTTGTCACTGATGCCAAATCATATCGATGAAACCACTGTATGGGTGTTTGTTTTGCATATCGCATATGACCAAACGACTTGTGATAGATCACCTTTCCTGATTTTGCAATCAAAATTTGCATGCCAGGAGCAATACTATCCTTGATGGCTTGATTAGCCATTACATCAATGTTTTGCAACACCTTCTCATCCATCCCAACCTGATGGGGATGACCATATGAAAGACGCTCCAATGGCTTGATATCCATGCCACTACCATGAGCATAAGACCCAATCGGGACTGGAAGCTTTCCATTTGCTCCTAGTCCCCCAAAAACCAACTGAGCAGCTTTGGACTGAAATATTGAACCATTTTGATACGCAAGCACAACAGATTCACAAGCATCTAATGGGAGTTTTAATAGACTATATGGATTGGCAAAAGTCACCAAATTCACCTTTGTTTGCGCACACAATTCTTTGAGCTTTTCAATCACTTCTTGACTCAGTTTGTGTTTGACAAAAGGCGAATGGTCTGGTTGGTGCAAGCCAACGATTATATGTGTATAATCTTTGTGATCCGCCAGCATTTCAGTTAGACTCAACTCCTCGATTGATGTATAATGTCTCATTCTGTCAAGAAAATAATCACCTGTGGCCTCGCCTATTTTTACATAAGCAATGTTTGTATTTTCGAACTGCTGGATGGGAAGTATTTGATTTTTGTTTTGGATCACTGTTAGAGATGCCTCTGCCAGTTGGTGGTTGAGTTTGGCTGCATCAGAAGACTCAATATCTTGATGAAAAGAATCGCCAAGGACCAGTTTTGATTCATGCAGTTTTGCATCAAACTTTGCATTGAGAATTTTTTTGACTGAATGTGCCAAACGCTCTTCAGTAATTACCTCCGAGACAAAAGCATTACGAATATCCTCAAATGCAATTGGCAAATCGTCTGGAATTAAAAGCAAATCTGCTCCTGCCAAAAACGAACCCAGTGATGATGATTGGTTTCCACTGTAATCTGAAACACCTTTCATATTTAAAGCATCAGTGACGACTAAACCATCAAACCCAAATTCTTTAACCAATAAATCATGTATGATTGATTGGGATAAAGATGAAGGCAATCCTTTGGTTTGTTCTAGCGTAGGCACCTCCAAATGGCCTACCATTACAGAAAAAACACCCTCATCGATAAGTGTTTTGAAAGGGTATAACTCGATTCTGTTCAGATGGTTTATATCATGATTTACCAAAGGCAGCGTATGATGCGAATCTGTTGAGGTATTGCCATGACCAGGAAAGTGTTTGATGCTTGTCATAAGCCCCCCATCTTGCATCCCTCGAATAAGCATCCCCCCTTTTTGGCTAACCAACTTTGGGTCTGAACCAAATGAACGCAACCCTATCACAGGGTTTTTGGAGTTGGTATTCACATCAACCACAGGTGCAAAATTGAGATGAACCCCTACGCGCCTTTGACGATTGGCCATCGACTGACCAAGCTGATAGAGTAGACTATCGTTTTGAATCGCTCCCAAGGTCATTTGAAAAGGAAAGGGAGATACATCAGTGATGCGCATCGCCATCCCCCACTCTGCGTCCATTGCAATCAGTAGTGGAACTGAACTTTTATTTTGGAATTCGTTTGTCAAACGCACTTGCTCTGCTATTGTCCCCTTTGAAAAAATGATTCCGCCGAGATGATACTTTTCGATAGCAGAAGTGGCTTTTTGATAATGATTTTGATCTCCTTGTGAGAAAACCATCGGCATAAACAATTGCCCTATTTTTTGTTCCAAAGTCAACGACTGATAAGTGCTGTCAACCCAGTTCTGTTTTGGTTGTGCGAAAAGTAGGTTCGTCATTAAAATCGTGAGCAATATTTGCTTGTAACAAATCATATGATAAAAGTACAAAAGCTAAAAATAACGAGAGTGCCAGCTTTGGTCAGCACTCGTTTCCCAGTGGCTCTCAAACTCAGCCTTGGTGGTCACAAGATGATTAAAAACTGTAGTGCTAGGAAGGACTTGACCAGACTTACTCATTTTTTTAAATGCCTTAAGATCAACAACCTGTATTGTTCCATCTTGACTGTAATGCACATTCATTTTGTCGAGTAAATGCACTGATAATGATTGTTCGAGTGTTTGAATAAAATGAACTGATTTGTCAATCGAACACCCAGTTGCCTGTTGATTGGCTTCATCAAGGGAAAAGACAATAAATTGTTGGTGAGGGATACAATATCCTGCTGAGAGGGATGCACCATGGGCAGTCCAATCGGTCAAAAATTGTTCAATATCAGAATGTAGTTGCACCATTTCCGAATCAGTAAACCTGCGGCTTGAGGGATATATCCAAATGCGAGAGTGATCGGGAAGCTGAGAAAAGGGCACGACCATAATTAGAGCGATTCGGTTTGCGCCAACAACTGTGCGACATCCAACACTGCAACTTTCCCTTCTTTTCCTTTATTCTTCACACCATCGTGAAGCATCGTATTGCAAAAGGGACAGCCTGCTGCAATGATTTCAGGTTTTGTATCCAAGGCCTGCTCGGTACGTTCGATATTGACCTCTTTATCGCCCTTTTCGGCATCTTTAAACATTTGCGCACCACCTGCCCCACAGCACAGTCCTTTTTCTTTACAACTCTTCATTTCGACCAACTCAGCACTGAGCTTTTCAATAAGCGCTCGTGGTGCCTCATACTCTTTGTTGGCTCTTCCCAAATAACATGGGTCATGAAACGTAATTTTTTTGCCTTTATAAGAAGTTTTGGTATCAACTTTCAAACGCCCTTCCTCGATCAACTGATGAAGAAACTGTGTGTGATGTAAGACTTCATAATGTCCCCCCAACTGTGGATATTCATTTTTTAAAGTGTTAAAACAGTGGGGACAAGCAGTAACGATTTTTTTTACTTCATACCCATTGAGTACTTCTATATTGGTAGATGCTTGCATTTGAAACAAAAACTCATTACCAGAACGCTTAGCTGGGTCGCCAGTACAGCTTTCTTCAGGTCCCAAAACTGCAAATGAGACCTTGGCATCTTGCAACAATTCGACAAAAGCTTTTGTAATCTTTTTTGATCGATCATCAAAGCTTCCTGCACAACCAACCCAAAACAAAACCTCAGGCGTCTCGCCTTTTTGGGTCATTTCGGCCATGGTTTGCACGGTTTTAGTCGTATTGTCCATCATCAAAAACTTGAATCGTAACCTCTTTGTCTATGAGATCAGTAAATTTACCATTATATCGTGTAGCCTTAACCAAGTGATTGTCAATCCAGTGATAATTCCCACCTCTAGGTTTTCCCATCAATAAACTATGATATTTAAAACCATTACGATTCAACCACTCCTCTGTAACTGCACGGTGATCTTCTGTTCGAGAAGTGAAAAAACATATGACATGACCTTCATCATACCAGCGATTTAGGGTTTCCAATGCATCTGGATAAAGCGTAGCTGTCGTCATTCTTTCTGGCTCTTCATTTGGAATGTCATCGCAAATCGTCCCATCGATATCAATAAGGTAGTTTTTAATCCCCTCTGGCAACACAGGGCTAACGTGTTCTCCTTCTTCTAGTTTTTTGTTTAGTAGCTTATCTACATCTTTTTTTTCCATGATAAATTTTTATTCATTAATCCAGTTAATACGATCTTGTTGATTAAACGGCCAAGGTGCGCCATTGTTTTCAATGTTTGTCATCATTGCATTCAACTCAGATGGAGCCGATGACTGCTCCATCACTAAATATTGTCGCATGTCCATTATAATTGACAATGGGTCAATTGAGATGGGACAAGCCTCAACGCAAGCGTTACAGGTTGTGCAGGCCCATAATTCTTCTCGTGATATATGATGATCAAGTAAAGTCTTATCATCAACTTCTAGGCCTCGATCAAGTTGTTTGCCCACTTGTTCTAATCTGTCACGTGTGTCCATCATAATTTTGCGTGGAGACAATTTTTTTCCAGTTTGATTGGCTGGACATACATCTGTGCATCTGCCACATTCTGTGCAACTGTAGGCATTCATCAGCTGTATGCGATTCAAATCTTTTACATCTGCAGCACCAAAACTGATTGGTTCACTCTCAACTGCTGGTGAAGCATAGGGGTCAGCACTTGAATCCATCATCAACTTTACCTCATTGGCAACTGCCTCTGAATGTGAAAATCGACCTAGAGGATTGAGGTTGGCATAAAATGTATTGGGAAATGCAAGAATAATATGCAGGTGTTTGGAGTAATACAGATAATTTAAAAATGCCAAAATGCCTATGATATGAAGCCACCAACTCGTGCGCTCGATCGTCACTACAGTGGCATAAGTCATCCCATCAAAAAGAGGTGTGAGTAAACCACTAATAGGAAAATGGCCTGCTTGTGTATAATATGATTGACCCTCAGGGTGTTGTTGCAACCAATAGTCAGAGGCGTTCATCGTTAAAAACAAAAACATCAACACAAGTTCGATGTAAAGGATATAATCTGCATCCTTTTTTGGCCAACCTTTCATTTCTGGTTTTAAAAAACGTCGTATTCGCATGATGTTTCTCCTGATCCAAAAAGCAGAAACAGCAATAATAACCAACAAAGCAAAAATCTCAAATGTGGCGATTAACACATCGTATGTGCTTCCCAAATAGGAGGAAAAGATGCGATGGGTTCCAAAAAATCCATCGACTATAATTTCAAGCAGCTCGATATTTATGACAATAAAACCGACATAAACGATGATGTGCAAAAACCCTGCAATTGGACGCACTGTCATCTTCGATTGGCCCAAAGCAACGCGGGCCATATGCTTCCATCTTTTCGATTTTTGATCAGATCGATTTGTTTTTTGCCCAAGCTTGATGTTGCGAATAATGCGTCGAACGTTTCTAGTGAACATGCCAATAGCAACAAAGAAAATGATCGCGAAAATAATACTACTCAGGAACACTATATTCGATTTCTATTCGGTTTGTAAATCTGATGGTTTGTTCTTGACTTGTTTTTTTCCAAACAATGAAAAATGCACATATCGTTTTGGGTTGAGACGCATGTCTTCAAGAAGCAGTTGGATCTGCTTATTCGTTTGCTCGAGTGATTGGTGCAAATCGTCTTTGGTGACGAGTTGCCCAAGTGACCCCTCCCCTCTTTCGATACGATCGAGGATTTGAGATAAGTTTGACACTGCAGAGCCTAAATCGTCAAAAGTAACTCCTAGATTCGCCTCCTTAAGGGTAGAAGATACAACAGACAAATAGTCTGTGAGTTCAGCAAGATTGTCAATGGTTTGGTTTAGTGCGCCATCCTCTGAAAGTGAGTTATCGATAGTTTCACTGATTGAGCGAAAATTGGAAATTGAAGTGTTGAGGTTTGCAATAGAAGATTGTAACTGTAACTGTGTGTCAGTATTCAACACATTGTTTACAGCAATCAAAACAGAGTCAGCATGAGTGATCATACTCTCAATTTTTTCTTGTAATGGGGTTAATTTATCATTGACCAGTTCAGAGAGACCAGGGGCGATTAGGCCTCGTAAAGTGTCTCCTGATTTTGCACGATCAGCGCCATCAAAACTAGGATCAACAGCCAATGATTTTCCGCCAAGCAAACCAGCTTCGTAGATTTTTGCTGAACTGTTTTTCGAAAATTCATACTGTTTTTCCACACGAAAACGAACAACAATTCGCTGATTGTCAGTGAGTAAAGACACTTCATCAATTGTACCAACTTGAAATCCTTGAATGGTGACAGCAGTTCCTGGCACAAGACCCTCAGCGTTGTCATAGACAGCATAAAAGATATTGTCACGCACAAACACATCATTTGATTTTAGATAATTAAAACCAACAAAAAACAAAGCAAAGCCAGCGATGGCAAAAATGGCAGTTTTAATTTCTCTCGACAAATTCACGCTTCAATTCTTGAGGGATAAAAATACGCATATAATTTGGGGTACAAAATATGGGTTCAATTTCTTTTCAACGCTTTGTTAAGAGGAACAATCTCCTCTCCTTCAAAGGCAACAACAAAACTACCATTGTATCCTTTTTCAATTGCACGTTTTTGAAGGTTTTTTGCTTGTTCATAACTGCTCGAATTGCCCAAAAAATATTTGTACAAACTCCCAGTTTTTACACGTTTGATGGGAGACAATCCTTTAAAGTTAAAAGATTTTGGTTCTACCGCTGTTTTGCTGGCCGAAATTTGCACTCTAAAAACATAATCTGATGTTGTGCTTTCCTCGGCTGGATCTACACTGTTATCTTCAAAAACAACATCTTCTTGCAAATCGGATTGAAGTAGATTTTTATATGCGATAATTGCTTTTGCAATGGCTTCACTCATTTCTGTTTGACCTTTCTTTGAGTTGAGATATGCCCCTTCAATTTTATTTGTCAAAAAACCAAGTTCAACCAATACACTAGGCATATATGTATTTCGTAAAACCAAAAACCCTGCTTGCTTAACTGTTCTATTTTTCCGCTTTAAGTTTCGAACAAAACTCTGCTGTATGGTGTTGGCCGCTTGAATACTCTGATCCAAATAGGTTTCTTGCATCAGCACCAAGCTTATGACAGATTCTGGGTTGTTGGGGTCAAAACCATCATATTTTTTTTCGTAGTCTTCTTCGAGAAAAATAACAGAGTTTTCTTTTTGTGCAATTCTAAAATTTCGATCATTTTCATGAAGACCCAACACAAAAGTTCCTGCCCCATAGGCATTGGAGGTGTGCGCATCACAATGGATAGAGACAAACAAATCTGCTTTTGCAGTGTTGGCAATATCTGCACGTTTGTTCAGTGGGATAAACACATCACTTTTTCTAGTGTAAATGATATTGATATCGGAATATTTTTTCAGAATGGCACCGATTTTGAGTGTAACGTTTAAAACAATATGCTTTTCATAGTATTGATTTCCACGGTTTCCAGAATCTTTCCCACCATGACCAGCATCGAGTACAACAGTAAAAGTATCATCGCTTTTTGATTCTTGTGCATACAACCAAGTTATCGATAGAATCAAGAAGATAAAAACGAGAGAAATATGACGCATCCTTCCCAAAAAAATAGTCGTATTTTTGAATTCTACAAAAAGGGGCTTTTGACAAAAGTAAGACATATTCATTCATTTCAGCTCTTTCCCACATTGACAGTCACATTATTGTCTTTTTTTTGGGCATTTGGACAGGATCAGTCTCTTCCAAATACTGAAAAAGACTCTATTGCAACGAACGACACCATCCCTCAAAATAAAGCAATGCTGTTGGACCAAATCAAACGAAATGCATTGGGAACAATTACGATTAATCGAGCAAAAAAGACCATGACGCTTTATGATGAAGCAGAGCTTTATTATCAAAACATTGAGTTGAAGGCAGGGCAAATCGATTTGGATTACAACACCAATGTTGTTTTTGCAAGACCAATCGTCGATAGTACTGGTCAGTATATCCAATATCCATCTTTCAAACAAGGGAGTGATGAGGTTTTTCCAGATTCACTAAAATTTAATTTTAATAATAAAAAGGCTGTGATATGGAATTCTAAAAGCCAGCAGCAAGGGATGAATGTTTTGGCAGAGACCACAAAAAAGGAAAATGACTCAGTCTATTATATCAAAAATGCACGTATTACAACCTCGGAGGATGTAGAAAATCCTGATTATTTTGTTCGCATTCGCAAAGGGAAGTTTGTACCTCAAAAGAAAATTATTGCAATCGGAAATCAGCTGTATATCGCCGATGTACCCACTCCTGTTTTTTTACCATTTGCCTATTTTCCAATGACGCAAGACAGAGAAAGTGGTGTTATTTTTCCAACCATAGGCGAAAACTTTGGGCGTGGATATTTTATGCAAAATGGAGGTTATTACATTGCAGCAAGTGATTATTTTGACGTGGCATTATTGGGTGATTATTACACCAATGGCAGCTATGGTTTTCGTGTCGAGTCGAACTACAATGTCAAATATAAATTTAGAGGAAATCTCTCGTTTCGTTTTGAAAATCTGATCAGTGGAGAAAGAGGATTTCCAGGCTATAGCAAAAGCAATATATACAACCTTCGATGGTCTCATAGCAAGGATTCTAAATCCAATCCAAACAGTCGATTTTCAGCGTCTGTAAACCTCGGAAGTAGCACCTATTTTAGAGAATCCCTAAATCAAATCAACACTGGAAATTTTTTGAATAACACCTTATCATCATCTGTTTCCTATGCAAGAACTTTTCCGAAATATCCCTCTGTAAATCTTTCACTTTCAGCATCTCATAGCCAGAACACAAGAACGCAAACAATAAACATGACACTGCCAACTTTTCAAGCGAATATGGAACGAATTTATCCTTTCGCAAAATCTACTGGAACAAAGAAAGGGATCATACAGAACATCAATTTTCAATACAGCATTAGAGGGGAGAATAGATTGCAAATGAAGGATGAAGAATTTTTGGCACCAGGGATGTTTGATGATGCAAAATCAGGTTTTAAGCATCAAATCCCAATCAACACCTCTTTCAAAGTTGCTAAACACTTTAACTTTTCTGTTGGGGGAAACTATGAGGACACTTGGGTATTCGAGACAATTAAGAAAAATGACTATGATCCAAAGCTTGAAAGTGTTGCTGCGCAAGATACGATTCGAGGGTTTGATCGATTCAACAAATACAATTATAGTGCCGGGGTGAGTACAACTCTTTATGGGATATTTAATTTTAAGGAAGACGCAAAAATCAAATCTATACGTCATGTCATCAATGCAAATGTCAGTTACAGCGAGTCGCCTAGTTTTGAAAAATACTATGATGAATATATCATCGATGCCGATGGAAATACTCGTGATTACACACGTTTTGAAACGAGTTTGTATGGACAACCTGGACTAAATAAATCTAGGTCAATGAGTTTTGCTTTGCGAAACACAATTGAAGCAAAAGTAAGAGACCCTGATACTTTGGCAACGGAACCCAAAAAGATTAAAATTTTAAATAATCTAAATTTTTCTACCAGTTATAACTTTGAGGCAGACTCACTTCGTTGGAGTCCAGTAAGGATGTCGACAGTTATACCTCTTTTAAACAACAAGCTGAATATTAATTTGGGAGCGACTTTTGACCCTTATGGTATCGATGAAAACGGAAGTAGAATCAACACCCTAAACATTAATAACGGAGGGGGTCTATTTCGAATGACAAGCGCAAACATGAATTGGGGATACAAATTTTCAAGTTCTTCCAAGTCAAAAGACGATTCTTCTTCGAATAATGACTCGAGCAACAATAATGATTTGTTTGGTGGAAGTCAAGATTTCAGTGACCGTAGGTTTACAGCAGAAAAAAGTAGCACGCAAGGAGATGATCAAGAAGAGGAAGAGCAAAATACATTTTATCGCACAAAAATTCCATGGAGTATCAACCTTAGGCATAGTTTGACCTATTCAAATGCCAAGAAAAACCGGAACATTTCAAACAATTCTCTAATGGTATCTGGGTCAGTTGGGCTGACACCCAAGTGGGATGTAGGGGTTTCAACTGGTTATGACTTCAAAAATAAAGGGATTACCTATACCAACTTTCGAATTGAAAGAGACTTGGATAGTTGGGTCATGAACTTGGCTTGGACACCATTCGGAAATCGACAGTCATGGTACTTTTTTATAGGGGTAAGGAGTGGGTTTTTAAGTGATTTAAAATATGAAAAGCGAAGAGAACCAGATAGAAAATTATAATATATAGATATGAAAAAAGTGATTGAAACAACAGAAGCACCTGCACCAATTGGGCCATATAATCAAGCCATTTTGGTTGACAACACACTTTATGCAAGTGGTCAGATTGCACTGAATCCAAAAACGATGGAGCTGGTCAATGAGGACATTCAAGCAGAAACTACCCAAGTGATGAAAAACTTATCAGAGGTGCTAAAAGCAGCAGGGATGGACTTTACCAATGTTGTAAAAGCAACCATTTACCTAGCAGACATGGGAGATTTTTCTCTTGTAAACGAAGTATATGGAGGCTATTTTATTGATGATGATGCGCCAGCAAGGGAGACTGTTCAAGTCGCACAGTTGCCCAAAAATGTTCGCGTCGAAATATCTGTGATTGCGATCCTTTAGCTTTCGGATTGATGATAGGAAACAAGCCCTTCGATAGGTTTTTTCAAAATCCTACCCAGTTCCAAGCCACGAGAAATGAGCTGTGACTCTAGTTCTGTCTTCAAATAATAAGCAATCGACCCAATAAAATGAATAGGTAACTCTTTGGCGTTATCGAATTGCAAAATTTGATGATCAATAAACAATCCAAGCCCTTTATTGATGAGCGCTTGTGCGTATGGCTCATTTTTGTTGACAATCAAAAACTTGGCAAATGTTGCCAGATATGTATTTGGATTTGCTTTTTTGTAGAGGTTGGTTTTGATTTCCTCTGCTCCCAAATCAAATTCTTCAGCAAAAGATTTAGCTAAAGGATTGGGGATTTTGTTAAAGTAATAATCCCTGAGCAGCTGTCTTCCAAAATAATTGCCACTTGCGTCATCCATCAAGATATACCCCAACGATGTGATTTCTTGATGAACATTCTCGCCATCAAAAAAGCTACAATTAGAACCTGTACCAAGAATACAAACGATACATGGATCCCCTGGATCAGTGATTGCATATACAGCAGCAAAGGT
>CEWH01062736.1_pt1 | contig 13860 bp, 10 predicted proteins | sample 531231 | NCBI WGS metagenome assembly CEWH01 (sample SAMEA2622316, study PRJEB7988) | marine metagenome | biome: marine biome (ENVO:00000447); feature: surface water layer (ENVO:00002042); material: "saline water (ENVO:00002010), including plankton (ENVO:xxxxxxxx)" | depth 5 m | reverse complement strand
TGCTATTAAAAGCGCTATGAAAAATGAAATTCAATGTATATACAATGATTTTAATGATGAAAACTTGATATTTAGGATACGCATTAAGTCAAATACTCAATACAAACACACTAACTTGGATCAAACCGATGAAATATTTAAGTTGAAAAATGTGCAAAATCAGCTCTTGGATAATATTATTTTGCGAGGTGTTAAAAATATTCCAAAGATCATATTGAGAAAGGTTGTTAATTACATGACAAAAGACAGTGGAAATTATGTTCCAAAAGATATTTGGGTGTTGGATACGGTAGGCACTAATTTAATTGATATATTAGCACAAGACGAGATTGATGCCGATAATACTACAAGCAATGATATTCAAGAAGTATTTAAAACACTTGGTATTGAAGCCGCTAGACAATCTATTTACAATGAATTGTTGGAAACATTTGAAGGGTCGGGAACTTATATTAATTACCATCACACTTCAATGTTAGCTGATAGAATGACTTGTTCTAAAAAGTTGATAAGTATATTTAGACACGGTATTAATAATGATGATATTGGTCCAATCGCAAAAGCATCGTTTGAAGAAACCCCTGAAATGTTCTTAAAGGCAGCCAGACATGCAGAATTGGATTTAATGACTGGAGTATCATCTAATATCATGTGTGGTCAGTTTGGATATTTTGGAACAGGTAGTTTTCAAGTATTATTAAATACGCAGAAATTAAGTGCGATTCAATCATCGGTTGAATACAAAAAGAAGTCATCCGTGGAAGATATATTGGAGGAAGATGAAAGTGGTGAATGCAGTGTTAACAATATCTCAATTGCCAATACAACTGTAAACTTAAATGAAAGTAACACAGGACAATTAGATGATGATTATGATTTAGACATATAAATACAAACAAATGATATAAGGTAAGTAAATAATACAAGCAAAAATAACAGCAAATAACAACAAAATAAAATAAAAAAATATAATAACATAACAATTATATTTTTTTATTTCACTATCATTTTCATTATCTCTACAATATTTTTATATTACCATTATGTATTAAAGAAAATGGCGAATAGTATAATTTATTATTTAAAAAAGGTGTATCATAAAGATGGTAAAGACCCTCATATATCTTGTTTTTTAAATTTCCTGAAAAGTGATTTATTATTTTTTTACACTTATGCTACATTATGTGGTAATCCAATTGAAGGTGAAGAAGAATTATTAAGCAAATATATAAAGGCAAAACAAACAAAAGATGCTTTAAGTAGATTTATATATTTGTGCAAAATGAAAAAAGCCAAGAAAAGTGTTAAATATGATTTGTTTTTTAATTCATTGGATATGATTAAACCACATCAAAAAATGGAATTGTTTTCAAACAATACCATCTATTATTTTAGATTAAGTGACATCATAAATATGTGGGTGAGTTGTTTAATTAAATGCGAAAATATGTTTTGTTGTCCAATTAAAATGAAAAATCCGTATACAAATATAGAATTTACTGATACGAATCTGCACAATATATATCAATGTCTTTTGTGTAGTCAGTATCAAATACCCAAATGGATTACTTTGTTTTTCGAGGCTGGATTTAATATAAATACTTTTTCGTATAATAACTACACCTTATTAAAAGAGGTAGCAATTGATGAGTTTATGAAAAATGGTTCTACCTTTGAAAAATTTGAAAATATCATTAATATGACACATGAATATAGAGACTATTTAGATTACATTACAATTGAGTCACCAATAACATTTGTAGAAAAACGAAAAATTGTTAAAAAGTTGTCTCCATTTTTAAAAAATTATTTATATGGTGAATATAGTTGTCATCCTTTGAAAAAGAAAAGGTGTAGAAATCTGGCACGACGAGGATTGAAAAATTATTTTAGTGAAAATGATGATATACAAACATATAGGCATCGACCACTGCCAATTGGATTGTTAAATAGTCGTTTTGGTGAAACATCTAATTCTAGAAGTAGTCGCAGAGCCTCTATGTTAAATAATATTGCTTCTAGCATTAATTATAATTTGCCACCTTCTCTTACCTTACCTTCTATTGCGGAAACTAATATTGTTTCATTAAATCCAAGTGAAGAAATTCAACCACATGCTATAAACCAATTACAAACAAATACAAGAAATACAAACACGCGGGAACCATCGAGCAATCGTGAAAATATACAACAACCGCCACCGGTTATAACAACCAGAAGAGAAAATAATGTGGTTGGAAATCATCGTAATGGGAGTTTGTTTAATTTAAATTTGACAAGACGACAAAACAATGACCCTTTCTCTCCCACATTTACTTTAAATAGAACACCTCGTCGTGGCAATAGAAATAATGGAAGTTCGAGTAGCACAAATTCGATCAATATGCGGATGTTTAATCGATAAATAAAATAGTATATATATTATCTTATTTAACTGTATCTTTTGTTGCTTATTTAATTTTAAGTTTGGACTTTGTTTTTGCTTTTGCTTTTGCTTTTTTATCTTCTTTAAATTTCTCAAATTCATTTTCAAACGATTCGTATATAGTATATCCATTTGTTTTTTCTTTGAAAATTAAATCAATGTATTGTTTACCATTTGGTGATACTGAATGTTTAATTAATTCTTTTACAGGTTCAGCTGATAGTTTTATTTGTGATAACCCCTTTGTAGTTTTTAGTATTCCAATATCAAAAGGGATATTATATTCTTTTCTATAATATTTGTTTATCCCCATATTATTTCGGTTTACATTTTTATCGTAATAATCACTTAGTAGAAACTGTTTAAACCCAATAATATAACAAAACGATTCTTTGTTTCGATTTGTATATAAATTGTTTTTACTTGGTGTATCTGGTTTCTTTCCAATATTCGATGTATTAAATGTGGTATATAACGGGTCATAATATTTAATTTTAGAAGTGCCATACGATGGTGTTGTATTATCAACCGTTCCGTGTATGATGCATGGAATTTTAAAATAATCACAAAGTAAATACAATTCAAACTCGGTTAGATAAAAGTCGGTAAAAGTGATAATGTTAAACAAATGTTTCCATTGCTTGTCTTCATCGTCTTCTGCGATTTTTTCCCAGGCCGCGTTTGACTTGCGATGCGTCATGTCTAGTATGTGAAAGTAGTTAGGAGTTTCTGTTACAGAACCTGGTTTTGTAACAATTGTGTTTTCATTGTGTAAAGTTATTAAAATATGAAGCAACGTATAACATATTTCTTGCTTAGATATTTCACGATTTGTGTAATCACTGTATAATTCTTTAAACACATTCCATGTGCAATTAATTTTAGTTTTATCTACATTTGCAGGAGCACTCATTTTATGAAACACAAATGATTTATTAATGTCATAGTTATTAAATGTCTTTTTTATAGTGGTTTTGGTTGACGATGTATTTAATGCGCATACTCGTGGAGCTTCACCTACTTCATTTCCAGAAACATATTTATCAATATTTAACTTTTGTATCATTTTATCGGTTTCTGGTTGTTTAGTTTGATCAGCTTTGGCAGTGTCTTTATCTTTTTTTAACTGGGGTGTTGTTGCTTGTATTGGTTTATTATCAAGCTCTTCATCTTCTTCTATTTTATAATCTAAACTATACTTGCTTTTATATTTTTTTGTTTTTACGGGTTTTGTAAACCCAACTTGATTTGTTTTTACATATGGATTCGTTTTCTTTAAAACAACATCCGTTAAATAATCATCTAGTTCGTCTTCTAAAACAATAATTTCATTTTTGTTTATTGAATATTTGATAACATCTAAACTAGTCACTGATTTATTATATAAAATATAGTTTTTCAGCCTAGGAAATCGTATTAACTCATCGACAATTTTAACGATGTATTTTTCTTTATTATCTGAACCATCTATTAGATTTTTACTTGGTAAATTAATTGAACCATCATTTATGTTATTAAAACATATTGTTTCGCCGTTTTTTATTTGTCTATATAAATTGTTTAAAATTACATTTTGATAAATAACATATTTATTGGTTTTTTTATCTAACTTTTCAATAATCTTTTTTATTTTATTAAATTTTGTATTGTATTCTTTTAATGTGTCCGACGATTTTACCTTTTTTAAATCTAGTATATCAATAATGGATTGCCTATTGTTACCATTTTTGTCACTATTAATTGTTTTTTTCAACATATTGCGAAAGCACATGTAAAAGTTTTTTTCTAGTATAAAATTGCGAACCATTGTGACGCGTTCAACATCTTCTATAGAAGACTTTAATATGTCTTTATCTGAGAAATATTCGCTATTCTCGGTTATATTTATTACGCTTTTCTTTTTTGGAATATCCGCACCTGACTTTGTTTTCATTGGGAATAGTTGTGGGTCATAATCATATTGACTTGTTGGAACCACTTGATTTGTTTCTGTTATAAACCCCGACACATTTACTTGATCTGATACTAATATTTTCAATGGATGGCATGGAATATCATGTGTTTTTGCCATATCGATCAATAAATCATATGTATCTGGTGCATCAAACAAATTGTCTTTAGAATCTACATATTTATAATTTAAATCAATAATAATAGGAGATGGATGGCACGGAATGTAGAGGTTTTTACTTTTGTTTTTATTTTTGATTTTCACAATAATAGCTATGGTGGTAAAATTATAATGAACCACCTGATGAACCACTTGTGCGTTTTTAATACCTTCTATTTTTTCAATTAATTGTTTTGCCGATATGTTTTTTTTGAAATCATATTTACTAGGCATGCTTGGTTTTAAAGAACATCCTTCAACAATTTTGCTTTTTATATCTGCAAATAAGGTATTTATCATGGTGTCTTTCATTAAATCTGTGTAATCAAATAGTATTTGCGTAGTGTTTTGATTATTATCATATAACACGATGGGTTCAAAAAATGCCCCTTCTTTATATAACATAATAGTTGGCTTAAACTCCGAAAATATTTCATCTGAAAATGTGTGTTTGGGGCATATGATTTCTATTTTATCAGTGATGTCATTTTGTGGTGAATTAAAAATAACTAAGTTTACTCCTGTTTCAAATAATACACCGGCTTCATTGATAACATCCGGTTTACATATAAAATCCCATAAATAACTATAATCTATCGTTATAGTTTCGTCTTTAATGTAAGCTATAAAATTTAAATATGAATTTACTAGTTTATTTTTTAATTCTTCTATTTCCATAAACTTGCCAATAATTTTTTGTTGTGTATCTTTTTTTAATGACTCAATGATATGGTTTTGTTTTTTTGTGCTGATTTTCTTTGACTCATCATAAAATATGTTTATTAATTCACCTTTAAATGCCAATACAAATTTAGAAACTGTTATTTTGTCTACTAGCATATTTTTCAGCGTTGACACTTTTTTTTCTTTTATTCGAGCGATATTTTGCAAAAAAGATTGGTTGTTGTTTCTTTTTATACCTAATCTTAGTAAACAAGATGCCCCAGGTCGTAATGTTGAATCGCGCGGAGGGTTGTTATAACACAGTGTTTCGATATTATATTGTATAAAATTTTTAAGTGAGGGTTTAATATATCCAAATTCGTCTGGATCCAATGGAAATTTCAACGATTTTAATGCGATTGGTTTGCCTTTCATGTTCGGTTTTCTTTGTTTTCTTTGTTTTTTATTGCCGTCGGTTTCATTGTCTTGGCGTTTGTCATCTGTTGTAACAGCAGTAGCAGTAGCAGTAGTAGCAGCATCTGTTTTTTGTGGTATGCATTTTTTATATCGTATATTTGTAGCTTTTTTCAATAAAATATCATCTACTTCTTTTCTATCGACTGATTTTCCTTTTTTTTTGTAACTAGGTATCATATCTATTTTTTCTAATTTCTTAGAATCATTTTCTTTAATGTCAGTGATAACTATATTGTTGTCTTTTTTTGTAATTGTAAATGATGGACCTACACCTTTCCATTCTTTGGCGAATTGTTTAACATCTTCGTCGTCTTTTACAGAATCGTCTATTGTTATCTCTCCCACTTTTTTCCCGGGTTGGTATAAATGTTTAAAGAAATCATTTTGCTCGCTTTTTCTTTTTTCCCTAGTTTCAGTTGAATCTTCAGGAAATCCATCATATTCAATGGGTTCTTTAAAACAACAAGGAGCACACAAATTTTTTGGGTGTTTATCTGGATTTTGCACAACTGGGAAAAACGGTTTATATATTAATGGATTGTTTGATTTGCTGTTATTATGTAGTTTTTCATCTGTTAATTCAACAATTCGTTTTCCTTTTTGAAGTGTTTTTGCGTCTTTAGGATTTACCGCACCCCAGCCCCCACATTCACCGTTATTTATTTGTTGAAACGATAAACTTCTAGATTCACCATTATCGTCTTTAAAACACCAATATCGAGGACATATGTAATTGTATCCTCTGTATTTAATTACTCCATCATATGATTTGGATTTGGATTTTTCATCGGCTGTTGTGATTTTTTTTAATTCGGCATCGTTTACAATAATAGGCTGGCGTTTATGTTGCCAAGGACAACTTCTAGAATAACTTAAATAGTTTTTGTTTTTTAACTGTTCTCTAGATAATACGAAAACATCTGTATCTCTTTTTTTTAAACGGTTTGTAAACCAGTTGTTTCTACCTTTTAATGAAATAGAAGTTAAATCTACATTTGGTTTACCGGCACCACCCGATAAAGATTCCGATAAAGAGTCTGGAAGGTCATCAATATCTTCGCCGCTGTCGTCGTCTTCTTTTGCATCGTCTGTTTTGCCGTCGTTTTCTTCATCATCGCTACTTGTAGCTGCATCTTCCATATTTCCAAAAAATCCAGTCAGTAGATCACTGACATCATCATCTTCTTCGTCACTTTCATCGTCTGTTAGTCTAGTATCAATTTCTGCCTTTTGCTCTACTATCTCCTCTTCTATCGCATTTTCCTTGATAGTTTTAACGCATTCTTTAATAGGGGTGTCTAGATTATTAATATTAATAAGTGAATTAATGAATTTTTTGATTATATCTTTTGAAACATAATTAAAATCATTGATATGTTCCACTGTAAATAACTGCTTTATATCAATATTAACATTATCGATTATTTTAGTTTCAATTGTAATATCAAAACCTGGATTGGTTTCTAATTTAATTTTTTTGTTTTCAAATGCGTCGCGTTGTAATCCCGCTTCATTTATAAAATTATTTATTATTTCCCCAGCATCTTCTTGAGACAAGCTAAAATTCGTTGTAACAAGTTGTATAATTTCATATGGTGGTATACCTTCTTCAAACTTTAAGTTAATAAACGATTGTATATCATCCATTTTTTTATAAAACGAAACTCGCTTGTATTTTAAATCGTATTTATTATCTTTTTCATTTTTACTTAACACGGAAAATACTGATGAACTACACTTTAAATTTTTAAAAGAAAACTCACTAATGTCATCGGTGTAAAAAGATATATTAAACTTGTTTAATTCAATATTACTACTTGTTAATGTTTTTAAATAATAAATATTTTTTTTATGAATAAACACATTTACAATATCAATTATGTATTTTTGTATAATGGGAAATAATACGGATTCAATGTTTTCTATATTATATATCGATTTAGGTTGCAGTTTAATTTGGATATCACCATTGTCTAAAATAATACAATATACTTCTTCATTAATATCGATATCAGTGGCATTTGCCAAATCTAAATAAAAACCGATCCGTTTATTATATAATATGTTTTCTGATATAGTTTTAATTTTTCTACTACTTTCTTTATTATTTACATATAAAGTGGGTATTTTCATACCTTTATCTGAAATATGATCATCCGTGTATAAGCGATATATGCTTTCAAGATTTTTACCGGGATTATATTTAATCAGTGGGATTATATTAGTGGAGTTTGTTTTTTTAAACATGATATCAAGTGGTAATTGTAAAGGTTCGGCGGGTTGTATCGTAAAATAAATATAGTTAATTTTGTATTTTAAATTTTCAATATTTCGCATGGAATAAGTGTGTAACAAATCAATGTTTTTGTTGTAAGGATCAAATATTTTTTTATATTCTTTTTCAGAGTTGGATTTCAGTTGTGTTTTCTTGGAACGAATGTTTTCTAATGAATAAATGTCTTGGGAAGCGAGATTGGGGAAATATAATTCTAATATGTATTTTTCTGGTATACTTGATGACTGTGATTTAAAAAAATCAAGTAGTTCGTCCGCAAAGCAAAAATAGATTTCGTTGTTTTCAGGTTTGTATTTAAACAAAAGTTGTTTATTTTCGGTTATGACAAACCGTTGCATATCTTCTTCGATGTTTTCATCTGCCTGTTTTAAAAAATATGGATTATGATTAAATATATACCGTCGTTTATAAAAGGCAGATATACCAATTGGGGTGATCATGCTTTTTTCTTTATCATCCCATAATGTGGCATTTTTGTAAAAATTGTTAAGTAGTTTTGTGGAAATATCATTTGGTTTTTTTAAAAACTGACTGTTGGTGTTGTTTGTTGCTATGTTTGATACAAATCTTTTAAACGCAGGCAGTGTTAATTTAAAGTTGTCGTTTTGTGTAAGAATGGAGTAGTAAGTTGATTGATTTAATACTTGCTTTGATTTGCAAAATAAATACATTTCACTAGGAGACTGATCATCAAATAAATTAGCTAATTTATGTTTTATGTTTATTATCATGTCGTCTTCATATAATATTGGGTTTTGTTTGGAAGATTTGGAACCTTGTTTAATGTCATTAAATGTATATGTTTTCTTTATACCACTACTGTTTATGTGATGAAATTTATATATATTTGACATGTATATAAATATATTTGATTATATTTATGTATATAAAATGAATATAATTGTCGGAATGTGTAGAAATAGGGGTATTGGAAAAAATGGTGCTATTCCTTGGTCGTTAAAGGAAGACATGCAGTTTTTTAAAAATAAAACAGTCGGAAACGGTAATAATGCGGTTATAATGGGTAGAAAAACATTTGAAAGTTTAAATAGAAAAGACGGTCTTCCTAAAAGAGATAATTATGTTATTTCGTCTAGACCGTTATTTGAATCACATACACGAAAAAATTGTTTTTTGTATAAAGATATTGCGAATGCGTGTCGTGATATTATGTCAAGGAAAAGTAGATATGACGATGTATGGGTTATTGGCGGACAGCAAATATATAGTTGGTTTTTAAATAACAATTTAATTAAAGATGTATATGTAACTAATATTATATTGGATACAGAGTGTGATTGTTTTTTTCCAGAATTACCTGGTCAATTTACTAAATTACATAGTGGAAGTGTTTTGCGTTCTAAACATAAAGATTTACAGTATAATATTGATGTTTATAGAAATAAAGAATATGAAAAAGCGGGATATAATTATGATTTATTACGACGAATTGAATTTATAGAAAAATATGGTGCTTTATAAATCAAAATAAGGGTTGTCAGTAATGTTCATACCACAGTAAGGTTGTGGATTTTTTTTATAATCAACTGGGTGGTAAATACCTTCCTTTTTGGCTTCTTTTAATAGAAATTTAAAATTACTCCAGAATTCATCTGTATGTCCAACCGTTTTTGTTGCTAAATGAGAAAGTTCGTGAATCGCCACAAATGTTAAAGTGTTTTCGTCTATTAATTTATTGCCATGTTTGGTAGTGGTTGTGCAGAATGCTAACTTCTCTCCCTTATTTTCAGAATAAGCTGTATATGAACTGGTTGGTAGTGTTTCATATATTTTTTTGGGATTGAAGTTTTGATGTAATCGTTTTACATTTTCCCGGTCTGGATATGTTTTTTTCATATGTAACACCAATGCCTTCATATTGCTTGTTACTTTTGCCAAAAGGTCGGCCACTAATTCTAATTTGTCTCGTTCTCTTACGCAATACTTATTACCGTCGACATCGGATACAATACACTTTAATTGAAACATATCAGACTCATGATAAATTTTCAGTATTATAATTACTACAAAAATAATAACAATGACGCCAAAAATACCTATATTCATACTTATATATAATGACTAAAATAAGAATTTCAAATTAAATAAGGAGAGAATAAAAGAAAAGGTTATGATGGTTTGTGTTAGTTTATCTTAAGTTTTATAATATAATTGTAGTTATATAATTATATTATTACATGAATATTTATTACATGGTTATTTATTATTTAAGAACGGCTGCCAATTTCCAAAGGACGACGGTAAGTGTCGGCGGTGATGGTGCTGGTGTTCCATGGTCCAGTGTTAAGTTGAGGATTAGGGGGTTCACTACGAACTTGCAAGTTAGCATTTCGTAGACTGGTTCCAACCGTGTTGATACCGATGTGATGACCGGCGCGCAACAAGTTGACATTCATTAAATCACCCGATCCCGATGGATTCATCTTTGAGAATTCACTGTTACTATCAGCGGGTAGAAGGTCTTTTGGGTCACTGATTTGCTTGGATGCGCAACTAGGAGGCATGTTTTGCATATCAGTATTTAATCCATTGACATTTGCTTCAGTGGGTTGATCGGCAACCGATGGTTGATAGTTAGAAGATGCCATCTTCTTTTCACCCTTATCATCCTTCATGTTATCCATTGAGTCCAAGCCTAAACTAGATTTAATACGCTCATAATCCATAACAACATATACAACTGCTACAATTGCTAAAACAACTAAAATATTTCCACCACTCTTTGATTTAAACATTGCTTTCATATCTTTTAAAAAAGCCATTTATATAAAATCAAAACATAAAATTTTTTTATAAAAGATGTTTATTTAATTGTTATATGTTTGCTAAATAAAAATTAAATTTGGTTTTAAAAAAGTGAAATTAAAAATCAAGGTCTTCAAATTGTTCATCTTCTTCGTCATTTATTTCCTCAATCATATATTTATTTTTAATTTCCTTTAATTCTAAATATGCTTGGATAGCCTTTAGTCGTGCTTCTTTTGCTTTTTCAAGTGCTTTGTTATAAATATCTAAATAAACAGTGTCTGGTTTTTTTAGTAAAACAGCATCTTCTTCTTCGGGCATTCCAATATCGATTTCTTTTATTTCTAAAGTATCCGGTTCTTTATTAATTAATGTATTAATGTGTTGGGAAACTTCTTGTGAATCTATTTGTGATTGTTGTTGTTGTTGAACTTCTTGTTGATTGGATGTTTCTTCTAGATTAGTTTGCAAATCAGTATCTAATGTTTGTTTGTTTTCGTAATCATTGTCATTATTATCCATATCTTTGGTATCATCATGGGGTTCCTTAATATCTGTATCAGTTGTATTTTCTAAATCTAAGGTATTTTCGGGAAGTGCGCTATCACTATCTTTATTTAAATCATAAGAAGTATCTGGTTCATTATCTACTAAATTTAAATGATGGTTATCTAATATTTCTAAATCCTTTTCGTTATCTTCTGTTTTCTCTCCCATTTCATCATTTGTTTCTTTAAATAATGATTTGTTTTCTTGTTTTTCAAAAGGTTCAATCTCGTTTTTTTCTAAATGTTCTTCACTATTTTCTTTGATAATACTATCGTGGTCGGTTGTTTGTTTGGAGGGCAACTGTTTTGGTTGTGATACACTTATTAAACATTTGTTGAAAATAGGCGTATCTTCTAAGACCATAACTTGTCTTAAACAATAATTAATGTGAAAACTACTGCTGGAAAATTTAAGTCCGGTCACTTCCACAATGGTAATAATATTAGAAGATGAAGTGATATCTTCGATGCTAATTTGCTCTTGACTGCTATTATAAACACTAATTGTTGATTTTACATTTTTAGAGTTGCCGACATATGTTCTTAAATAAAAGTTTTGTTTGGTTTGCTTTATGCTTTCATTCCAATTATACTCTATGTCTTCAAGTGTAGGTGGATCTTGAAACCATAATTCGCTTTTTTCAAACACTTTGTCGCGAATAATATTTTCCATGGTTTCAATTGTGTCAATTACATTAGTATCATCGTATTTAAATAGTAAATCACAGTAAAACCGCTTTCCACTGCTGACAATTCCTTTTTTTGTAGAACATTTTGGCATTTGAAACAAAATTGGATTGTCGTTTAATGATAGTTTTGCTAAATAAGACCCTCCCTGAATTGGCATCGGGGAATGCAATTTTAAATTAGACAAATAATCTTCGTCGGTATTATTGATATCGATTAAATACTCCATTAATTTAATTAATTATAATTATTTTAACTTTAATACGATATTCATGTAAAATATTTATATTCGTAAAAAATATAAATGGACGTCAAGGAACGAATAATCCAAGAATGTTTGGAGGTTTTGGGGAGAGAAGATGTTAAAGACGAGATAAAAAATATAACAAAACCGTTGATTGAATTAATTTTAAAGGAAATATATCCATATATCTACATATCAATTATATTTGTATTAATAAGTTTTTTGTTAATTTTAGGCATATTTGTTATTTTACTGCGTAATAAAATTAATTTTTTATCTTTCATTAAAAAGAAAAATTTTATGTAGTACTATTATATAATATGGCAAAAACTATGAGATCAAAAACCATGAAACGACATCACAAAGGAAAGTCGATGAAATATCACCGCAAAGGTAAAGGCAAGTCGATGAAACATCACCGCAAAGGTAAAGGCAAAACGATGAAGCATCACAAAAAAACAAAAAAGCATCATAAGCGTAAGGTGCAAAAGGGAGGTATGCTCTCCGTTTTAAAGGAAGCATTGGTTCCATTGATATTTACGGGAAGTGTAATGAAACTAAAGAAAAAGAAGGGAAAGAAATAAGATTAAATTAAATATATTAAATAATACTAATTAATATATTTAAATGAACTTTGAAGAAGATATTAAAAACTGGGTCACGATTGACAATCAAATTAAAAAAGCATCGGAGACCATAAAAGAGCTAAGAAACAAACGCAGCCATTTTAGCACGCGAATATTTAGCTATGCCGAAGAAAATAATTTAGAAAATGCGGTAATTGAAATATCGGATGGTAAGTTGAAATTTCAGCAATGCAAACAAACATCACCATTAACCTTTCGTTTTTTAGAAGAATGTTTAAATGAATGTATACAAAATGAAGACCAGGTAAAGCAAATCATTAAATTTATTAAATCAAAAAGGGAATATAAATATGTAAGTGATATCAAGCGTTCGTATAATGATTGATTTTGGCAATAATATATGTAATATATGTTAGTTATATTATTGCTTAATAATATTCATATTATATATATAATGAATTACATTTATCAAGATAAAGAAACCATGAAACCAGGTATAAATATATTTGCGACATCTAATCTTAGTAATGAAATTGGTATGAAATTAAAACATTTAAGTGTTCCGTTGATTTTGTATGGAAACTGCAACAAACAGTATGCGGCGCAACCTAGATTTGAAGTATTGGATAATTTAGAAAAAGACAACTTAATAGAACAAGACAAATTTAATACTTTATTGGAAAGTTCGTTGTTAAGATTACCAACGGATAAAAAAACAAGAAAAAAGGTGGAAAAAATCATTAAAATAAAAACAAACACAAACGCAAATAATTCGCGTAATAAAAGTAAGAAAAAGAAAGGGAGTATCGGAAAAAACAAGAAAAGTAAGAAAAAAAGAAAATAAATGTTTAATAGAAATATTATATTTAATTATATTATAATGGGTTTGGGTTCAAACACGGATAGTCATAGTCCTCTTGATGATGACAAGATACGAGAAGTGTTGGCTGAGTTAAAAATATATCTTACCAACGAAGGTAAAAACCAGTTTAATAAACATGTGGGCGCCATTGTGAAAGAATATAACAGTTTGGTTGATACATATAATATAAAGACA
>CEWH01058610.1_pt1 | contig 13899 bp, 15 predicted proteins | sample 531231 | NCBI WGS metagenome assembly CEWH01 (sample SAMEA2622316, study PRJEB7988) | marine metagenome | biome: marine biome (ENVO:00000447); feature: surface water layer (ENVO:00002042); material: "saline water (ENVO:00002010), including plankton (ENVO:xxxxxxxx)" | depth 5 m | reverse complement strand
AACATTTTTATTTATCAATACTTTCTATTAAAAAGTATTAATAAGTATTAATCATTTTATTAATAAAATATATCCACCCTACTAATCTATCTTGTGAGTTGCATTATTTACGCTATTAATTAATTCGTTGGAATAAATAAGTCCACCGGGCTTGTAAGAATTAATTGATTTATATTTATCGTTATTGCTGCTGCTTTTACTAGACTTTTTACTTTGTTCGGGTTCGGGCCCATTTTTCAACATTAAACTGTTTGGATTGCTATCATCACTTTTAGCTTTCTTTTTAATAACATTGCCAAAACCATCAATTGATATCCCTTGTTCTTTTTTAATAGCCATTCGTTCGTAATCGGGTATGTAATGGTTCCATGATATAAATAGTAGATTGGGATAAGTATATTTAATTATAAATCCATTGTCATCAAGTTTTTCCATTAAATATTGGGTGCATAGTTCAATGCTGTATTTTGGTAAGCCTAATATAAATTCGGGAATAACAAACCAACAACATTTCATATTATTGCGCTGTCTAGATGTTAATTTAATTTTGTGATGAACTCGTTGTAATATTTTCTGATATACCTTTGTTTTGTTACTATTGTCTTCCTTATCTTGTGTAAATAACTCGTCTAAGTTTAGTTTCTCTCTAAATATATCGTCCATAATTTAAAATTAAATTAGATAAAAAACTTATAATTATATCGTGTTAATATAATTATAATGATAAAATATGTTTGTTTACCATCAGGTGGCACTAAACTGATAGCATACTTGGGGATCTTAAATAAGTTAATAGAAACCGACCATTTAAACTTAAAAAATATAAAAGGATATTATGGAATATCGTCTGGTAGTATATTATCCGCTATTTTATGTTTGGGGTTTGATTTTAAAGAAATTATAAACTATTTTATAGAACGAACTTGGCATAAAATATTTAATGTCGACCAAATTAATTTTTTTAATTACTTTAATGACAAAGGGATAATAAACAAGCCACTATTTGGTAAATTGTTTGAACATTTGTTTAAAGCAAAAGGTATGGATATAAATACATTAACTATGTCGGAATTCTATGAAAAAACAAATGTAAAATTATGTGTATTTGCCGTAAATGCTTCTAACTTTCAATTAAAACAATTTAATTATGAAACTACGCCGGATATTTTGGTTTTGGATGCGTTGTATTATTCATCATGTATCCCTACTTTATTTAAACCCTATGAGTATGAAGGTGTTTGCTATTTAGATGGCGGAATGCATACAAATACACCGGTGGACATGTGTGTTAAACAAGAAAATATAAAACAAGATGAAGTATTGGTGTTAGAAGTGTTAAGAAGTGATACTTTAGATAAGCGTATAAGTGTCGATGATACTTATTTTAATTACATTATAAATATATTGGGTAAATTGCATGTGAATGGCACACCAGAAGTAAGTGCCGATGACTATGAATATCTTATAAAAATACCAACTCTTGATGATTATGTATATGATTATCATGAAATTACAACCTCTCCCGAAGCCCGCAACGCAATATATTTAAAAGGTATTGAAGTGTGTGAAACATATTTAAAGGCAAAGCAAAAACAATCCAATGAAAACAACAAAAACAAGGAAACAAACATCGCGTAGATATTGATATTGTTTACTGTTTACTTTTACATGCTGCAGATGAACGCAAGTTATCGCCTATAAATTCCGTTATATTTTCTAAAGTAGGCATCGCATCAAACTCACAAACAAATTCTTGCTCTTTATTATCTATCATTTGGGTATATTTCATAAATATAGAGGGGAAGCCTTCTATATTATCTTTGCCTACTAATTTAGTTTCTTCTGATTTAAAATTGTCATCATCTTCTTTTATTGTGTGAAAGGTAATGTCAAAATTTTTAAAAGAGATTTCTTTGTTTTTAACCTTTTCTTGTAATGTTTCCCACATTTCGTGCAGTTTCTCTCCCGTTGGTCCATCTTTGTTAGAATTTGGACACCAACAAGCCCAAAATAAATACAAATCTACACGTTTTCTAATATCTGCCTTTCCTATTTTATCTTGAACAGTTTTATCAAATTCATAATTTGCTTTGTATTCCATATCCACTAACTGGGGTTTAATATAGTTAATATACACAAATATAGCCGCGATGATAAATAATACTAAAATACCACCCCATATCATAAATTGTGTTTTTGATATGTTTTGAACTATTTGTGGCATTTTACCTTTAACTTTATTGACGAAATTCATTATATACAAATAATTACATTTTTTTACAACAATAATTTAACGAATTTAAAAGTATTGTTATTAACTATAATATCAATAATGATAGTTCTAAATAATATAAAGTCTGATATGAGTTGTTCAATAAGTGTAGTAGATATTAATAAGTCTACTACAACAAATGAATATTATAAAGAATTGTGGAAAGAAAAGTATTCAGTTTCACTGAATAAAAACAATAGCAATAGCAATGAATTTTCAAAAAACCTTGTTAAATATTTAAAAGGAGAAATGCTTTCTATTGAATAATAATATTTTTGATTATTTTATTATATTAATATAGTATATATAATAATCACAATGACAAAAACAATTAAAAACCCAAAACATAAACAAAAACACAATAAAACTAAGAAAAAGTCGAAAATAACAAGCAAAAACAACAAAAATAAAGTGTATAACGATAAAGATTTTAAAAGCAAGGATGGAATGCTGACAAGTGTGTGGGGTCCTAGTTTATGGCATTATTTGCACACCATGAGTTTTAATTATCCTGTAGAACCCACCGATGCCGATAAAAAATATTACAAACAATTTGTGATGTCGTTAAAATATGTATTGCCGTGTAAATATTGCAGAATGAATCTTCGCGGTAATTTAAAAGCAGTTCCTTTAACAGATACTGTGCTAAAAAATAGAGCAAACTTTTCCCGCTGGATGTATGATTTACACGAACACATTAATACAATGCTGAAAAAGAAATCTGGATTAAGTTTTGAAGAAGTTAGGGAGAGATATGAACATTTTAGAGCGCGTTGTAGTGAAACCTCTGTTAATAAGATTATGGAGGAATTAAAAAAAATAAGCAAAAACAAAAAAGAAAAAGGGTGCGAGACACCGTTGTATGGTCACAAATCAAAATGCGTCATTAAAATTGTTCCTAAAGAAGCAAAGGAAAAAACATTTCAAATGGACAATGCTTGCATAAAACAAAAAATAGAATTGTAATAAGTAAATTCACACTACTTTACAATAAATATTCTAAATAATTAACACATATTCCTATCATTATTGTTATTTAATTATTAAATTGTATTATTAATAATTAAATTGTATTATTAATTATTATTTTTTGGATTTGTTTTTCTTTGTTTTCTTTGTGTTCTTTTTACGATGCGTTTTGCGATGTTTTTTACCACCTCGTTGTTTTTTAACCGTTCTCACCGTAAATATTCTCCCGGTTGGTACCCTTACTCTTCTAGGCGAAGGAGTTTTAGGTGAAGGAGTTTTAGGTCTAGATCTAGATCTAGATTTAACGGTTTTCGTTTGAGGTCTGTGTACTGTTCTTACTGTAAATATTCTTCCGGTTCGTCCCTCTACTCTTCTAGGCGGAGATTTTTTTTTCTTTGATTCAGAAACTAATGCTTCTTCCATTTTATTTACAAACTCAGTTTGTGCATCCGTATCCTCCGCTGGAGGAATTGATGACACACGCGTCAGAGCTGGGGCAAACCCTTTTTTCGTTATAACAGCTTTGTATTTACCATCGCTATATCTACCAACAATACTTGCTGTAATACCGGTTTGCGTATCTGTAATTACAGTTCCTGGTCCCATAGAACCTTTTTTTGACATATTTATATATTATACAAATATTATATAAATTTAATACAAATATTATACAACTATTATGTTATTGTGTGATGTGACATTATCTGTTTTATTTTAAAAAGCGGAAAAACTGGTTAACATTGGGATAAATCCACCACTTCGTCCTTCCGATTTAATATGCGCGATTTCATGTGTTAATGCGGTAGGCTTGTTATGATTTAACATACGCGTATCAATATTTACCGTTTCCGCTGCCTTACTTACAGTATCTAATGTTTTATCTATCACATTCGACACTTCTGGATTTAACGAAGGTGTTTTCATACTGGGCGTCATTTTTGGCATATTTAAACTATCTTTAAACAACGGCGTGTTAACTTGTGGCATATTAAACTGTGGAGAACTGGATTGAGGTCCACTCATTTCAGGTGTAATCATTTCCGGAACCATTGTATTTAAGGCGGGACCGATTGTTTCATCTAAAGCTCCTTTCAAATCCTTACTTAAATTTTTATTTAGTTGAGGCATGTTTTTGTTTACCTTATCCATAAGGTTTTTCAATCCTTTATTAATTTGTAAATTTGGATTTTTCTTTACGGTGCGGTCATAATTATCTAGTTTTAAATTTTCTTCTACATCAAACAACTTAGACAACGATTTATTTAATTTTAATCCAGGTGTGGGTGAGTCTTTTTCGTCGTCTAAACAAGTAGGACACGCGGGGGTTACCACAGGAACGATCTTTGTTTTTAAGATATACTTGTCTTTTTCATCTCCTCTGTTGTCCTCTAATTCATCTAAATTATATTGTTTAATAGGTTGATTTCTTTTTAAATCACAGATTGCACGGTTTTTATTGAATGGGTCTATTTTGCAGTCGATATTGTTTAAATCATTAATGTAATTAAATGGATTGTGTGCACCCATGCTTTTGATGTATTGTTCGTTAAAATAAGCTTCATCTCGTGGACCGTATTGATTTACGTTATTTTGTTGAGAACTATCCGTATCTTTGGAGTCAGGCTGTTCTACATCTTCAGCAGGTGTATATTCTGATAAAATAGAAAGATCGCGATTTGGATATCCCACATTATTAATTGCTGTTAAATTTTCAATATCCAATAACAAATTACCGTTTAAATCCTTTACTTGCTTTTCAGAGTCGGTTCCATCATATTTATATTCTAGTTTAACTGTTTGATTTTGTGTAACTGGACTTCTTAAATGAACAATCATAGTATTTCCGTCGATAGTAACTTTGTTAGGTGTTCTGGAAGCACCGCCATCCACAGATATTTTAAAATCGTTTTTGTCTATGTTATCATTTGGGGAGAGATGTTCAGTCATTAACAGTTTTATTTTTTGTGGATCGGCATTTTCTACAACGATAACCCGAACTTTTGGATTGATATTATCAATTATATTATTAACAACTGGTATTTGGTCGATTGTATCAACTGTAATATCGTTTATTTTTAATTCAGCTCCACCGTTATTTTTACCTTTGTTTTGCTCGTATTTTACTAAAACAGTTTGATTGATTTTAATATCGGCATTTAATATTAATTTTATTTGCGTTGGACTCGTGACAATCGCGTTTTCTACTTTTTTAAAACTGTTATCTTCTTCAATAACCTTGTATTTAAAGTTATTTTTTAAGTCTCCAGGACTTCCTTCAATACTTGCGTCTTTTGCAAAATTTACAATTAAATGGCGTGGATTAGCGGTGTTTACTTCTATGGATATTTTATTACATCCTTGTAAACTATAAGGTTGTCCTACTGAATTGCAAGCAACGGCGGCTGGTGTTCCATAATAACCATCTGCACATTTTAAATCACGCACTTCAAAATCACTTTTCAAAAGTTTTTCACTTGTGAATTCATAACCAGTAACATCGTTGGGTCGTGTGCAATCAGTTGCAGAATTAGGTGTTAAGCTAGAAGTAGCGCAAAATCGAGTTTCGGTTTGGTCTTCTTGTGTAGGGCAAGCTCTACCACCATTCTCCGGTTGTTGTGTAATTTGCATTTGTCTTGTTTGTTTTAAATTTACACAATTACTCCATTCACCCCATTTATATTCACAATCTTTTTTTTGTGTGTTGCCTTCAATTACTTTTGATGTATAAAATGCTAAAATAGCAAATAAAGAAGCAATTAATATAAGTATAATAAAAGGTAAAAAGTTTTTCATATAAATTATAGTATGAAAAAAATAATTACATTTGGTTTGATTGTATAAAGTTATAAATTAAATAAGATATATTAATCTTGCTGGTATATATATGGTAAAAAAAACAACAACAAGAAAGTTGCCTAAATTACGAAAAATAAATAATAAAACTCGTAAATACATTTATAAAATCAAAAGTTCGTCTAGAAAAAGGCGACTTGCTATAAATGAAGGTGTAAGAATGGAAAAAAAGAAAACGGGGAAATCTATGAAAAAAGCAGCATTAGCTAAGAAAGGTCGGTTTAATATATTGCGTATTTATAGAAAAAATCGTAAACCCAAAGAATGTAAAATACTTACTCAAGACATGCGTTATATGGATCGTAAATACAATTTAGGTAAAACCCGTAATATTTGCAGAAAAACAAGGAAAAAATAAAGAAAGATTACAACAATAACTAACAAATATTAAATATAATGTATAAGATAGTGTATACATTATATGTTAAGTTATATGGAAAAAGATAGATTGGAGGTGGGGATTGATGAGGCCGGTAGAGGTCCTTTGTTTGGACCCGTATATACGGCGGCAGTTATATTTCCACAAGATGAAGAGTTTTTAAATGATCTTATTGTAGATAGTAAAAAGCTTACTTCACATAGAAAGCGATTAATGGCATATGATTATGTTAAAGAAAATGCGATTGATTATTCTATATTTGCGGTTGATGAAAAAATGATTGATAAATTAAATATATTTCATGCTACTTACTGGGGAACTCATCGTGCGTTAGACAAATTAACTGTAATACCCGAACACATATTAATGGATGGAAACAAATTCAAGCCATACGATAGAGATGGAGAATATATACCCCATACTTGTGTAGTAAAAGGAGATAACAAGTATGCTTCCATTGCGGCGGCCTCCATATTGGCAAAGGTGGAAAGAGACTTATTTATAGAAAATATATGCGATAAGTATCCTATATTAGAAGAAAGATACAATATGCGTAATAATAAAGGATATGGAACAAAAGATCATATGTCTGGTATAGAAAAGTATGGAGTTACAGATAAACACCGGTTTAGTTATAAAATCGTGGAACAATATTCTAATTTAAAGCCAGTGTTTTCTCTTAATTAAGAGTATCATAGGATAGGTAGTAATATCACCATAATACTTTACCATATTAAACATTAAATTGATGTCATATAATAATTAAACATGATATCAATAATAACAATTTTATAGCAAATTCACGACAAAATGGCCTGGTATGAACATACAGAACCTTCCTATGATGAAGTATTTGATGTAGTTAATAAAAAATTAAATAAAACAAATACAATAAACCGCAATGGAAAATATGATGAAATACTTAAACAGTCAATTGATATAGAATATGCTAAATATAATAGTTTTGGTTCATGGCGTGGATTTTATACATTTACATTAAGTAGTATTATGAAAATAGTAAGAAAGAAATTGTTAGAAGAAATAAAAAAGAAAATGGCTAGAAGAACAATAGCCAATTCAACTATAATGAAACTATGGGTTAATCACATATTATATCGATTACCGGATAAAGAAACGGGAGAGAAAAGAGGTTTGCGAGTAGATAAATGCGAAGATCATTTCAATAGATTACAACAGCAACAGCAAGAAAAACAACAACAACCAAATAGTGATGTTAAAAAAGAAGGCGGGCTTTACTACGATTCAGATGGCCACAGTTATATGGTATGTGGTGATTGCGAGCGAGTATGGGATGGATTAGCACAATGTATGTGCGATGAATAAACATTGGTATATAACCACACAATTAAATGATTAAATTGATTTAAAAATAAATATAATTGTATTTTTAATACTCATATCTATTGTATTTATATTATATACAACAGTGACCTCTTAGAAAACACGATGTATGTATTGGTATTTGACACAGAAACTACTGGACTAATTGAAAACTACAGGGAATCATTATATAATACAAGCAAATATCCTTATGTTGTGCAATTAAGTTGGCTGCTGTTTGATATTGAAACAAACAAAGTAGTTAAGGTATGTGATTACATATTAAAAGTGCCTGATGGCATTACAATAAGTAAAGAATCTTCTGACATACATGGAATTACCAATGAAATCTCTAAAACAAAAGGAAAAGATCCCAAAGAAATAATTGCTTTATTTAACCAAGATTTAAAAACAGCAGATGTATGTGTATGTCATAATACTCGTTTTGATAAGCGTATGATGCGTATTGAATTAATACGTCACAAATTTGTGGATTCTATTTACAAAGGAAACCACCAATGGTATTGCACGATGGAAAACTCAATCGATGTGTGTAAAATAAAGCGATATGACAAGTATATTCACGCAAGAGAAATGTTGGAAAGATGTCGTGATACATTTCAACTAGCACGAAGTAATGTATGTGTTACTTATTTAAATGAACTGGATACTTTAATATCTAACATGAAAAGCGTGGAAAAAGTTAGTTACAAGCGCCCTAAACTAGTTGAATTACATCACTATCTATTTAAAACAACACCCAATAACTTACACAATTCATTGATTGATGTCTTTGTTTGCTTTCGTTGCTATTACTACTTAGTCAATAATAAAGACATATTAAACAGTAATTTCGAGTTTAAGAAACAATTTAATGAAATTTGTGATTTGTAATGCTTAGTAAGTAATAAGTAAATATTAAATACAAGTAAATATTAAATACAAGTAAATATAAAAAGATAAACATCGCTTAGAATAGTAATAATTATATAATTTTTTATTGATTATATAATTATTTTTTATATGGTGTGATTTATATGGTGTGGTTTATGGATATGATTACGAACCACACATCAAACATTCTTCTTCTTCATAATCATCAGAACTATCTGTTTTGGTAGTCATTTTATCGGGTTCTACTGTAAATTGCTGTGGCGCTGCCTTGGCTTTTGTTCTTAGATAATATTGTCCTGTCTTTAATCCTTTCGACCAACTATAGAAATGCATGGTGGTTAGTTTATCATAAGTAGGATTTTTCATCCACAAATTCATGGATTGACTTTGGCATATAAACTTACCTCTTTCCGCAGCCATATTAATAATATGTTTCATAGGAATTTCCCACACTATCTTATATTTATCTTTTAATGCCTGTGGAATTGCTTTAATATTTTGTATGGAACCATTATCTTTTACCATTTGCTGTTTTGTGTCTTCATTCCACAATCCTGTATTAATTAATTCACTTAGTAAATGTTTATTAATAATCACAAATTCACCGGCTATTGTTCTTCTAACATAAATATTAGAAGTAAATGGTTCAAAGCACTCGTTATTTCCCAAGATTTGACTAGTGCTTGCAGTAGGCATTGGTGCTAACAGCAATGAATTTCTAATACCATTTTCTTTAATATCATGTTTTAATTTATCCCAATCATATCTGTTGTTTGACACCTTGACATTCCACATGTCGAATTGAAGAATTCCTTTGCTGGCAGGAGAACCTTTAAATGAACTATATGGACCTTCTATTTTAGCTATTTCCATACTTTTTTCAAGTGCGGCATGATACATTGTTTCAAAAATCATTTCGTTGACTCGCGACGCTTCTTCGCTATGAAAAGGAATATTAAGTAACGCAAACGCATCAGCTAGTCCTTGAACTCCTATACCAATGGGTCTATTTCTCATATTAGATGTGTGTGTTTTAGTAGTAGGATAAAAGTTAATATCAATTACTTTGTTTAAATTAGCAGTAACGATTTTTGTAATATGATGTAGTTCATCATAATCAAACTTGGGCTTCAATAATTCTGCCACTTTTGAGTAACCGCCAATTAGTTCGTCTCCGTCGTATAATTGTGGCACCGTTTCTACACCATGTTGCTTTTTAAATGACTCAAAATCTTCTACTTCAACCACTTCTTCCGTATAAGAAATTTTGTTTTTCTTTAGTTCGTTTTTCATCATCAAGCACCAGTTGCAGTTGTTTTTAGTGTAAACTTTAATGCTATCTGCTCCCGTATTTTTAAATGGATAAGTAGGAGGTTTCACAAATTTACTTAGCGCGATTGATGCTAGATTACAAACGGCGGTTTCTTTATCATCACTATATTCTACTATTTCACAGCATAGATTACTGCTTTTAATGGTTCCTAGATTTTTCTGATTGGATTTTTGATTACAAGCGTCTTTATATAATAAATATGGGACACCCGTCTCCGATTGACTATCCAATATTTTAAACCACACATCTCTGGCATTAACGGTTCGCATCCCCATGTTTTTTGATTCATATTCCTCATAAAGTGTTTTAAAATCATCACCATACGCATCAGACAATCCTCTACACGCATCGGGACACATTAAAGTCCATTTTTTATTTTGCTTTACTCTTTCCATAAAAAGATCATTTAACCATAGTGCGTAAAACAAGTCTCGGGCTCGGGCTTCTTCGTCTCCATGATTTTTCTTCATATCAAGGTATTCCATGATGTCTGGATGCCACGGTTCCAAGTAAATGGCAAAGCTGCCATTACGTCTTCCGCCTCCTTGATCAACATACCGCGCCGTATTATTAAATACTCGCAACATAGGAACAATGCCGTTGCTAGTTCCATTTGTTCCTCTAATATGACTACCAGCGCCTCGAATATTATGGATGTGCATGCCAATACCACCTGCCCATTTACTTATAGCAGCACAATCACCCAAGGTATTATAAATTCCATTTATACTATCGGATTCCATCGCAATTAAATAACAAGAACTAAGTTGCGGTCGTGGTGTTCCAGCGTTGAAAAGAGTAGGGGTAGCATGTGTAAAGTATTTATTACTCATCATATCATATGTTTCTTTTGCTTTTTCCAAATCGTCGCAATGAATGCCAAGTGCAACACGCATCCACATATGTTGAGGGCGTTCTATTAACTGTTTATTGATTTTAAGAAGGTATGCTCGCTCCAGCGTTTTAAATCCAAAATAATCCAAAAGATAGTCGCGGTCAAAATCAAACCAAGATTGGATGACTTCATGATTATTTTTTACAACATTATATAGTTTTTCTGAAATAATAGGTGTTTTTATGTTATGAATATCGGTGTTATTGTATAATTTTTCGATGGCTTGTAGGTAATTAGCGTCAACCATTTTATGATGATTTGAAATTAAAATACGACTAGCAAGCGTTCCATAATCTGGGTGGGTGGTTGCCATGGAAGCGCATTGTTGTGCGGTTAATTCGTCGATTTCTTGCGTGGTAATATCATCGTATAGTTGATCTATGATTTTTTGACAAAGTGATGTATAATTAACGTGTAACTTGCTTTTTTCTTGACCGATGGTTTTGATACGCTTTAATATTTTATCAAATGACACCGGTTCTTTATTTCCATTACGCTTAATAACACAATCTTCATATTTTTCAGACATTTGTAAAATAATATACTATTATTATTTTAAGCAGTTATTATTAAACAATTATTTAAAATAAGTTATTAAATAGCGTATTTGTTTTTTTTATCTAAATTGAAAATATATATAATGAAAAAAACATTTGAATATATTTTATTGGCATTTGCTGTTTTTGCGGTATTAATGATATTTTTTAAAAGAGAAGGGTTTAGCAATATGCAAAATTATCCATCTACATACAATGAATTGTTATTGAAAAGTTTTAAACCAGCCGGCAAAAAAGGTATTGATTCAACAACATATTCACAACAAGCAAAAAATGTCCCCAAATCAGAAATGAGTAGTTATGCACAAGTAACAAACAACATCTCTCCCAATTTGATTTCATCTCCTTGTGATGGAAATGAGCCATTCCCAAGTATGTGCTCTTCTTTATACGCAACATATTAAATTGACTATTTAATAATGTAAATATAAAATACATTATTAAGCAAATATTATTAAGCAAATATTGTTTGAATAAAAGCACAATGAAAGAAGTAGTATTAAATGATACAATAATTAAAGTAGGTGCAAATGCCGATGAAAACTGGATGTTGGTTGATTCCAATAAAGAGTATACTTGGCTTCATTTAAACTCATTTCCATCTTGTCATGTAGTGATTGAGAGTGCCGAGCCAACTCAAGAAGAAATAATGTTTGCGGCTCAATTATGCAAGCAAAATACAAAATATAGAAACTTGCGAAATCTTAAAATATGTTATACTACCTGTGGAAATTTAAAAAAAGGAGTAAAAGCAGGTAGTGTTATTTATAATAGTAAAAGAAAGGTAAAATATATAGTTGTTTAAATATTATTAGTATCTATTTTAATAACGATTTTGTTTTTGCCGGTGTTTTTGTTGCTTCTATTGTTTAAGTATGAAAAGTTGAAATTATCACTGGTAATATCTGTTCCGTCGTCATTAAATATGATCGGTTCTTCCGTTTTTATTTTGGATTGTTTTGATTTTGACAGTGATTTGGGAGGTGCTTTTTCCCTTTTATTTGGTTTTCGGTGGTCGAAACCTTCTTTGCGTTCTTTTATAATAGTGTCCCATATTTCAATCATTTTAGGTAAGGCTTTATTATACCATTTTTTATTTCTAGTTACTAATACAATAGATATGTCTTCAAGAAACCAATAAATGTTTTCAATCCAAGTTAAATCTTTGTTTTTATCCATTGTTTCTGCATACCAAACATCAAATTCAGATTTAGTTATATTTAATGGCGCGTATTCATAGATTGGTTCTTTATTGTCATAAAATCGTATCATAATACCTTTTTGCTTTCCATCAGCGGTTTGTGTAAATGTGCCGTCGTTGTTAAATTCGGCTTCATTTTCATAGCTTTTAAAGATGGTTTCCAAGAAATCACACTCATTAAGATCGCACACCTCCATTTGATGTTGCATCTGTACCCAGTAGTCTTTTTTTGGTATTCCAGTTAGTTTTCTACTGACAGGATTTTTAACTTCAACCAATCTCCCATATCGCGGGTTTCCTTTTTTTGTATTGATGCCATCTGGGGATGCTTTTAAGAAGTCATATCTATCGTGGCTAATACATCCATATTCACTTACCTCCGTATCATACATTTCTTCATAAATCATTAGCGATAATGGCTCGTATTTATGACCGTTATGAAATGGTGAATCTATATTAACTGTTTGGTATTTTTTCACATCAATAGGAACACATTTACTATATATTAAACTATTAATACTGGATTGTGTATCAAATATTTTCCACAAATTACTGGCAGTTAATCCGTCCCATCGAAATGTATACCAATCAGCAGTTCTTTGTTCGGGTTGATATTTATTTTTAATTTTAGTTAGTTGTTTGGTAATAATATTGTCGATTGGTTGAGATAAAACAACTGATTCTTCATACGAACGCGGACTACAGTGTTTCATGAAATACAAATACACACATTCATTTATTGTATCATCTAAATCGATGTCCAAATAGTTGATTTGCTCATTGTATATTTCAGATATTTGCGTATATATAGCATCTTTTACCCTATCTTCAAAATCAGAATAAATATAATCCATTACATTATGATTGACATATTCATCAATAAATATGTCGATTGTTTCCAAGAAATCTTCGTGATAGGATGTGTCTGTAAAATCGTCACTTAATTGAAATGAATCGTATTCATCTTTTAATTCAGGCAGATCGTCCATATGTGTCATTTAATTGTTGTCTATATAATATCATTATATTTACTTTATATCAATTTTATTAATATACACTGGTGTATTAATAAGATCGTGGTTTTGCTTATATGGTATGCTTACTCATCTTCAGTTGGTTTCGTTTTTTTATCTTTGGGTTTCTTGACATTGGGCATCTTATCTTTCGGTTTCTTGTCCTTCTGCTTTTTGTCTTTCTGCTTTTTG
>CEWH01065364.1_pt1 | contig 13935 bp, 9 predicted proteins | sample 531231 | NCBI WGS metagenome assembly CEWH01 (sample SAMEA2622316, study PRJEB7988) | marine metagenome | biome: marine biome (ENVO:00000447); feature: surface water layer (ENVO:00002042); material: "saline water (ENVO:00002010), including plankton (ENVO:xxxxxxxx)" | depth 5 m | reverse complement strand
ATTAGCATGAGGAAGGGCTTCGGCGTGCGTTTCGTGAATATCGGGTGAGGTGGATTCAGCGGTTTTTTCTTTAGAGTCAGTGATGTTTTCTTCAATGGAGACGACGTGAGCCTCTAAGGAAGCTTCGAAATCTGGATCGGCATAAGAAACTTCGATTGCTACAGCCGCATCGTAATGATTTCGTGCCTGATCGGGTTGCTCGGTAGCGAGCAGATGAGAGGCAAGTATACGATGTCCATAACCACTGTCGGGATTGGCGTCGGCGAATGCTTTGAGGATAGCTTCCCAGTTGCCTGCGTCGGTGTGACCACCTGAAATTTCAAGGGCCTCGTGGAGTTGGGCTTCATTTTTAGGGGCAGTTTCCGCTGCGGCTATGGTGCCTGCGGCACTATCGGGATCTCCGTTTTTGGCCAACTTTTGGGCAAGTTCAATTCTTAGATCCCAGTTATTAGGATCCTCTTCCAGACCTTCCTGTAAAAGTTTTTCCACGCTCTTCATAGTTGGTTAGAAGCTAGCTACTCGGTGATGGTAAAATTCTGCGTTGAGGGGCGAAGCTTACAAAATATTAAGGGTGCTTGGCTACTAAAATTTAGCGTGGATGAAGGCGAAATCTACCTTATTAGCTGGCTTTAGTTATGGGAGTCTCGGGAAGGTCTGTGTTTTGACGGGAAAATAAAGGGATCCCTGCGATTTGAGATGTTCTAAAACAGTGAACACGGCAGATCGCCCATTGGAAGCGTGATTGCGCGGGAATTGCAGTTGATCCGGTCGGGCAGATTGCTTAAGACACAAGGATGCCGTTTCAATTCACTGGATTTGCCGATGAAGCCGAGAAGTCTCTTTCTGATCAAGTGTCTGTTCTCAAGGAAGTGGGGTGGAATGCCATTGAGCTTCGCTTGATTGACGGGAAAAACGTGTGCGATTTGACTGATGAAGAGTGGCGAAAAGCTTGGGAATACCTTCAAGGTGAGAATATTTCCGTGGTTGGTTTTGGTGGGCAGATTGGTAACTGGGCGCGTTCTGTCGATACTGATTTCCAAATCGACGAAGATGAACTGCTGCGCGTCGCTCCGCGAATGCGAGAATGTGGCTGCATATTCCTGCGGATTATGTCTTATCCCAATTCGACCGGGTCACCTCTCGAGCCTGCTGAGTGGCGTCACGAGGCGGCGCGCCGGATTCGGGCGCTGGCTGAGATCGCTGAGGGCGAAGGAATTATTCTTGGGCATGAAAACTGCAGTGGTTACGGGGGAACCAGGGAAGGGTTTCTTCAGTTGGTCGAAGAGGTGGATCATTCTTCGTTTAAGCTGATCTTCGATACTGGAAACAACACGCTTCATGAGAAAAGTGGTGAAGCGACCTGGGACTATTATGAGGCCTGTCGCGATGAAATTGTTCACGTCCACATTAAGGCTGCGATCGCTGGCGAAGATGGGGAGTATTCGACCTGCTTCGTTGATGAAGACCCGATTCAGGCGCGAATCCTGGGCGATCTTCAGACCCGTGGCTACGATGGTTGGTTGTCGATTGAACCTCACCTCGCCGCGGCGATCCACGCAGGACAGGATATTGACGATTCAGGTCACGCTCGAAAAGTGTGGGTGGATTATGCCTCTCGGCTCGAACAGCTCGTAGCGGCCACGTCATGAAGGTGACTATCCAAAAATCAAAAGCAGAAATGGGTGCGGCGGCGTCGGATTTTGGATCCAGCCGCATTCGAGATGCGCTCTCTTTGAGAAAGGAAGCTTCTATTATTGTTGCGACGGGTGCTTCCCAGTTCGAGATGCTGGGAAGCCTCAAAGATCAAGCGCTTCCCTGGCAGCAGATTACCGGGTTTCACCTTGATGAATACATCGGGATCCCGATTGAGCATGAGGCTTCGTTTAGGAAATATTTGTGGCAACGTTTTGTTAGCCAGTTGCCACTGCCTCTGAAGCAGTTTCATTTCCTCGATGGAGAAGGTAATGTTCTTGCCGAATGTGAGAGGGTTGGAAGGGTAATTCAGCAACACCCGATCGATGTGGCTTTTGTTGGTATTGGCGAAAACGGGCACCTCGCCTTCAACGATCCTCCGGCTGATTTTGAAACGGAGGCGCCCTACCTTGTCGTGGACTTGGATGAAGCCTGCAGGCAACAACAGCTAGGAGAGGGTTGGTTTCCGGATTTTGATTCGGTCCCGAGGCGGGCGATCTCAATGTCAGTCCAACAGATCATGAAAAGCAAGACCATTGTCTGCACGGTGCCCGATGCGAGGAAGGCTGAGGCGGTGAAAAAATCTCTCCATGGGAAAGTCTCCCCAGAAGTGCCTGCGTCTATTTTGCAAACTCACCCGGATTGCCATTTTTTTCTTGATCAGGAAGCCGCCTCATTATTGTGAAGCCATTAGATCTCCAGGTAAATGGGTATGCTGGGGTTGATTTCAGTTCGTTGAAATTGACTGGAGAGGAGTTGCGCCGGGCTTGCGAGGCCATCAGGAAGGACGGGGCGTTTCAAATCTTGGCAACCGTCATTACTGATCACATTGAACACCTAGAGAAAAAATTAAGTAGGCTCGTGGCTTTGCGCGAGGAGGACGAACTAATACGTAAAGTTGTGGCTGGGTTTCATATCGAGGGGCCGTTTCTCAGTCCCGAACCCGGGTATATAGGGGCGCATCCATCCAGCTTGACCAAACATGCCAATATTGAAGATGCTTGTCGCCTGCTTGATGCGGCAAGTGGTTTGACAAAGATAGTGACTCTGGCCCCCGAGGTCGATCAGGGAGGGAGAGTCACCCGTTTTCTTTCGAATGAGGGGGTTGTTGTGTCCGCCGGGCACACCAATGCCAGTCGAGATGAGCTTCGCATTGCGCTTGATCAAGGGCTCTCGATGGTGACTCACCTGGGAAATGGATGTCCAGTCGAACTGCCGCGCCACGAAAACATTATTCAAAGAATTTTGAGTTTTCGTGAATCTCTGTGGATTGGATTCATACCGGACGGGCACCACGTTGACTTCTTTGCCCTGAAAAACTATCTCGACTTAATCGGATTGGAGCGCGTTTTTATGGTTACGGACAGTATATCGGCTTCGGGCCTGGGGCCTGGAACCTACGAATTATCCGGTGAACCTGTTGAGGTGGATGCTTCTGGAGCAGCTCGCCGTCCTGGTTCGGCCAACCTTTCAGGGTCAACTCTGACGATAGAGAAACTGCGTGAGAATTTGAGCCGCTATCTCGGATTAAGTGATTCAGAAATTGAGTTGGTGGTTGATATCAATCCTGCGAAAGCCATTAGCGTTACAAAATGAAACGAATACTAAAATCTATTGGGCCGGCGATTATTGTGGCAGCTGTTGTGCTGGGACCGGGGTCAATTCTGACGAGTTCAAAAGTAGGCGCGACTTTCGGGCTGATCGGGCTGCCTGTGGTAATTTGCGCAGCTGTCCTCATGATTGGAATGGTGGCTCTGTCGGCCCGTTTGGGAGTCATCTACGAAGGCAGCCTCTGCACCGAGTTACGACAGAGGTTGGGCCTCGGAGTGACCGTTACGGTCGGAGTGATCCTATTTGGCCTTGTAGCGCTCTTCCAGTCTTCCAATAACATGGCACTGATCGGAGGACTAGAGGCTCTCTTCGGTAAGGGTGAATGGTCGGTTTCGATGCGTCTGGGTATCCTGATGCTGTTTAACGGGCTGATCGTGGCCTGTCTTTATCTGCTGAGGAATCTCTACTCATCAGTGGAAAAGTTGATGAAGCTGCTGATCGGCTTGATGAGTGTTGCTTTTCTCGTAAACCTTATCGTCGCTTACTCTCGTCCTCGGGGCTATGTTTCGGTCGAGCCATCCGAGGCACCTGATCTGCTGCCGCTCCTTGGCATGATCGGAACGACGTTTTCAGTAGGTGGGGCTTTTTACCAGGCTTACCTCGTGAAAGAAAAAGGGTGGGGGATTGGTGATGTGGGAAAAGGCTTGGTAGACTCGGTGGTTAGTATTTCTGTCCTTGGGATGATGACAGCTGCGATCCTCCTGACTTCCTATCGTGTTTTTTACGGACAGGAAGATCCGATCGCCCTGTCATCCGTGGGTGATGTGGCCCTCCAATTGGAACCACTTTTCGGTAGTTGGGCTCGGGTTGTTTTCGCTTCAGGTATTCTGGCAGGAGCGTTGAGTTCTTTTCTGGTGAACTGCCTGATTGGCGGCACAGTGATGTCTGATGCGGTCGGCAAAGGAGGCCGATTGTCGGACTCAGGGCCGGTTCACTTCACCGCACTTGCTCTGGCAATTGGGATGGGCGTCGCGATGATGTCTCTTGCCAAAGAAGGTAGCACAGTGTTGCTGATTACGATTGCACAGGCAATGACGGTGCTCGGGCTTCCCGCTCTGGCGGGCGCCCTCGTCTACCTCGGGACACGAAAAGATTTGGAAGGAGAGAAAAAGGTGCCTACTCCCATCGTCGTCATTGCATCAATCGGATTTTTCGTTTCTTGTGGCCTCGCCTGCCTCACGGCAATGAAGGTATATGGGAAGTTGACGGGGCAGTGAGAGGTTTGTGTGGCTCGAAGACCCCTAAGATAAATTCTTCGGGCGGTAGTTGCTCAGTCTCAATGCCGATTGAGACTAAGGCGACAAAGAAACACATATCAGGTCATGAAAGCCTTAAGCTTACTCCTGATGTCGCTGTTGGATCAATTTGCTGAGTTTTGCGACGATTTCAGGATTCGATTCAGCTATGTTTTTTGTCTCACCTTCGGGCGAGGCGTGGTCATAGAGTTCGGCATAGCCATCCTTGTGGAGAATGAGACGGTAAGTTTCAGTCCGCACAGTTTGGTTGCTTTTTGAGTAAGCATAGGCCTCGCGCCCTTTTATTGTCGGGGCATCAAGTTGCGGCTTAAGAGATGTGCCGTCTACAAAATCGGGGCTTGGTAGTCCTGCCAGTTCAGCGAGTGTCGGAAAAACGTCGAGCGTTTCGACCACGGCGGAGGAAGTGGCTCCGGCACTTTTGATTCCAGGATAGGAAATGATCAATGGAGAACGCAGCGCTTCCTCGAAGAGACAGTGTTTACCCCAGATCGAGTGTTCGCCGAGATGCCAGCCGTGATCGCCCCAGAAAACGATGATCGTATTGTCAGCTTCTCCACTAGCTTCGAGTTGATTCATGAGACGGCCCACTTGAGCGTCCGCATAAGTAACGCAGGCAGCATAGTGACGGCGAACTTCTTCAGAGAATTCATCATCTTCGTTAGGATTGCGTTCCCAACGATTGTATTTCATGAATTCCCCGGAATTGTGCCAAGTCGTTTTCCAGTCTGGCTTTTCGGGGTGAGGGACGGGAGGTAATTTGATACCTTTGTAGGGTTCCAGATACTTAGCGGGAGCGCCAAAGGGCAGGTGGGGGCGCAGGATGCCAACGGCGAGGAAAAATGGCTTCTTCTCAGCGGCGAGTTCTTTCATCTGGTTGAGCGCCTCAGTGGTGGAGATGCCATCGGGGTAAATGTCGTCGGGACCCTCTAGGGCTTGGAACACATCCATGTCCTTTGCATTGGCTCGAATTTCTCCATTGGCGAGGCCGTGCATCCAGCCTCTGGGATGTTGCCAGTCACCGGCGGGAAGCAGGTGGCGGTCCCACGAATTGGGCATCTCGAGAATCTTCTCGTCATCCCAGTTTGGGCCGCCGCGTCCGCCGGGGTGGTGAGAGACTTTGCCAACCGAAACTGTGGTGTAGCCGTTCTCGCGAAACCAAGCTGGCATAGATGGAGGGAAGGCTTCGGTTTCTTTTTTCAACTTGCCCGCTCGAGAGAAAAGCGCCGCGTTGCTGCTAGTGCCGTAGGTGCCGGTCAGCAAGGTGTAACGGGAGGCGCCGCAGGTCGGAGCGTTGACATAATGGTTTTGGAAGATGCGACCTTTCTCCGCGAGTGCATCGATGTGAGGTGAGTGAATGTAGTCTTTACCGAAGCAATTGAGTTCAGGCCGAAGGTCATCGACGCAGATGAGGAGGACATTGGGACGAGCGGCCGCCTCAGTAACGAAGGCAAAGCAAACAAGGAGGACGGTAAAGAAAGGAGCCATTTTCATACTTTAATTCTCCAATTGTGCGGAAAACCGAAGTTTTTTGGTAGATCCGGAATTCAGGGGTTCACTTTGCGCAAAAACTTAATTTTTATATAACCCGAAAGAAAGAGAGCCCTACTGCTAGCGCAGCAGGGCTCTTAGATTGTTCGCCGGGAATGAAATTAATTATGCTTTCCAAGGAAGCGGCCACTCGCCGGGGATGGCAGGTGGATACTCCATATTTTCGTCGGGCATCCGGGGAGGATCAGCGTCGAAAGACAGCTCTTCGGGCATGATGTTAAAATCTGATTGAACGGCTTCGTCCCAATTAACCAATTGGCCGCTCCAAGTTGCGACTCGTCCGAGAGCTGCGGTGAAGGAACTCTTAGCGCCGAAGTAAGCGTCATTCTGGGGCTTGTCGTTAAGAACCGCATCCCAGAGCTTTTCGTGCTCAGCATCCTTCGGATTCTTTGCTCCGGTGCGAGGCTTGCGATACTGCCACTTCACATTGCCCTGAAGGTCGGTGATGGTCCCTTTGCCGGGAATCATGATGCCTTCGCTGCCGTGAATCTCCTCATCAACGCGGCGCCAGCATTTCGGAATCTGACGACACTGACTGTACATTGCCATATTGTTCTGCTCCGGACCATAACGGTATTCAATAAAGTGCTGGTTGTAGATTTCACCGATCGTAGCTGACTCGTTTGTACGGGCTCCATGACCTTGGGCGGAAATTGGGTTGCCTCCCATGACTGGGTCACCACTCGCGAACCAGTTGATGACATCAATATTGTGGACATGTTGCTCGCAGATATGATCGCCTGAGAGCCAGTCAAACTGCTGCCAGTTTCGGACTTGGAATTCCATTTCGGTATAACCCGCTTCGCGAGGAGCGGTCCAAGGGCGGTTGCCAACCCAGTAGCAGGAAGCGCCGATCATTTCGCCGATGGCACCTTCCTGATACTTCTGGAAGGACTGCAGATAGGAATCTTGGCAGTGACGCTGCAGACCAACAACCACTTTTAATTTCTTCTGGTCGGCTTCTTTGGCTGCATTGATCACCTTATTAAATCCATGAGCATCGACACAGACGGGCTTTTCCATAAAAACATGCTTACCCTGGGAGACGGCATACTCAAAATGCATGGGGCGGAAACCAGGAGGCGTAGCGATGCAAACGAGATCGACCTGATCAACAACCGCTTTGTAAGCGTCGAGGCCTACAAACTGTCGACTCGTGGGTACGTCGATTTGGGCAGACTTACCCATTTTCTCGAGCTGCTTCTGGATCGCGGGGAGGCCAGAACCACGAAAGCCAGTTCCGTCGATCTTATCAGCGAAAGCTTCCGCCACAGCAGTAAGGCGGGCACCGTCGTTGGCATTAAGGCTTTGGACAATCGCGCCGGAGTTGCGGCCGCCCATGCCGATCATGCCGACTTTGATTTCATCGCTCCCAGCCACTTGGGCGGAGAGTTCAACAGGAAGTGCGGTGACTGCTGCTGCTGCCGTTCCCCCTGCTAGAAATTTACGGCGGGAAGCGCGACTTTCAGTGGATGTCTTGGTTTGTTCGCTCATAGAGAAGATAAGATATGATGAGAGGTTAGAGAGATCTTGGATATTTACTGGGATCTAGACTTTCCTCACTCGAGTCTGGTGGAGAGTCTGCCGAATCGAGTGACGACAAGGCAAGCTCTATAATTCTCTAGATGTTGAGGGCTGGTTGCCCTGAGGGCAAAGGGCGAATCGCGCTGTGCGATGGCGGAATGACGCCCCCAAATTCTGTAAACCTGATCGGCTACTCCGCTCGGACGCCGCCTCTAAAGTTCCAGGTCCGTGTATTTTCGCCGGATTCTAAGGTCACTTGGTGGATGGTTGTTCCTTTCACGGGAAGGTAAAGGCGAAAGTGATCTGTGGCACTTTTGATGGGGAGGCCGAATTTAACGAGTCTTTCGTTAGGTGAAGCAGAAGACTCTAGAATCACCTTCTGCCCCTTAGGGAAATCTTTTTGCTCTATCTCTCTCCATGAGATTCCAACACTTCCTCCTTTCTGGTTACTTAGTCTTAAAGAGACAGAAATCGGAGATTCAAAGGCCACTCGTGGGGGAACTAAAAATGGGGCCTTGTCCTTTCTCAATGGGGTGATGACCAGGCCATTTGAAGCTTGTTTCATTGTTCCGTTTCTAATGATCCAGCCGCCGACCTTTGCGGGATCGGAGGGCTGCTTTGGCATCACTTTTAGAGGAGAGTTTTTCGGCTCTTTTCCATTCAGGTAAAAATCGAAGTAGTTGACCCAGTTTGTGGAGCTTCCTTGAACTGAGAGGCCTGAGGGAGTGAGCTCGCTTGACCACTCTGAGAGTTGAGAGCGAAGCCGCTCAGCTGTTTCAGGCTGGGTGAAGAGAAGGTTGTTTTTCTCTGACGGGTCTGATTCTAAATCAAAAAGGTATTCACGCCCCATGCCTCGAAGTAGCTTCCACTTGCCATCTCGAATAGCTGACTGTGCGATCCAACGCCAAGTTAACTTGCGGTTGGGAGCTCCCTTTTTCTCTCCGGTTAGGTATGGGATAAGATTGATTCCATTGAGTTCGGATTCCTCAGGCAAGCCCGCCAAAGCAAGCGCTGTCGCTGCGACGTCAAGTGACCAGACAGGATGCTTGTAGACCTGATTCCCTGGAACAGAAGCAGGATAGCTCATCAAAAAAGGAACTCTGATTCCGCCTTCTGTTAGCATGCCCTTTTCTCCGTTCATTGGTTCGTTGAGAGAGCCGTCCCACCCGGGACCACCTCCAGGCAAATCGGCTTTGTGAATCTTGAGGGGAGCTCCGTTGTCTCCGATGAAAAAAATCATTGTATTCTCGTAGAGTTCCTGCGCCTTGAGTTGCGCGACGATCTGCCCGACCCCGTCGTCCATCGCAGAAATCATGGCCAATGCCTGGCGGCGTCTTTCAGGCATCTCCCCGGGGAATCGCGAGAGGTATTTCTCGGGTGCGTCGAGAGGAACATGCGGAGCACGGTAAGCGAGATAGAGAAAAAACGGGTTGGGAGCGTGTCGCTTGATAAATGTGACGGCCGCTTCGCTGCAGGCGTCGAGATGGTAAAGGTCGTCGTCGACTTGCTGCATTTCGATCGTCTCGCCACTGAGTTTGTAGGTCGCCCAACAAGGGCGATTCGAGTTCTTTGCGTAGACGTCGTCAAATCCGTGATCGGTGATCTGGTTAGTTGGACCTAGGTGCCACTTTCCGACCTGACCGGTGGCGTAGCCCGCTTTCTTCAGCCGTTCAGCGATAGTGAGTTCTTTATTAAAGCCGTCGAGATCATAGCTATTACTTTCGACTCCAAAGCGATTCTGAGATTTACCGGTAAGCACCCCCGCACGTGACGGAACGCATTGAGGTGCGGTGGAATAACCGCTCGTTGCGTAGACACCGGATTTGGCGAGCGCGTCGAGATGGGGGGTTTTGAGGTCGTCGTAAATCCCAGCGACACCAATATCGGGCCAGCCGTGATCATCAGTGTAGATGAGGATAACGTTGGGTTTAGCCAACGCTCCGATAGCACCGGTAATTCCGATGGCAAGAATGGTTGTGATGAATTTCATGTCTTCGCTTCTAACAGCCTAGATGCCGTGGTGGATGGCAAAGTGCCATGTTTGCCTTTAGATGGTATCTCAGATCGCGCTGGTGTTGGATCCAATTGAACGGCACTACTCCCAACGAATTTCTGTATTTTAATCTCCAGAGAGGTGCATGATTTCGGCCAAAACCGAAGATTTTCTCTTTTGCTATTTAGGGTGAGGGGCAAAAGATGAAAAAGGATGGCCGGTTTTCGCAACAAAATCAGTGACGCAGATACTTGATCACTGCTTCGGTCCTGGATTTGACGTGTAGCTTTCGATAAATCGACTTGAGGTGCTCTCTTACGGTTTCGTAGCTGATGCCCAATTGAGCACTCACTTCTTTGGGAACTAATCCTTCGGCCAGCAGGTGGAGAACCTGACTTTCTCTTGGTGTCAGGCCCGGCATTTTCTTTTCTATCACCCTGTCCGGTTCATTAAATGACTTGATCACAAGTCGTGCGATATCTTTGCTCAAGGGTGCGCCTCCATTAGCCGCTTCAACAATGCCCTCGGCTATGTCTGAAGAATGCGTGGTCTTTAAGAGATAGCCAGTTGCCCCCGCCCTTAGGGCAGAAAATACCCTATCTGGATCATCATGGACGGTGATGACCAAAAAGGCAGTATTCACAAGGTGTTGCGAAACCTCCGAGATCAACTCGATGCCCGATGCTCCGGGTAATTCAAGATCGACGAGCATCACGTCGGGGCTGTGTTTAAGGCATGGGTTCACTGCGGCTTCTGCCGACTCCCAGGCTCCAATGCATTCGAAATTCTCGGGACGTCTGTTGATCAATTCGATCAGGAACATTCGAATGATGGGGTCATCCTCTATAAGGCCGACCCTCAGAGCTCGACCATGGTCTGTTTCACTTTCCTGCATTATGGCGTGTAGACCCAAACTATGTCTTGAGTCTGTAGATCGAACGGGTGATTCCGCGTGGAGGGGTTGTGAGAGGCGAAAATTTTTATCTTTAGAATTAGCAGGCAGCCACTTTTTCTCATTGCACTACCGTTCTTAAGTTGACTGACAGTGAAGGAAGGAATTTTTTGCTTCGCTGCATGCGTGACCCACCTCAGAAAATCGTAAACGAAACAAATGATTTGTCCAGTCTGTGAGCATCCCAGTCGTGGCTACACCGGCGAGAAAAAGTGATCGAATGAGTCTTCCCCATAACCCCAGAGTCACGCAAGTTTTGGAATCGTTCAGATTTTTACCTCTCAAAACGATTTTGATAATGGAACTTGTGGTGATTGACCGCGCCCAACAATTCATGGCATTAAGCTAGGCAGTCGAGGCGGGGTAGTGCGACTCTGGGGCAGGGGGATTTCCCGGGTCTGGCTACTTGTAAGTGGTGGCTAACCGGGAACATAAAAATCTGTCTATGGGGTGCGATTGTTGCGAGAAACGAGGACAAGCGGAGGCTAAAAGGCCATGCCTTGACTAAAATTTATAATTTCCATAATTAATATACAATACAACCGGAAAAACCATTATTTTCTTTAGCGGCTAACCCCCCATATGGGTTACCATTGAGGAATTTAGATTTAATGAGATCGCTGCCCAAGAACGGCCCGAGAGCAAACGAGATGGGGGCTCGAAAGCTTGATGATTTGCGTCGCAGCATTCAATTGGATATTTCTCAGGCTTTTAGTAAAAGCTTTGAGGAAGCAGAGACGGTCAAAGAGATTCTCAGATCGATCGTGACGCAATTGGATTGGTGCGTTGGTATTGCTTGGAAAGTTCGTGACTCGAAAACTGGTCGCGTGCGTGTGTCCAGTTCTTACGGGCAAGCGGGTAGTCCGGAAATTGAAGAGTTCGCAAGGCGCCTGAATGGGATTGAGGCTGAGCGTTGTTTGGTCGGAGTCGACGGGACCTTTAAAGATAAGAGTTTCTGGGTGAGAAAGCATGGAGAACGAGCCAAGCTAGAATGGATTAGCGATGCCCAGGCGCTTGGGCTGAAGCGCATTACTTCTTTCCCCATCATTGTTAGTGGTGAGACTGATTATATTTTTGAGCTTCTTTCTCGGGATAACGGTCTGAAAGGCACGCTTGAAGAAGCCCACATCATTCTCGTTTCTGATGTTCGCGAAAGTATCGAGTCATTTTTCGCCAAAAAACGAATCGAAAACGACCTTCTTTTGGCAAAGGAAAAAACAGAGGAGGCTTACCGTATTCAAACAGAATATTTCGCCACAATCAGCCATGAAATCCGGACGCCTCTTAGCGGAATTATCGGCATGGCCTCGATGCTTTTGGAAAAAGAAACCGACGAAGCGAAGCTCGAAATGGCAGGCTCTATCATGTCTAGTGGCGAGGCAGTGATTTCAATTATTGATGATATTCTCACTTTTTCAAAAGGCGAAGCAAGCGGACTCGATATCCAGCGAAAAGTTTTTTCGTTAGATGAAGTCGTTGATGAAGTCGTTGATTTGATTTACCACACGGCTAGAAAAAAAGGCCTGTCGATGACTGCTGTGATTCGTTCTGACGTGCCCGAAACAGTCTTCGGGGACCCCGGAAGATTTAGGCAAATCCTACTCAACCTGCTCGGTAACGCACTTAAGTTTACCGATAGAGGAGGTGTCAAACTTGTGGTTTCCTGCGGAGGCGAAACTTTTGAGGGTGATCGAGGGCTCACAGTAGAAATCGCGGATACCGGGGTCGGAATCGATGATGACGAACAGCCGCATCTTTTTACTCCCTTTTACCAGGTTGATAGCACAAGCAAGAGACGGCGTGGAGGCGTTGGGCTAGGTTTGGCGATTTCGCAGCGCTTCGCAGAATTGATGGGGGGAAAGATATCGGTTGAGAGTTTGTTGGGACAGGGATCGACATTTACATTTACCATGCCCTTCGGTAGCAATGCGGTTCAGGATCGGGAGGAGTTTTTTAGACAGTGTCAGGAATTGCGTATTTTAATTGTTGACGAAATTGACCCATCGCGTCGAGCGACGAAGATGGTTTTGGACGGCTTTGATAAAAGACCTGTCGTGGTTGCGACCGAAGAGGAGGCTCTCCACGAACTCTCAGGGATCGAATCAGAGTGGGATGTCTTGATTATATCGAGTCCTCTGTTTGGAGATCGAATCAAGGAACAGTTAGCCGACCTAGAGACAGCCAGTCGGCGCCCGCGCGTTATCGCTCTTGAAAGCCTATCTGACCTAGAATCGTTCCCAGCTAATTTCTCGTTAGTGGATTCAGTTATTTTCAGGCCCCTTAAGCGATCTCAGTTGAGGAAAGCCCTCTTGGGAACTCCCGATAAGCGCTTCACCGTGGCAAGTATGGGAACTATTTCTGATAGTGATACGATGCGTTCGTTGAGCGCGCTCGTCGTTGAAGATGACGAGGTTAATGCTCAGGTAGCGATGATGTATCTCGAAAAGCTGAAGGTCGATTGTATTCGCGTAGAAAACGGGCGGCTTGCTATCGATGCTTTCGAGGCGGGTGGGTATGATATCGTCATCATGGATTGCCGCATTCCCTTGCTGGATGGCTATGAAGTTTCGAGGCACATTAGAAAAATCGAATCAAAAGATTCATGGAGTCGACCGCCGGTGCACATTATCGCAGTGACCGCTAACGTGGTATCTGGAGAACGGAGTCGTTGCCTTGCTGCCGGCATGAATGATTATCTGGCGAAGCCCATCCGAATGAGCGAGTTAGATGAAATAGTCACTTCGGTGGAGGCCAATAATTCAGGCGATCAGGAAGTGGAGACATCGTCAGTTTCAAGTCAAGAAACCGCCAACGAATCCATTGCTGAGTTAGTCGACAAACTCGATGCGAAAGCTGCATCTCGATTGATTGAAACCTGGCTCAGTCAGGTTCCTAGGCAAATTAAAGAAATAGAGCAACTTGGCAAAGCAGGTGACGAGCAAAGTCTACGATTAGTGGCCCACACCCTAAAGGGAAGTGCGACTCTGTTGGGGTTGGATACCTTTGCTGACCAGTGTAGCGAATTTGAAAGACTTTTCGGAGAGGGAGACAGGGAAGGCCAGTTTTCTCTACTGCCTCACTTTCTCTCGAGTTACCAACACGCCAAACTTCACTTACGTCGCGAGCTTCAAAGACTGAAGGAGAATCAGGATCACGGTTATCCGGATCAGAGATTTTTTTAGGGTAACTTTCGATACTTAGGCACCTTTTTTTGCCATCTCCTAATTCACCTGATTGTTTCAATAGATGGTGGCGATCTTTCATCTGTCAGACGGACAGAGTGTGAAAATGCCTCATAACCAGTGAGATAGCCGTTTATCAGCTTCGAGAGTGCTTGGGTGCGCCTGGGGCAGCTATTT
>CEWH01148287.1_pt1 | contig 13937 bp, 9 predicted proteins | sample 531231 | NCBI WGS metagenome assembly CEWH01 (sample SAMEA2622316, study PRJEB7988) | marine metagenome | biome: marine biome (ENVO:00000447); feature: surface water layer (ENVO:00002042); material: "saline water (ENVO:00002010), including plankton (ENVO:xxxxxxxx)" | depth 5 m | reverse complement strand
ATAAGTAGAATGGTAAATTTTTCATCAGCTGTTGAGCAGGGAAACCCTGCTCCAGAGCGATCTAAAGCTGGTCCGTAATGGATTCAATCAAGGGTGCAAACCTCAGTTCAATATCCTTCAGGGTAAGAGGAGCAGACTTCTGAAAGTCTGGTTCAAATACCCGGTCAATCAGCTCGGATACCAGCGTGGAGTCAGAAAAAGAGACGTTCAATTCCCGGTTGATATGGAGGCTGATCGTGTCGAGGTTGGCAGAACCTACCGTGGCCCATCCATCACATACCATGGCTTTCAGATGAGTCATTCCCGGGTAATGATATACTCTGACCCCAGCGTTGAGAAGGTTTCTGGCAGTGACAGAGTTGCCTGCATCCATGATCTGGTGATTGGCCCTCTCAGGTAGGATGAGCCGGACATCGACCCCGCGGTTTGCCGCGGCCTTGAGTTCAGCCTCGATGGTGTCCGAAGAGAAGTAAGGCATTTCGATCCAGACACGGGCACGGGCACCGCGAATAGCCTGCTGCATGGCGAGAACGATTTCATTGCGGGCTGTCAGGACATCCGTGCGCAGTAGTCGGAGAGGGGACCCCAGCGCCTCTTTAACTTGAATATCCTGCGGCTTCACAAACAGGGCAAAGTCACCGAGCGGGCCATTCCTCCTCCATGTCTGATCGTAATCCCTGCTCAGGGCATCCACGACAGGGCCAGTTACACTAACCATGAGGTCATGCCACTCGTGGCGTGACTCACGACCAAGATTCATACCGCCGAGGAATGCGACTTTTCGGTCAAAGATATGGAGCTTTGTATGGTCAGTGATCAACCATGGGTTCAGTGTTTCACGAAGCAGAATATTGGAGTTTTCCTCGATGAGGTATGCGCCAATATCCGCAGGCTGCATAAATCCCTGCGGAAGACCTGAGGGGGGCTGCTTCCCATGAGCCATCGTACTTCCAAGGTCATCAAAAATGACCCTTACAGGAATTTTCTCTGCTCGAGCCCGCAGGAGGTCCGCGCAGCGAACACCGACATCGTCGTTATCAAAAATGTAGACCTGGCTGTCCACTGAGTGGCGGGCATTGGTGAGCTCCTTCTCAAAAGCCGCGAAAAATTCGCGGCCCCCGATGTGATAGGAAAGCTCTCCGGGAATTCGGCTTGGCAACCCTGCCCTGTCGAGATGGAGTTCGAATTCCGGGGAGCCTGGTCGAGGAGGTTGACCAGACAGGAATTTGGTTGGTTGCAGGGTTGGGAGATTGTTGTCGAAGAGGGTGGCACCACGCCGGCGGGACAGGGTGATTCCGAGGTGATACGTGGTGAGAGGATGTCGGATAATAGACCCAATGGTCGAACGGAATGCAGTCTTGAGCAGGGGACGTTGTAACGTGGCGTGCTCTATTCCGTGCAGTGGCGTTGGTGCGTTTTCTTCAACGCGGCGGCCGGGTTGCTCCGCTCCGAACCCGGCCAGCGCGAGAGCTGCCTGAAGAACGGCTGTTCCGGAGAGGTATAGAAAATAGCTTCGCACTGGAGGGAAAATGTTTCAGCGGGGCACCGCAGATGGCTCCCCGGGAGGAGACAAGTTATTTGGCTGGGCGCACGGCAAAGTAAGATCCGGCTACGACTTTCTCGGCAAGAAGAACATTGATCGAGACCTCCCGACCTGATTCCTGATGGGAAGGGTCACCTCCGCCAAAGTCCCAGAACCATCCTTTGTATTTTCCCGAGAGGGCCTCCAGAACAAGACCTCGCTCAGTTAGGATAAGCTTCCAATGGCAATTGTCTGTGACCCTTTTGGCCAGTCGAAGGGCCGGGGTGACTATCAGGTTTGGGCCTTCAGGACGGGTCTTGGCCCGATCATCACGGGCAATCACCCATCCTCTGAATTTTCCTCCAGCTGCTCTGACCAGGTATCCGTTTTCGGTTTCGACAAACTGCCATCCCGAGGAGTCCAGAGCTTTGCTCGCAAGTGAGATTCCATCCGCGATCTCAATCGCACCCTCCTTACTTACTTTCGCACGGTCTGTCACATCGATAAACCAACCTTTAAACCGGGAAACGACCGGGCTCAGGGTGCGTATCCCGCTGATGCTCTTGGCGCCGGGCTCCTTTTCTTCTCTTAATCCCTCGATAAAGGCGTCATGGCCCTTTGCGGCTGGAGGACTTCCTGCAGGGGCGATAACGGACAGCGTGGCAAAGGTGGTGGCTGAAAGAGCAATCAGGGTGAAACGCCTCATGGTGCTGGCGTGTTACCACCGAAGTGAGTGGAAAGTCCAGCAAGAGGGGCTATTTCGATTCGGGGAAATGACGACAAACACTACGACCCACGGTCTCTTTTCATATCGAACCAAATACCGGCTCGCTTCTTACTGTTAGAATTTTGAGCCTGTCTAGAGACCCAGTTCGATGAGCTTTTCCTCAATTGCCTCCGCCCAGATTGCGTAACCTTTCTCCTTTGGATGCAGGAAATCAGGCATGATATCCTTCGGAAGTCGGCCGCTCTCCTCCAGGAACCGCTCATTGATGTTGAGATAGTGGACACGTTTGCCGTTGTGGAAGGCAGCCAGCTTTTCATTAAGGGAGTCATTGATACCTCTCTTTCTTCCATCCGGCATTTCGTCGCGGGGAAAGACCCCGAGGAGGAGGACTCTGGCATTCGGGCAGCGGGCACGTAGAATGGAGAGGATTCTCTCCACCCCGTCCGCCGTTTCGCTGGGGTCCTGCTCACTGTGCCCCGTGTTGTTGGTGCCGATCATGACCACTGCGACCTTGGCTTTTTGTTGCCTGCGCAGGTTGCCGTTGTTGAGGCGCCAGATGACGTGTTCAGTGCGGTCGCCTGAAATCCCAAGATTGAGTGCCTTGCGCTTCCCGTAGTATTTCTGCCAGATCTCCTTCCCGGAGCCTTCCCAGCCCTGAGTTATGGAGTCGCCAATGAAGAGAAGGTCGTGGGCCTCGGAATTTGCTTTCTTGTTCATGTCGAGATGGCGGTTCTTCCACCATTCCTGGCCGAGGCGATCGTCGGGAAGGATGGCGCTGTGGGCGCGGTAATTCTTCTTTAGGTCGCGATACTTCTGTTGGAGGCCCTTCAGGACGTCGGCATAGCTGGGATCTTCATGAACGCTTTTCATCTGCTGTGGGTCCTTCTCGTTGTCGAAGAGTTGCCATTCCTTGTATTTCGGAACGTAGAAGAGCGTGTAGCGCTCGGTACGCACGCCGTCGTGGGCGGCCACCTGGTGCGTGCTCTCGCCATAGTAGGTATAGTAGACCGCATCGCGCCAGTTCGCGGGCCTTTTCCCGCCGTTCCGGAGGAGTGGGACGATACTGTGGCCCTGCATATCGGCGGGAGTCTTGGCGCCGCAGACGTCCAGAAAGGTAGGGCCATAGTCGATGTTTTGAATGAGGGCCTTGGTCTTGGAGCCGGCCTTGATCACGCCGGGCCAACGGATGACGAAGGGCATCTTGAAGCTCTCCTCGAACATCCAGCGCTTGTCATACCACCCGTGCTCACCGAGGTAGAATCCCTGGTCGCTTGAATAGATCACGATGGTGTTCTCAGCCAGGCCGCTTTCGTCGAGGTGTTTCAGGACGCGTCCAACGCCCTCGTCTACGCTGGCGATGCTCTTTAGATAGTCCTTGATGTAGCGTTGGTATTTCCAGCGCACGATGTCTTTCTTGCTGAGCTTACCTGCCTTCATGTCCGCAATGAACTTCTGGTTTTCTGGCTCGTAGACGGCGTCCCATGCCTTCTTCTGGGATTCGTTCATCCGCTGGTACTGGCGATTGACGATGCCACTGGAGAAGTGATCGGGGAAGAGGTTGGGCCCGTTGAATTTCATGTCGTGGCCCCAGTACATGTGCTTGTCGATGCCCATGGCATGTTCCGCAAGCACCTTGCTGCGGCCGGCGTAGTCGTCGAAGAGGCTGTCGGGTTCCGGCATGGTGACACCCTTGAAGAGTTCGAGATGCCGCAGAGCTCCGGACCAGTTGCGATGAGGAGCCTTGAACTGGATCATAGCTACGAAGGGCTTATCCTTGTCTCGATCTTCCTTGATCCATTTCAGTCCGAAGTCGGTGACAAGGTCATTGCAATGGCCCTCGTAGCGCTTGCGGCTTCCATCCATCTCGATAAAGTCCGGGTTGTAGTAGGCGCCCTGGCCCGGGAGAATGCGCCAGAAATCGAATCCGATGGGATTGGAGTGCAGGTGCCACTTTCCGATCATCGCGACTTCGTAACCGGTATTGCGGAGGAGCTGGGGGAAGGTCTGCTGCCGGCCGTCAAAGTGGGACGAGTTGTTGTCGAGAAAACCGTTCAGGTGGCTGTGCTTGCCGGTCAGGATGTTGGCGCGGGAAGGGCCGCAGATGGAATTTGCGCAGAAGGAATTCTCAAAAAGCATGCCCTCATTGGCGATCCGGTCGATATTTGGAGTGGGAGCAATATCGTCGAAAAGGCCTCCTGGATACGCTGAGATCGCATTACAGGCGTGATCATCGGAAAACATGAAGATGATGTTGGGCCTTTTGCCAGCTACCGCACATGGGAGAAGAAAGAATCCAAGGCAGCAAAGGGAGAGGAGGGAATGGTTCATGACGAGCCCCAGCAGAGCAGACCATGTCGCTTTGGACAAGCGTGGCGGGCCGTCTCTCTGTGAACAGGGAGGAAGTTCTGTCATTCGACGGGTTGCATGGTGACAGGTAAGGCACCAGGAGATATGATCCGGAAGTGGAGAACAGTAAGATATTGCATTCCTCGGTAGCGAGAGGGGTTGTCAACGTTTCCCGCCGGACAACGAGATGAGAATACGAGAGCGATTACGAATGTCTCTGGTGGTGGTTTCGCTTGGGAGCGGGTTGGCGGGCGCAGAAATCGAGCCCTCGGAGGAAGAAGTGAGATCAGCGATTAAGAAGTCCATTCCTCTCCTTGAAAAAACTACGATTGGGACAAGTGAACATCGTGGTTGTTTTACCTGCCATGGCCATGCAATGCCGGTTGTTGCTCTTGTTGAGGCTCGTCGACGTGGATTTGTTATTGATGAAAATAACATCAGGGAGCAGCTGGAGCACACTCTGGCTGATTTGAAAGTGGGCAAGGAACGTTATCTTGATGGCAGAGGGCAGGGTGGTGGGTTTACCAGAGCGGGGTATGCGCTTTGGATGCTTCAGGAAGCGGGGTGGAAACCAGATGAGATCACCGGAATTGTGAGCGGTTATCTTGTGCGAGATGAGAAAGCGGATCATTGGAAGAGTAATACGAATCGTCCCCCAACGGAGTTCAGTCCCTTTACGGCGACTTATCTTGCACTTGAGGCGATTGACCAGTTCGGCACGGAGGAGCAGGCTCTTCGGATCGCAGATAGGCAGAAAAAGGCACGGGAGTGGCTGTTACAGACAAAGCCAAGAGAGACGGAGGAACGGGTCTTTCAAATTCTGGGTCTTGGGCAGTTGGGAGCCAGTGAGAAGGTGGCCGAGGCTGCGGAGAATTTGCTTCAGTTACAGCGAAGTGATGGAGGCTGGGCGCAGTTGCCCGGGAAGAGCCAGCAAAGTGATCCTTACGCCACAGGCTCCGTTCTTTTCGCCTTGCGACGTGAGGGCTTCCTCACGGTGATGGATAAACGCTTTCGGCGAGGCCTACGCTTTCTTATCGACACCCAGCATGATGATGGCTCATGGCACGTAAAGAGCCGCAGTAAACCATTCCAGAAATACTATGAGAGTGGTTATCCTCATGGGAAGGACCAGTTTATCTCAATGGCGGCCGGAAGTTGGGCGACGCTGGCTCTTCTGCAATCAGACATCGTAGAAGAAAATCCGTAATATTCTTTCGAGAGCAGAACGCCCAAGATGGTGAAAAGCAAAGGTGCCGTGTTTGTGCAGAGGGCGATACTGGCCGCGAGGGCGTGCCACGGCAGGATAGCTGCCGCATTCTGCCTATGGAGCGTTCTCAGCTGTGGTCTGGCGAAGGCTCAGGGGGAGGAGCTGGTAGAGTATCTCACGGCTGAAAAACATCTGGAGGAGCGTCAGTGGGAGAAGGCTCGCAACCTCTACAGGATGGTTGTTGATAGAGGGCCCGGATTTCTTCGTCTCTATGCGAAGCTCGGAATGTTCCGGGCCGCTGTAGGCCTCGGTGAAGGTGCTGCCGCCTTGAGTCTGCTGGACTTTTTAGGGGATGACGCCGAGCTCTTGCCGCGCGACCGTGAGTTCTGGTCGGCTGCCACCGCTCTCGAACGCGCGCAAATTCCAATCGAGGAGGGGGTCAAAGACTCGATTCGGCAACTTGAGGAGGCGCTCAAGGGTATTGAGGGCAGGCATTCACATATTCGGCTACGCGTTGAAATACGTCTGGTAATGGCAGAGCTATTGTTACGGGCGGGGCAAGGTCGGCGAGCGATTCAGGTTCTCACAGATAGTCTGCCGGAGCTGCGCTCAGGAGAGTGGGCAGGCCTGCGTGCATATCAGAAGGCTCGGCTGGCGAGAATATACATGAAAATTGGTGAGCGGGACTGGGCGGTGAGTCTGCTGGAAGAAATTCGCCACGACCCTCATCTAGACTCCCGACATTTCAAAGTTGCAGAGGCTTTTATAGAGGAGCGCGACCTGAGTCAGAGCGGTGTCATGGGACTCGTCATTCGAGATGAGCCGGCTTGTCTATCTGTGGAATCGCCCGGATCTTTCGAACTTCGGATCACAGCGAGTAAAGGTGAGGGAAAACAGCGGATCTCGGAGAAGGGGCGGGTGGTGACACAGTGGTTTAATCTTCGGGAGGACCCATTCAGGACTGTGAACTTGCTCGCGGGAGGGTCTCTTCTTGAAGTCATGGACCCCTCTGGGACCTCAAGCTCGTCCGCGCCCGACCCGGTAATGATTGAGCTCCTTGAGAGCTCTTCTGCGCGAGTTCGTTTTCGGAGCCGACATCTGTCTCTCCCTTTCCCCGGATTTGAGGAATATACGGTTTATCCAAATGGTCAGATTTTCATTCTCCTCGGAACGGAGGGGGCCCCGGTGGATCAGCCCAGAATGGAGCTCCTGCTCACGACTCCCCTTATTAATACTTCTGATGGTTGGCGGGTTATAAGTCCCACGAGGAATCTGCCTGTAAAAGCTGGTGTTACCTTCGAGGGGCCGCATCTGCTATTGTCGCGGTTGGGTTTTGCGGGCAGGCATTGGGCAGTGCCAGATGACCTGCTCCTTTTGCCAGGGACTGCAGGGGGTCGGCTGATTACCCAAGTGCCTCCTCATGCGAGGCTTTCCGTGCATAGGAGAGTTTCGTGCGAAGAGTGCGGGAAAGGCGCCAGAATGGCTCTGCAGCTGCGGATCATGCCAACGTTTCTTGAACAGCCCGATCTCGCGGAGAAGTATCGAGAATGTTATCAGCATCCAGCAAATCTGATTATCCGTGAAGGAGAACTTGTTATCGATGATTCAGGAGATCTGAATTCTGATGGGTATAATGAAGGTGAGGGATGCTATGTCGTTCGAGGAGCAAGAGAGGTAGAGTTACGCGCTGGGCTCCACGACCGGACAGATCCCGTGATAAAGTTTGTGTTACCGGGGCTTGTGGGGCTGCCTGATGTAAGGATTGATGGCAAGATCGCAAATTCTTCATGCTATAATTTAAGCCGGGTGGACCGCGATACCCTGATCCTTCGTTGGAACGGAATAGTCCCTGCGGGAGGCCGTGCGCGGTTCGCTCTGGAATAGGGAGGGGAGATGAAATCCCCTCATGCATTCTCGTCAATACCTAGGTTGTAGGTTAAGACTCTCCCCGATGAAATGGTATCAACACAAGGTAGTCCGGAAGCAGTGGCTGCTCCTGCTCATGATCCTGGTGATGTGCCTGATTCTGGGCCTCCAGACTTTCGGTCCTGATGGGGCTGATGAGCGGTTTATGGTTGTCCCTAAAGAGATCGTTACCAGCTGGCAGGCGGTCCGCTCCGGAGAGGCGACTATTAACGACGTCTCTACTCTCTCCACCCTCGTTACCAATACCATGTTGCATGGAGATGCGGGCCATCTGGCATTTAACCTTCTGTTCTTTTGGATTTTTGGGGCATTGGCTGTGGAGCTTCTGGGATCACGCTGGATGGTGGCGGTATGCCTCCTGACGGCGGTATCGGGATCACTGGGTCATGTGTTTCTTAATCCTCTTGAGAATCACTACTTGCTTGGAGCTTCCGGAGTGGTGATGGGTTTCGAGGGATTGTATCTAGGGATGGCAGTACGCTGGCGATTGCCAGATCCCAATGTATTCCCTCTGGCCCGGCCTGTGCCCCCTGCTAATCTCGGGATCCTGACAGTAGTTGGGATCTCATTCGATTACTATCGCCTCATGGAGCGTGCTGAAGTCAATGTTGCGTATGGGGCACACCTTGGGGGGTTCATGATGGGTCTCTTCCTTGCCTGTTTTGTTGTCAGGAGGCCCAAGCTCGCAGAGGCGAGATGATGAAATGAACTCGCCCGAGGAGCATCATTTCTTCAGCTCACAAAAAGTCCGCATCTTAGATGCGGACAATTGGAAGGCTTGAGGCTCTTAGTGAGCCAGCTTGTCGAAGGGTAGTGCGGATCAGCTTTTCCCGATCTTGGCGGGATATTTGAGCATCGTGCGGACTTCTTTTTGATTCATTCCATCCACTTCTGCCTGATCGACTCCGAGCGCGACGAGGCGCTTGCGATGATCTGCCTGACGGCGCCGCCTCGCAGCTCCGCTCTTGCGAGGGCGAGTCAGATGCGTCTTCATGAACTTTCTCTTCGTGCGCATATCGGAATGGAGTTCGGTCAGGAAAATCCCCGTGGGGGGGCGGGTAATAGGCTCTCTCGGGCTTCCGGTCAACCTGAATTGTGGGGAGAAAGGGTCTGGTATTACGGGGACCTCTCCGCAAAATCTGGTATTTATGAGTGATTGGCTTCCCGCTCCGCTATCTGGCAAGGATAAGAGCTCTCCATCAAGGAGCTAGTTGAGGTTATAGACAGGACTTGCCATATCATCGATATGGCTTGGATGCGGTCGAGCGATGCTATTCCCCGTGGGGGGTGATTGCCCTCCATGGTCTCTTAATTTAAGGATGGAGAGATACGGATTGTTGATGGGGCAACGGAGTGAGACCTCGCAGATGTAAGAAAGTGGGCGGAGCAATAGCTCTCTGTTCTGATAATTACGTCATGGAACCGGGACTTTATGGGAGACTTTCACTAAGCGAGCGGGAAGGTTTATGGTTGGGTTCTGCGTCAACCGCCTCATCCTTAGGCAAAGAGAGACTATGAAGAATACTCCACTTGAAGAGTTGCTGAGGCTTTCACATGAGATTGGCAGGGAGGATCGTCGACTTGCCATCCTTGGTGAAGGTAATACCTCAGCTCGGATCTCGGATGATGAATTCCTCGTCAAGGCCAGCGGCTCATGCTTGGAGAACCTGCGGAGCGATCAGGTAACTCGCTGCCTCTCGAGCAAGGTGCTCACGCTCATGGAGGAGAGCGAGCGGTTACTTTCCAACGAGGAGGTTGATGAGATCCTCCTTGCGAGTAGATGCGACCCAGGCGCGAAAAAGCCGAGTATCGAGACGATGTTTCATGCCTGGCTTCTCTCCCTCGATGGCGTTGATTTTGTGGGTCATTGTCACTCAGAAGCTGCCAACAAGATTCTATGTAGTGCCAGAGCGCGTGACTTTGCGGAGAACCGTATCTTTCCCGACGAGATTGTATGCTGTGGGCGGGCCTCAGTCTTTGTAGAGAATTGCGATCCGGGCCTTCCGCTTGCGCTTGGCATCCAGAGAGAGACGCGGGAATATATTCACGAGCATGGAGAGGCTCCGCGGTTAATTTTGTTGGAAAATCATGGAATCATTGCCCTTGGAAAAACTGCTGATGCTGTGCTCGCGTGCACATTTATGGCAGACAAGGCAGCGAATATCTTTCATGGCGCAGCATCTCTTGGAGGTCCGGTATTCCTGCCGCGGGATCAAATCGAGCGCATCGCTGGAAGGCCTGACGAAGTCTACCGGCAGAAGCAGTTGAATCTTTAAGGGAGCCAATGCCAGCCGTGTATCGATGAGTTTCCTCGGAATTGATCTGGGCACTGGTGGCGTGCGCTGTCTGCTCGTGGAGCACGATGGCACTATCCGGTCGGAAAGTTCCCAAGAACTGGGGACTCGTAACTTAGCACGAGAGGCGGGTCGCTCGGAGCAAGACCCCAGGGAATGGGTTCTCGCGCTGGAGGGTGCCTTGGATCACTTGTTTTTTGATCCTGCTAATCGTGATGTGCATGCGGTTGCGGTGGATAGCACCTCGGGGACTGTTCTCCCTGTGAGCCGTGATGGCAATCCGCTTGGGATGGCTCTTTTGTATGATGATATGCGGGCTACGGAGGAAGCGGATCGTTGTGGTGAGGTATTTGGAGGAAAATGCTCTCCGACCTTTTCACTGCCCAAAATTCGATGGATGCAGAGCCATCTTGATTTGCCCGAAGATGTGCGCTTTCTTCACGCGACCGACTTCGTCAATAGCTGGCTGGCAGGAACTCCTGAGATTCCAACTGATTTTACTAACGCCATGAAGATGGGGGTTGACCCGGCCCTTGGAAAGTGGCCCTCAAGTCTGGCGGATCTCAGCTTGCCCGAGGTGGTAGCTCCGGGGCAGAGATTTGGAGTCCTGAGTGAAAGGCATTGCAAGCGATGGCGTTTGCCCCGGGAGGTAACGCTTGTGAGTGGAGCGACCGATTCGAATGCAGCATTTTACGCCTCTGGAGCTGCCAGTCCGGGGGACTGGTCAACAACCATTGGAACAACGATGGCGATCAAGGGTCTCAGTGAGAGAAAAATCGAAGACCAGCAATCGAGAATTTACTGCCATCGGCATCCGGATGGATCATGGTTGCCGGGTGGCGCGTCGAATGCCGGTGGAGAGATAGTGCGTCGACGTTTCGGGAGTCGTATTGATGAAATGGAAGCGCGCGCACAGGAACGGAGAGAGACCAGCCATCTCATATATCCCTCAGTCCGGCAGGGTGAGCGCCTTCCGTTTGCTAGTTCTTCCTTCAAGCCCTTTTGTGAAGGTGATGAGGATGATGAAGTAGGATTTTTTCTGGGTTGTTTAGAGGGGCTAGCGTGCCTTGAGGCACTGGTATTCGAGTTGATCGAATCTCTAGGGGGAGTTGTCGGAGAAATTGTCTATGCTACCGGGGGAGGATCCCGAAGTCGGCGGAGTCTTCAGGTGCGTGCTAATATACTGCGCAAATCTATCAAGATACCAGCCCACCCCCATTCGGCAATGGGAGCCGCGATTCTGGCTGCAGCCGGATTTCATCATGATCCTGTTGGGAGCTGGTCTCGCTGCATGGTAAAAATGTCTCAGGTCGTAGAGCCTGAGAGCGGGAGAGAGGGCTACTACCAGGACCGATTTCTTGAATTCAGGGCACGCTGCCATCAATCCCTCATCTAGTGCCATGCCAATCGATTTAGTCATCTCAGATCTCGATGGAACGATCTTGGAGACCGAGGATTACCATCGGAGGGCATACAATGTTTTATTTCGTGAATTGAACCTTTCGCGGGAGTGGAGCGAGGCAGATTACAAGGCGCGGCTTGCTACGATGGGCGGAGCAAAGTTCGATGAGATTCTCCCATGGCTCTCGCAGCCCGTGGAAAATCATGTAGAGACCTGCAGGACGTTGTATGCGCGAAAGACGGAGCTGTATGTGGATCTTGTTGTAGATGCCCTCAAACGTGGAGATCTGGCTCTCCGGCCCGGGGTGAAATCCCTCTTTAAGCAGCTCATCGATTCCGGGGTGGGGCTGGCTGTTGGATCGGCGTGCGTCAAGTGGGCCGCGGAGAGAGTCCTTCAGGCGTCGCTGGGTAAGGAGCTTGTTTCATCGCTGGCAACGGTGTGTGCCGGTGATGATGTTAAGGCGAAAAAGCCCGATCCGGCGGTATATCTACTGGTAGCACAGCGTTGCGGGGTAGAGCCGCGAAACTGTTTTGTCATTGAGGATACAAGGCACGGAATGGAGGCCGCTCATAATGCCGGAATGCGTTGTCTTGTGACACCTAGCAAGCTTGCAAAAGGGGATGTATTTCAGGGAGCCGCGGGAGAACTTGAAAGCCTCGAGGGAATCGGAATTCAGGATTTACAAGTGTTCTGGGAAAAGTGTTAAGCGTGGCGGTGGTGTATTAGTCGCTTGTCAGGACTGGGCAAATCAAGGAAGACACTGAGATGATTCGGTCTTCTTTAGTGCTGGTGCTTTGCTCACTGGGAGTGATCGACGGCGCCGGCCGGCCAAACATTCTCTTCGCGATTTCAGATGATCAGTCCTGGATGCATGCGAGCGCCTATGGTGACAAGGGCACCCGCACTCCGGCTTTTGATCGGATCGCAGAGGAGGGAATTCTCTTCACGCACGCTTATGCTTCCTGTCCCTCCTGCATGCCGTCCCGGACCTCAATTCTTACCGGGCGGAACATGTGGGAGACTGGACCCGGGGGTAACCTGATGGGGACCTTGAAAGCTGACTATGCGATTTTCTCGCTCCTTCTCGAGCAATCCGGATACCAGCTGGGTGCAACAGGGAAGACTTGGGGGCCGGGAAAATTGGAGGGATTTACTCCGGCGGTGGGGAAAACGCTGCCACTCCGTTCGTATTCCTCGATTCAGACTGAGGCGATTCTTGGGGAATCTTTCCACCGCAGGACATTGAAGGAGCGACGTCCAGGAATGAGCAATCTGGACTACGCTGCCAACTTTGAGGACTTCCTCGCGGAAAGGGACAAGGATAAGCCCTTCTTTTTTTGGTATGGTTCGAATGAACCCCATCAGGGGTTTGAAGAAGGCGCATGGAAAAAAGCGGGAAAGAACCTTGCGGATGCACTCGTTCCCGGAAGCCTTCCCGATGACCCAGTTGTGCGAGGAGAATTTCTCGATTACGCCCTCGAGATCGAGCACTTCGACAGGCATCTCGGAAGGATGATAGAGTTGCTCGTAAGGGAGAATCTTCTTGAGAGCACTCTCATCGTGGTAACCAGTGACCATGGAAATCCAATGCCAAGGTCCAAGTGCAACCTTTATGATTCTGGAACCCGAGTGCCCCTCGCTATTCGGTTTGCGGGACCTGCCAAGAAAGGAGCGACTCGTCGAGATCTGGTTAACCTTATTGATCTTGCTCCCACTTTCCTGACAGCGGCAGGAGTTGAGATCCCAGAAGAGATGAGTGGACATCCACTGCAGTCATTACCTGAGACAGGTGCTGCCGTGTCGCGTGGATTTGTAGTCACCGGATTTGAGCGTCATATTATCTGCCGCCGTGATGGAGTGGGTTATCCTGCACGGTGCATCCGAACTGATTCCTTTGCCTACATCCGGAATTATGAACCGGATCGCTGGCCGGCAGGCGATCCGGATTTCGTGTCCTCTCATCAAGGATTTCTTGGGGACTGCGACCGGGGAGCAACCAAGGAGTTCCTTATGAATAACTCCAGTGAAACCAGAATAGCGCCTTACTATCGGCTCTCTTTTGGGCGACGTCCTCCGGAAGAGTTGTATGATATGAAGCGAGATCCGCATCAGTTGAGGAATCTTGCGGAGGAGGAGAAATTTGCAGAGGTAAAGTCATCTCTTCGACAAAAGATGGAGGATTATCTTCGTGCAACTGGTGATCCACGGATGCAGGGCCAGTCTCCGTGGGACGACTACGATTTCACCGATAAGAGGATCTTTGGGAATCCGCGGTGGAGAGAGGAGGGGCTTGCTCTTCCAAGCGTGATTATCGAGGACCCCGACACCGATGGTGACGGTCTGGCAGACGGTCGGGAGCTGGCCTTTGGCAGTGATCCGCTTGACGCGGCCTCTCTCCCAGTTGATCCGGTTGTGCAGCCCTCCTTCGTGCCGATTAACGCGCAGGAGTCTGGGGTCTACGGACCTGTCTTCACTACTCCCGGTGTGGATTACCAGGAGAACAAATACAACGG
>CEWH01047026.1_pt1 | contig 13964 bp, 9 predicted proteins | sample 531231 | NCBI WGS metagenome assembly CEWH01 (sample SAMEA2622316, study PRJEB7988) | marine metagenome | biome: marine biome (ENVO:00000447); feature: surface water layer (ENVO:00002042); material: "saline water (ENVO:00002010), including plankton (ENVO:xxxxxxxx)" | depth 5 m | reverse complement strand
CTTCAGGTAATTCATACTATTCAAGTTGTATGACAGAAATAACTATGACAGCAGTTCCTAATTGGTTTAATAGTTCAACAGATGCTTGTAGTAATGGTGCTTCTACAGCTACACAAACTTACTATAGCGAAGGAACAACTGCTTGTTTAGCAACATCAACATCAAATGTGGTATGGATGGACAATGCTAAAAAAACAACATTGAATGCTTATGTTCAATATCAAATTTACCAAAAATGGTTCTACCAACCGAATCCATGTGGAACAGGAAATGGAGTAGCAGTACAATTTAATTCATTAAGCTATCCAACAACAATAAATAATTGCTAAATTTAAAAAATGGCGACACTAGGAACATATTATTTTGATACTGCAAGCTTCGGAAGCGCAACAACCATTTACGATGATGCAAATTTAACTATAGTCTCGGCTAATGGTTTTTATTCTGATAATTCTATTGTAAGAGAGCAAGTGGGAGGCGTGTTGTATGCAGGTCAATCTTGTAGCACACCAATTCCTACACCTCCGCCAGTACCTACTCCACCAACACCACCGCCTGCACCAACACCCCCTCCTACTCCTCCAACACCGCCTACGCCGCCGCCTACGCCGCCTACGCCGCCTACGCCGCCTACGCCTACGCCTACGCCGCCGCCTACGCCTGCTAATCAGTATAGAATTAGAAACTGTACAACTGGTGTAGAGGAAAACGTATCATTACCTCAAGCAGTTAGTAATGGTTCTTCTATTCAGTGGCAGTCTGTTTGCTGGGAAATTGTTGGAAGTCCTACAGGAACTACTCAGGCAATATCTCCACAAAATTATTATACCGATTGTGCGGATTGTCAAGGACCGCCACCTACACCACCGACTCCGCCACCGACACCTACGCCGACACCTACACCACCGCCCCCTCAAGGGTATGTATTGTATGGGCAGTATAGTTCTTCTTCGGTATGTTCTGGAAGTTATGTAAGTATTTATCTTGATAGCCCATCTTTTGCTTCGGCTACAGAGGCTTATACCAATACTAATTTTAACACTTTACATCCATCAGGGTATTTTACAGTAAATAACCAATACAGATATTGGACAGGTTCAAGTTTTACATCCGCACCAATTAATTGTTATTCGTAATTCAGTATCTTTATAGAAATTAAATTAAATTAAATGGTTGAAATAAATAATTTTTTAAATCAACAAGAGTGCTTGGATTTAATAAAAATGATAGACGACAATCATCATCCCTCTTCGGTGGTAGAGGGAGGTAATAATGTTAGTTCATATTCTTCTAATAGAACATCCAGCACTTGTAATTTAAATCATAACCATCCTCAAGTTCAAGCTATTCATCAAAAAATAGCTAATTACTTAGCTTTAGATATTTTAAAAGGAGAGCATCTACAAGGGCAACTGTATGAGGTAGGGCAATACTTTAAGGCACACCAAGATTTTTTTTCAGGACCAGCATATGATAAACATTGTTTAGCTTCTGGAAACAGAACACATACTTTTATGATTTATCTTAATTGTGAATTTGAAGGCGGAGGAACTAAGTTTACAAATTTAAATAAGGTGGTTTCAGCAGAAACGGGCAAAGCTCTTACTTGGGAAAACATGAAAGATGGTGTATGTTTAGATGAAGCTATGCATGAAGGTATGCCTGTTACAAAAGGTAAAAAATATATTATAACTTCTTGGTGGAGAGAAAATCATTGGAAGGGCGCAGAGGATGCTATGTTGTATTCACAAAAACCAAAGCAATATACAGACAAATCTCAAATACCTAGGCTTACTGAAAAAGGATTTAAAGTAATAAAAGTCCCACAAGAAACTTGGTCAATAATAAATGATGCATATCGTTTACTTCAAAACACTGTAAAAGAAGAAGTCTTTGAAGGAAAAGAAAACATTATAATAGGAGGAGGAAGTGAGTTTTTATCTTTTGATGAGATACCATCCATCAAAAATATTATTCATCAACAGCTACTTCCTATACACAGAGAGTTTGCTGGTGTTGATATTGAACCAAGTTTTGTTTATGGTATCAGGTCTTACTTAAAAAACGCTACGTTAGTAAACCATGTAGATAGAGTAGAAACTCATCATGTATCTTCAATAATAGTAGTAGATAAAGATTTAAGATGTGGATGTCAAAATAAAGAGTTTGGAAATGATTGGGCTTTAGATATACAAGACCATCAAGGTGTTTGGCATAAAGTTTATGCAGAGCCAGGAGATATGATTTTATATGAATCCGCTACTTGTGAGCATGGAAGAGCTGAACCTTTTCAAGGAAATTATTACAGAAACTTTTATGTTCATTACAAGCTTATATGACATTACATTTTTTAGCTCCTGAAGATAAAACTAAATGGGCAGCAAAATGGCAATTTTGTTTAGAGACTTGGCAAAAGAGTTACAGTTCTATTAGAATATGGAACGATAACGACATAGATGATTTTATAAAAAAGAATGACCCAGAATTTTTTAAGGTATTAAATAGCTTACATAAAATATTTAAGTTAGATTATGTAAGAGGGTTAATATTAGAAAAGATTGGAGGAGCTTATATAGATATAGATATTGAACTTAAATCTCCATTTATTCATCAATTAGATGAAAGTAAAATATATATTATAGAAGCTTCGGCTGGAGATGAGATATTACAAAACAGTTTAATGATTTCCCCTCCTTCATATTTTTGGAAAGATTTCTTAACCTATTGTAGAAATAGCATATATAATAATTTAGACGAAGTAAAAGCTTACCCTGATTTAATTGAAGATGTGCGAGGAACAATTGTAAGAAAAACTGTAGGTCCTATCGCTTTATCAGAATTTACTTCTGCAACTAATCAACATATTGAAATACTTCCAGCAGACTTATTTAATAATTCAAAAGGCATTAGTTTTACTAGGCATCACCAAACTGGCATCTGGGGCTTCTTAGATTAACCACAATAAAATTTTGTAAATTTGTAGTTAAATATATCCACATGGCTTATTTCTATAAATTCACCAGATGTGATGATAATTCAATTACAAATGATTGGACATTTCCTGGTAATCCACAGCTTACTTTATTAGATGTATATGAAATATATGGATATTGTTGGCAGGTAACAGCAACTGTTTTAAGCGGAACACAAGTATCGTTTAGCGCTTATTATGGTTTGAATGGATGTGCGCAGTGTACAGCCCCACCTCCAACTCCCTCTCCAACGCCTGTGGTTTCTTATGCGTGGCAGTTTAATCAGCAACAAGGAAATGGTTCGTTTGTGAAACCTACTTCGTGTGTAAACTGCGCTATAACAGTATACTCAGATGTTCCTTCTTATTCAGAAATAACTTGTGGCACACAGCACTTTTGGATAGATTCAAATTTAACAACTCCATTTACAGGTAGCAATCAATATTATATTGCTACACCAGGGTCGTCTCCAGCAACAGGAACAGGGTCTTTGTTGTTACAAAACAATGGAATTGTAACACATAAATACGACTGCTCAGGATATAATATATGTTCAGGACCAGCTCCTACTCCCACACCTACTCCTCCTACCCCTCCTACACCTACTCCTCCTACTCCTCCACCATCACCTCCAATTCCAACTACACCTGATTATTGTTTAAGCGGTACAAATGCAGTAACATTTCAGGTAATAGGAACAACAAACTCTTATGTGTTTGGAGGAAACTATGGTTTGTATGGAACAGGAACGGGTGTTTTTGTTTTGACAGGTGTTCCATCTACTCACCCAATAGCTTTTCATAATTTTGGTAAAACAGGAAAGATTGCTTACAGCGGAACTACAAGCGCAGGAACTAAAACAGGGTTAGACGGAAATGTTTACGAGTATTTTTTTGGAGATGTAACCATAACAGTAACTGGGGACTATGGAACTATAAGCTATGAGTGTTATAATCATGGCTATATGGGTGGTCAAAATAATTTACAGTTTGACAACACGACTTGCCCTAACTTACAACCTCCCGTTATACCTCCGCAGGGAGACCCAGACAAACTATATACATTGACATATAGCGATGGTGTTAAAGGATGGGCATCTTTTTACTCATACTTTCCAGACTGGATGTTAGGAATGAATAATTATTTTTACAGTATAAAAGCAGGAAACCTATACCGACATAATACTAATAGTTTACGCAATAATTACTATGGCGTTCAATACAACTCAACTGTTACCAGTGTGTTCAATGAGCAGCCACTAGAGAATAAATTATTTAAAACCATAAATTTAGAATCTGATAGCTCCTGGTCTGTCACTTTAGACACAGACATACAAACTGGAGCAAGCATAGATAGCACATACTTCGAGAAAAAAGAAGGAGCGTGGTTTGCTTATATAAGAAACAACGGAACACAGCCAGCAGGGTCAAATGAATATGCTATGCGCTCTGTTAATGGTATAGGTAGAAGTAATTCTGTAAGCATATTAGGTACAAGCACTATAGTAAGATTCTCAACTAATCCTTTAATATCAATAGGCAGTGATATAAGTGTTGGCGATATTTTATATTATTCTCCACCACCATATACAGCGGTACAAATGATAGGTAAAGTAACTGCTATTAATGTTGACTTGCAAAACTCCACAAATGATTTAGTTATAGATAATTCTATATCAGGTGCGGTAACATTACCTATACAAGATGGATACATAATGTATATTAAAAATCAAGTTGCAGAATCTAACGGAGTGTTAGGTCATTACTGTGAATTTACAATAACAAATACAGATACTACGGCTACCGAGTTATTCGCAGTAGAATCGGAGGTTATGAAAAGCTATCCGTAAAATTAGTATCTTTGTAACTGAATGAAATTAAATATTAGACCACTAGAAGAATCTGACTATGAGCAGATTTTAGTGGGCTGGTGGAAAGATTGGAAATGGACTCCACCCCCTCAAGATTTTTTACCAGATAACGGTAAAGGTGGTTTAATAGTTTATGATAATAAAACACCTGTTTGTGCAGGATTTATATATATGACAAATTCAAAAGTAGCTTGGGTGGATTGGATTATATCTAATAAAAAATATATTGACAAGCCTAAAAGAAAAAGTTCTTTGATTTTGTTAATTGATACACTAACTAATGCAGCAAAAAATGCAGGCAACAAATTTACATATGCTCTTATAAAACATGATGGTCTTATAAAAACATATGAAAAACTAGGTTATACACAAGGAGATAGTTATACTAAAGAAATGATAAAATTGTTATAATATGGGTGCAGTGACAGGAACAGTAGCTACAGGATTAACCTTAGCAAAAATCGCAACAGCAGCTAAAGTAGGGGCGGCGGCGGCTACGGCAGGGGCTTCTTTTGCCCAAGCATCTAAACAAAATAAAATGCAACAAAAAGCAGAAAGAGAAGCTAAAAAAGCAATGGCTGAAGCAAGACAACAATTAGGAACAAATTACCTTGAAGGGTTGTCTATACAAAAAGAACCTTTTGAATTAGCTAGAGAAGCTTTACTTTCTTCAGGTCAACAAGCTTTGCAAGTAGCTCAAGAAGGAGAAACAAGAGGAGCTGCTGCTACTGCTGGCAGAGTAGCTATGGCGCAACAACAAGGGCAAAGAAAAATAGCTGGCGCAATGGGTCAGCAAATGATGGCGCTTGAACAACTTGCGGCACAAGAAGAATCAAGATTAGCTGGGGTTCGTTCAGGTTTAGATTTAAGTGAGGCTGAAGGTGCGCAAATGGCAGCACGAGAGGCAGAAAGAAGAAAACAAGCTGCAACTCAACAAGGTCTAGCAGGTTTAGAAAATGTTGGTAAGCAAATTTTACAATCAGCTCCTTTATTCGGCAAAGCGCCAACTACTTTTGACCCTACAGGAGCTTCTTTTGAAGAGGTGCAAGCAACATTTAATCCTACACTAGAATCAATGCAAACAACAATTGGACCTGACGGAAGAATAAGTCCAGGGGTTGTAATTCCGAGTGTTCAGACTTTTGAACCTCAAGGGTTAGTCCCTATACAACCTAATCCATTTATACCACAAATATCTCTACAGTAATATGGCTACATATTATAAATACGCAGAACGTAATGCAGCTGACCAGGTAGATTGGTCTGCTATAGGAAAATCAATTACAGATACTTTATCAGACGAATTAAAAAGAAGAGAGGATGCTAAGCAAAAAATAGCAGATGCATCCAATAAAGATGCTGAAACATTGTCAAATGCTCCTATGGGGCAATCTAAAGGTATTAATGATTTTACATTAAGTTTTGCAAATAATGCAGAGCAATTTAGACTAATGCAAGACCGAATGCTCCAAAGTGGCAGGATGAAATTAAGAGACTATAATATTGGCAGAGCTAATTTAATGTCTGGAACAAAAGAACTTTTTAATTTATCTAAAGAATATAATGCTGTATACAATGAAAAAATGAAACGTCAGCAGGATAAAGATTCACAGGCTTTTGAAACTTGGGCAATGGGTAACATTGAGGGGTATTCTAATTTTAGTAACACTGGCGCTTATATAGACCCTAATACAGGAAGAGTTTCTTTAGCTAAAAAAATAGAAACTACTCAGCCAGACGGAACTGTTATATATGAAATAAGCAAAAACCCTAACGATTTTAAATCTGTTAATGAACTTAGAAATATAATAAACGTTAAATACAATAGATTTAAAGTGGCAGAAAACTTACAACCTGAAGTTGATAGTTTAGGTGAGTATGTAAAAGTTCAAATGAAAGATGGTGTAAAAACTTTAGAAGATGTAAAGAAGAGTGAAGGTTATAAAAAAGTTAGAGACCAATATATAAACTCTATAATTGAAACCAATCCTGATAATGTCATGTCTATTTTAACAGATTATATAGGAGCGGTTATAAATGAAGACGGTGAGCCTGGAGAATCATTTGATTTCACTTATGACCCAAACGAAGCCACATCTGAAAACATGATACTGATGGTTCGAAATCCAAACACTGATAGATTTGAGGCAGACTTTAGCACGGCAAATGGAAAGAAACAAAAAGAGATGGCTCGCAAAGCTTTGCAAGCTAAGTTTGATTCAATGATTGATGTCAAAGAAACACCTATGACAGTGGTAAATCCGAACAGCGTTTCTATGCTAAAATATCAAAAAACATTAGAAACTGGGGCTGATTTAGCTCAAGTATTAACAAGAGCTTTGACTGCACAAACTGAAGAAGAGGCTCTGAAAGCTTTAGCGTTGTTACCTACATTTGGTCTTAACACAAGAGGAGCAGCAAAAAAAGGTGACGCACTTACTTTTGAGGTATATAATACAGCTACAAAAAAGTACGAAGAAGTGCCTGTTTCCTACACTGGGCTTACAACTCAAGAAGCTGTAAGAGATTTAATGATACGTCTTCTTGGTAAAAAAGCAGACATAAAAGGTATGTTGGGTAAGTTGCCAAAAAATTATTTTGATGACAAAACAATAACAAACATTGAAGCTATATTCAAACCTAAAGAAGTTGTTGAAATAAAAGACATTGATGATGTAACTAACTTTATAGCTGACCCAACAAAAACTCCTAAAACTCAAAAGGATGTCGTAGAAATGCAGATGACAGTAAGTGCATTAATTGACGAGTTAGCAACAAATAGTTTTGACAATGACGAAATTCCAATAGTACTTAGAAAAATATTAGAGAAACAAGGTATAGATGATGCTCAAATTATTTTAAATGAAGATGTAGGAACTCGTGGAGTTCTTACTGATATGTTAGGCACTACTGACAATCAAGATTTTATATCTATAACATCGCCTAAGTATTATCCTGAAGCTAAAAAATTCACAAGAAGTGAGTTTTTTGAAGGTATAAAAGAGTTTTTAGACATATTGACTAAAAGAAGGCAACAAGAAGAAACTTTTGGTAGCGGCGCAGGAATTGGTGGTAACCTAAATCAAACTCAAACTCCTGGTGAATTAGACAATTAAGTATTAATATATGGAAGAAATTCAAAAGCTTTATGATGTATTAGTTAGAGATGGTTATTATACAAAAAGCTTAGATGATTTTATTGTACAGTACCAAGACCCTGCTTATGTTGATAAAGTATTTGAAGTTGTTACAAGAGATGGCTTGTATACAAAAGACAGAGAAACTTTTGACACACAATTTTCAATAAAAAAAAAAGAGAACGAACAACCACAAGAAACGCCAGGTACGGTTTCAGAATTGGAACTTGGTTTTTCGGAATTACCAAGTGGTGAAAAAGATACTTGGCTTGAAAGAACAGTTGGTAAAAACTTTGTAACAGATTATTTCGGAGATATTTACCGTGCAGGCGTACAAGGCTTAGCGCAAGGCGCTACAGTAGATGATGCTTTAAAACTTTTTGCATCTGGTAAAGATGTAGACAGTGAAGACATACAAGACTATATAGCTGCTGTTCAAAACATGGAAAGTTATCAGCCTTCAGATGAAATGAAGGAATTTGATGAGATATATAGAAAGGAAGGTGGAGGATTGATGGGATTCATCAAAGGGCTTGCAAAAACAAGACTACAAGTTATACCACAAATTTTTACCTCATCTATGTTTGCTATGCTAAATAAAGGTTCTTTGGCAGCAGGAGCAGTAGGAGGAGTTGGAGCAGGATTAGCTACTGGTGGTATCGGAGCTATACCAGGTGCAATAGCAGGTTTATCTGGAGCGTTAGAAACAGGTGTTTCTTTTACTGAATTTTTAAAAGAAGAGATTGGAGATAAACCATTTACTGAAGAAAATATACGAGAAGTATTAGAAGACCCTGGTAAATTAGCTAGAATACGAGCTAGAGCAGGAGCTAGGGGCGTTTCAATAGCGGCATTAGATGCAATAGCAGGTGGTGTAGCTTCTAAAGTAGGAGCAAAGTTTGGTAAAAATTTGAGCAAGACTGGAGTAACATTAACTGGAGGAGCTATTGAAGGTATTGGTGGGGGTACTGGTGAGGTGGTTGCTCGTGCATTAGCAGACCAAGAAATGGATGTAGCAGAAATAGGTTTTGAAGCTGTAGCTGGAACTGCAACTGCTCCGTATACTGTAGGCGCAGCTCTAATTAATATGCCAAAATATCAAATAGGGGGTAAAAAACTAACGAGAAAAGATTTTATTAAGACTATTAGTGAGTCTACACCAGAGCAGATAATTGATATAGCTAATAGTAAAGCCCCTGTTGAGGTAAATAATGATAAAGAAGCATTAGCTATTTACAACAATGCGTATCAAGATGCTCAAATAAAAATTAAAACTTTAGAAGTTGCTCCTAATATAAATGAAAAAGAATTAAATAAAGTTGTTGAATTAACAAGAAGAAAAGAATTTTTAGAAAACAATGGAGGTGAAGTAGCAAAAGCTGAACTTTCAGATATTAATAAACAAATTAAAGATATAACAGATGCCGTTCGTAAGCGAAGCTCAGAGGAGGTGGTTCTACAAAAACAAACCGAAGTGGGCGCAGATATGGGAGAAAGAGACTCCACCAGGGAAGTTGCCCGAGAGACTCCATCCAAAGAAAATCAAAAGACCGAAGTTCAAGAGGGTGAGAATATCCAAGCTCAAGAGACAAATCAGGAGGAGGTAGATGTAGAGCTTACCGAAGAACAACAGGATGAAGTAAATGATTTAGAATATACCTTAAATATTACAGAGGAGACTACAGAAACTACGCCAGATGATATTCCTACTTTACCTAGAGATTTAACTATTGAACAAGTAGTAGAACAAGGAAGGCAGAATGGTTTTTCTGATGCGTCTATAAGAGCTGTATTGCTTAAAAGAAAAAACCCACAACAAAATCGAAGGTATAGCGCTGCTGAAGTAGATGAAGCCATGCAGATTAATTTAGAAGAAAATGAAGTATTACCTGCTGCTATACAAAATATTGAGGGGGGCGTTGAAAAAGGCAGACAATTGCTTAGAGAGGTTAACGCACAGATTGAATCATTTAAAAATAAAACACAGAAAGAAACTAAATCTCCAGCTACTAATGCTCAAATAAGAGAAAAAGCTTTAGAGTTTTTAAGAGCTAATGAAATATTTAAAAGTTTAAGTGAAAATGAACAATTAGAGGTTACTTTGGCTTTTGATAAAACTTTACAAACCAGAGCCAATCCTAGAGTACAACAAGAAATTTCTAGGATAAAAAGTTTAGTAAGAGGTTTTAAGCGAGGTGTAAAAGATTTGAGAAGCGCACAAATTCAGTTGAAAAATTTTATTAGAAATAATTTAAAACAAGCTGACAATTTGCTCCCGCTGATAACAGGCGTAAAAAGCGTAAAAGATTTATCGGCACAAGCAGAGCAAGTAATTAAAAGAGCAGAGAGACAAAGAGAACAACAAAAAAAATCTTTAATAAAAGAGATTCAAAAATTTATTAATAAAAAATCAAAAGGCAGAAAAACTCGCAGCAGAAAAACTCGGGCTGCAACTTTGGATGCACAAGGAAAAGATTTTTTTACAAAACTTAAAGAGATATTCAAACTTGATGCAGCTCAGCTTGATAAATTAAGAGAAGAGATAAATGAAAATGAAACAGAATATAACAAGGCTGTTCTTAAAGAGGCTAGAGGTGAAAAGCTAGATAGAGTAGATACCCAACTGTTAGATACTAAATTAGCTTTTGACTTGATAGCAGATATACAAAATAAATCAATAGAAGAAATTGAAATTTTATTTGAAGATTTAAAAACTGGCGCTAAAGAATCTTTGAATCGTTTGAATAGAGCTAAAGATATACAAGCGCAAAGACAAGAAAGAATTAGTAATACAGCGCAAGCAACGGTAAAAAAGCTATACGGATTTTTATTTGGTGAAGATGGTAAACCTCTAACTAAAAAAGAAATAAATCAAAAAAAGAAACAGATGTATAGGGATTTCAAAAAATTAAAAATATTTGAAGGAACTAAAGCATTTGCAAAAATATATGGTCCGCTGCTCACGATTAATGCATTTAGAGCAATAAGAAACAGTTTAGGTCATCTGGGTTCAATAACAGAAATATTAGATAGATATGCGCCAGGATTTTTTAAGGAACAGCTTTACGATAACGTAAATGTTATGGAGGAAAAATCTCTGCAAGGTAAGTATCGTCAAATTGATGAATTAAATAAAATTGCAAATACAATATCTGGAATTAAAAATGGCTATAAAGAAATACTAGGTAAATTTAAAAAGACAGATATAGAAATTATAGTTAATGGAAAAAAAGAAATTTATTCTGATGATAATTTGCTTAGAATATATGCTCTTAGTTTGAATGAAACGCAAAGACAAAAACTAAACAATCAGGGTTACACTGATAAAGTTTTAAGTGAGATAGAAAAAAAATTAGACCCGTCTTTAATTGAGTTTGCTGATAAAATAGTAGAGTATTTTAGCACTAAATATTATGAAAGCGTTAATGATGTTTATTCTTCAGTTAATAATATAAATCTAAGCTATGTAGATAATTATTTTCCAACTCGTACAGTTTCTGACAAAGTAAATCAAGAATGGTTTAACGAGTCTGCATTTGATAAAATATTTGCAGCAGATTCTTCACCAGCTTTTAGGGATAGAACAAATATAAAGGATGACGTTGACGTAAATGATATGTTTACTTTTACAAATGTCATGATGGACCATATTACATCTATGGAAAGATATAAAGCTTTTGCACAAGGAGTCAGAGATATAAATACCATTATGACCGACCCTGCTGTATATATTTTAATGCAAGAAACAGGAACAGAAAATGTGATTAGACAAAGTTTGAACTCTATTTTTAATCCTACATATGGTGTGAAAGAAAATTTATCTTTGTTTAGTAACTTATTTAATCAATTTACAGGATACGCTTTAAGTTTTAAAGTGATACAAATTCCAAAACAAATCTCATCTTTTGTAAATGCTTTTGAAGAATATCAATACTTCAAAGGAAAAAACACACCAGGTATAGACCACATAGCTTTTATGGTTGACACGTTAAAAGTATTAGGCTCTTTATTCACAAAAGACTCAGCTTATAAAAAAGCTTTGGACATTTCAGCTACATTTAGAGAAAGAGTGGAGCGTGGTTTAGAAGGAGATATATATGGGTTAGAAACTGGTGGTACATTAAACCTAAAACAAGTTAAATTTTTAAAAGAAACTCGGAGAAAATTTAGAAAACTCAAAGGAGCGCCAACAGTTATAGGAGATATCGGTGGGGTGTTGGGCTATATGATTAATTATAACAGAAATATAGCTAATGGAATGAGTGAGGCTGACGCTTTAAAAGCTTTTAATAATTATAATGCAACTCAGCAAAGTAGAAGAGGCTCTGATAAAATAGCTTTACAAAGAAGTAAAAGTCAATTATTAAGAACTGTAACTATGTTTGGTAGTACGGCTTTTTTACAAATGAACAAAGCGGCTACAGGATTATCTGCTATAATGAAAAGAATAAGTAAGGGTGAATTTAAAAAGGCAGTTGTGAGTAAAGAAGCAAGAGCTGTAGCTTTAAATTTAGGTGTTGCAAATCTTTTATTTGTGTTTGCAGCAAATTTTACTAAGTATGCTTTAGGTGATGATGAAGACAAAGAAGAGGTTGCACAAAGACTAAGAGATGCACTATATGGATTAAACTTACTATATCAAGTCCCGCTTTTAGGTGATGGTATTGAAAGTATGGTAAGGGCGAGTAGAGGACAAAAACAGAGAACAGGAGGTGGTGTAAATCCTTTTAAATCCATAGCAACCGAATTATTAAAATCGCCTTTTACAAAAGAAAACGGATTTGAAAAATTAAAACCTTTTATAGAGATAGGTTTGGGTACACGATTAGACCCTTTTGTAGGTTTATATAATATAATTGAAAAAGGTGAATTTGAAGAAGATGATGTATTAGATTTGATAGGTATTAGCAGTTCATATCGACCTAGCCCTGACAAACCTTTGACAAAAAGACAATTAAAAGAATTTTTACCTGACCTTTATGATGAGTTGTATGGTCCAGGTTCGGCTTATGATGAAATGCAAAAACAAATGAAAGAAATAAAAAATAGTATTAAAAAATAATTCTATATATTAAATAAAATATAATAATATTTATTGTTATAGTAATAATAAAGCTTAATCTAGGGTCTAACATATTTAAATAGTTTTTTGTTGTCGAAGTAAAGCATAAGCTCTCCCTGTTCTGACCAGCTAGCTTTTCCAGCCAAGCCTTCAATCGGTAAATACCATATACCATCGATACACGACCATATCATAACTGCGTGTAGTCTCTTGTCACGAAGTTTAATTATCTTACGAGCTTCTACACTGAGTGGAAATGATTGTTTCATTTCTGTATCTAATACCTTTACTTCAGCGTAACCAATGACCGACTTGTTTTCTCCAAGTATTCTGAAGTCCACGTCATCAGGGCTTAGTTTTTTATAACTACCTCCTATTCTTCTGAGATAAAGCTCGACTGCTTTTTTTTCTTTCGCTATGTCTTGGTCTACGTCAAACATTATAAATTCATTAGGCAGTTAATTGCAGTGTGTCCTCCTAACACCACACCACATCCTATAGCTTGCTTCTTAAAATGCTTTGCATATGCAGCCGCATATGAGCCGCCATCAATACCGCTCCCTACTTGCATTCCAAATATACGAAAGTTTCTACCAACCATCCATTCAGTATATGCTTGAGTGTGGATATGTCCCTGCACTGTAGACATCATATCGTTCTTCGCTTTTGTACGAGCTGTTCCGCCTTCGCCGTGTATGTACTGTACATTGTCGTAGACGACACGCTCTACCCAGTTCCATTTTGTTCCCAACACTTCGTTATAAGATTTAATCCATGCGCTGGGTATATCTGATGTCTGTGCTTTACGCATCACCATTCTATCATGGTTTCCAATAATAACATCTGCTACTGGAAATGCTTTCTTCCAATCGTTCACTACTTCTATAGCGTGGTGAAGCTCATCTGCTCCTCCTAGACCATCG
>CEWH01143645.1_pt1 | contig 13981 bp, 13 predicted proteins | sample 531231 | NCBI WGS metagenome assembly CEWH01 (sample SAMEA2622316, study PRJEB7988) | marine metagenome | biome: marine biome (ENVO:00000447); feature: surface water layer (ENVO:00002042); material: "saline water (ENVO:00002010), including plankton (ENVO:xxxxxxxx)" | depth 5 m | reverse complement strand
TCAGAGAGCCTCGTCCAACCCGGTCATGTCTTTCCGCTTCAAGCAGAAGATGGTGGCGTTCTCCGCCGGGCCGGGCATACCGAGGCTGCTGTCGATCTTGCACGGATTGCAGGCCTGCCGCCCGCTGGAGTGCTCTGCGAGATAATGCACGAAGATGGCACCATGGCCCGGGTTGGTGACCTTGGAGAGTATCAAGAAAAGCACGGTCTCAAGGCATGCACGATCGCTCAGATCATAGAGTACCGCCGCCGTACTGAGCGCCTTGTTGAGTTTGAGGAAACTATCAATCTGCCAACCGACTACGGCGATTTTTCCTGCCACCTCTATAGAGTCCTCACCGACGGATCTCATCATGTGGCACTCACCCGAGGAGAGATCGATCCCAGCGAATCGCTTTTGGTCCGAGTGCATTCTGAGTGCTTAACCGGCGACGTCTTCACTTCACGGCGCTGTGATTGTGGAAGCCAGCTTCACACCGCTCTTGCCCATATCGCAAAAGAGGGAGGCGTCCTGCTTTACCTGCGTCAGGAGGGGCGAGGCATAGGACTCGCCGCGAAAATCCACGCCTACAAGCTGCAGGAGGAAGGGCTCGATACCGTGGAAGCAAACGAAAAATTGGGCTTTGCTTCAGACCTTCGCCACTATGGTGTGGGCGCACAAATCCTCCACCACCTCGGGGTTCGCAAGATCCGCCTGCTTACAAACAACCCTAAGAAAGTCGTGGGCCTTGAAGGATATGGCCTGGAGATTATCGATCAAATCCCTATTCGCTCCGAGGCAAACCCGCACAACAAACGCTATCTGGATACCAAGCGTGACAAGCTTGGTCATCACCTCTAGAAGCGGCTTTCATCGGATCTGAGATGGTTCTCAGCCCATAGTCTCTCTCACCTACCACAATGTCCCAAGCGCTTCCACGAAAGCCCCGTATTCTTCAGACCAAGACGGGAAAGCTCGCTATCGTCGCCTCGAAATACAACGAAACGTACAGCGACAGCTTAGTAGAAAATGTCATCAGTGAACTCAGCGAGTATCTTCCAGAAACCCGCGTAGATCTTGTTAGAGTTCCGGGCGCCTTCGAAATCCCAGTCACTATAAAGGCCCTCCTTGAGCTCGAGAGACCGATCTGCGTGATCGCTCTTGGCGTTATAATCAAGGGCGAAACCTCACACGCAGATCTCGTTGCCCGCAATGTGACGGACGCGCTCCAACAGCTGGCCCTTGAGTACCGAACCCCCGTAATCCACGAGGTTCTCCTCGTTGAAGATGAAGCCCAGGCTCACATTCGCTGCATTGGAGATAAGATTAACCGCGGAACAGAAGCTGCTCGCACCGCAGCAGCGATGGTGGATGTCTTCTCAGAACTCGATAGTAAGGGAAGCCTTCGATTCCAAACAAAGAATGGCTGAGTCTTCACGTCGCCGCATGCGGGAGGCAGTGGTGCAGTTTCTGTACGCGTTGCAACCTTCCGAGCCTCTCCCAAAGAGCCTCGACCCGTCGATCCTGCACCTATTGCTGGAATCATTGCGAGATAGATCCACGAAGGCACGCGCCAAGGCGACATTACACCTTCAGCAGGGACGAGAGAATCTTCTTGAGTCTCTCCATCATATCTTGAGTCCTCTTGAGCTCCTCGGGAGTTCAGATGCTTCCGACGATATCGGATTACACCTCAGGGCATGGAAGCTGGAAGAGGAACGCCTTCAGGAACATCTCGAAGACATTCGCCGTGAAATCAATGGGAACAGAGAGCCGTCACGGTTAAGAGAGAGCATGAGGGGCGCCAGCCAAAGTAACCGCGCCTCTATTGCTGCAGCAGAGGCCACCGCAGAATGCACTCCAACACTTCCCGCATTGAGAGAAGCGCAAAAAATGGCTGCTGAATTGAAGAGTAAAATTACCCCTCTCGCACATCGACTTTCTCTCTCTCTCGGCAACGAGGAGACAGAATTACCTGAACTAAGAGCCGTCGCTAAGGCAGAGAGGGAACTCGCCAACGCCTCGAGTTCTATCAAGGCATATTACGGACAACTCCGGCGCCACCTCGAGCAAGTTGATAACGAGCTGGCTGCTGTTATCGAGAACTACTCCCCCGAACGCCTTGATCGTGTTGACAGAGCAATCCTTCGTCTTGGAGGCTATGAGCTGCTCTTTGATCCTGGCATCCCCAGTGCTGTGGCCATTAATGAAGCGATTGAATTAGCGCGCGCCTTCGGCACAACCGACTCCCCCAGCTTCGTCAATGGAATCCTTGATCAGCTGGCAAAAAAGGGACAGGGCGCGGGCACTGAAGGGTGAAACCGGTTTATTTGTCTGCCGGAAGGAGCCTCCAACAACCACAACCTCCTCGACCATCGGTCTCCTCACTTTGCAAGCATCCCCTCGACGGTAAGATCTACAAAGGACCCGGGACCACCGATGTATCTGATTTTTCTCTCCGCGTCTAAAACATACACGATGGGAAGATCTCTGACTCGGAACTGAGAATGAATTCGACCATCTTCATCGCTAAAATTTCGCCATGGAATCGTATTATTCGCACGTAGACCTCTAAGAACCGCCAGCGAATCAGAGGTAACTCCGATAAGATCTACTCCACGCTGACCATACTGCTCCTGAAGTTTGCTCAACAGGCTGAGACCGCGCTCAGCCTCTCTCATTCTGGTGTGCCAGAAAGCCAGCACGATCACCTTCCCCTTCAGCATACTCAGCTTGAATGGCTCTCCTGACGAATCCCTTCCAATCGCATCCGGGGCCGTCCGCCCCTTGGTCAGATTCTGGATGATAAAAATTTCGTCCATCGCGAGCTTTGAAACCGTGGTGTCTCCAACCTCAACTTCATGAGCCTTGATGATTGCGCTTCGGAGGCGAGCAATTCTCTTCTCCATAATCTCAGGGTCATCACCCAAACCCTTGAGCATCATCGCAATTGCAAGGGACGCCTGGCCCTGCACCTCTCCACTGGGGTTTTGAGCCTCCACCTTTTCAACAACCTTCATGATGGCGGGGTCTGATTGACTTGTAAGGGCCAGACAGAGCATCCCAACTTTTGCACTCCGGTAATGCACCGTGCGCAGGGCCTCAACAATGCGGGCCGCTCTGGAAACAGCACTGCCCTCCTCTCGCCCCACTGAGTAGACCGGAGCCCTCTCGAGCAACCATACACAGTATTCTATCGCCCACTCTTGATCGAGAGCCCCTTTTATCGCATCCCACATAAGCTCCCCATGATACGAGGAGGCCGGGCGATTTGCCCAGACGTTCAATTGCTCTTCGGGCGCAGCAATCGCAAGCTTACCTGCCCACTCCTCAAGAGCCTTTTCGTAGGAAGATCGAATTCGTAACGCTTCCTCGGGTGTTCCTCCCCTGATCGAAGACGGACCAATTACCCCGAGAAGCAGTAGCAGCAGGATTGAGCGCATCACTCCACAACCATAGCTTGTGAGAATGATCTGCCAACCGGCAAACGTGCCAGTTCCCGAGACACTACCGTTCTACAGGGACGGTTTGAACCACTCGAAGCAACCTCCTCTTAGAGAAGCCATTATTTCTTAGGCTCAGTCAGGATGTTTTCTTGGCCAGACGAGCAGCCAGCTCTTCCCAGTAATCCCTTCCCACAATATAGCCCACACAGTCATCACTACCACATAAACAGGGGTGATCCTCGTAGTTTTCGATATCAAACCCGTAATCAAAGGTGAGCTCCTCCCCTTTGGCTATCTCCCTGAGGGAATAGAGAAAGATCTGCTTATCCTCAATCCAAGCCTCGCAATTCGGAGCGCATGAATGATTCAGGAGACGAGCTGTATTCCAAGGCATGTTCCCATCGAGGTCCCATTTCTTGTTGAGAGTGAAGATGTAAACCGCCGCATCCCCTGTCTTTTCAGCATGTTCCATCTGGGCATTCGCGCGCCTTTCACTCTCCTCCTTATCAATCCTCTCGCCAAGGTATTCGATGATCTTCTTACCGACTGGGATGTCTTTGATCGCATACACCCCTGTTCCATGAATTTCAGAGGATCGAGCCTCACAATATTCACTTTTCGCACGCTCCTTCAACTGCTCCAGCTGGCGCCTCTTACGCGCTTTTTCCTTAAGGCTCTCCCCTTTTGCCCCCCCTTTTTTCCCTCCGCCTCTGTTCTTCGCTGATTTACCCATGAGCTATTTGCCGCTTCGCCGCCTTTCAATTTGGATTGGTCCGACCCTTCCTGGCTTTCATCGCCCTCGCCCGAGCTCACCACCTCCTACCTTGGGAATTCCAAGAAGGCCGAGATCTTCCGGAAGGCCCGGGAAAAAGCTCCGAAGATCCGCAATACTACAATTACGCCCATCGATAAAATACCAGTCAGCAGTCCCCTTCCTGTTTACTGCTACCTGAAACCCTTTGGTTTCGATCCGGCGAGCTAGCCGGGTCTGAGGATCAATGATGCGATATTCAGCTCTGGTCGGGACAAAGACCAACCACTCCAAATACATATTTACATCATTCCCAATCCTATCCTTGCCTCGCAACAGCACCACCTCGTGGGCGCCGGTGGGCTCGCCAACCTCATACTTCAGCATCGAAATTCCCTGGCTTGCCATCTTAGCCGGGACATCCGCCAAACGCCTTGCCAGCTCCGCCTGCCCTCCCGCAAGCCTCTTAGCTGCCCTTTTTTTCCATCGAGGATACATGCGATCAAGAGCGATACTGTAATCTCCCTTCAGAACCTGCTGACCCATCAGCCGAGTGGCAGCCACCGCCTGATCAAGGACCTCCTTAGGCACCTTCTCAGTGTTCTCAGGCTTGGCTGATACTCCGCCACCTCCCAGCAACACCACAATCAGCAGCATCAAAAGCGTCCGGCTCACGGGAGACTTCTGGGGCAAGTCGGACTCCTCGTCAAGCACCGCGAACCTGTCAATCTTGACTCCAAACTTCACCACCTGCCCCACCGTGTCCATGAAGGAACTCCGGTCTCGTTAAATAACGAAATGATATTTGATCTTACGATCTTGTCTGTCCTAATAGTGGCCGACATGGCGAAACAGGCGCTTGGAAAGGGATTAGGAGCTCTCATAAAAAAACCGACGGCGAAGAAAAACGCTCCGGCCGGAAAGAAAAAGCAGGCCGCGTCAGCGCGCAAAAAACGCGCTAAATCCACAGACACTAAAAACCCCGAATCCGAGGTCGCTGAAGTCCCGATTCAGGAAGTCGTTACCAGCCCTCTTCAGCCGAGGGGTGAAATCCCAGAGGCCAACTTAGAGGAACTCGTTGAATCCATTCGGGCTCACGGTGTGATTCAGCCTCTGATCACTCGAAGAGTGAGTGGGAAATACGAGCTCATTGCAGGAGAGCGACGCTGGCGGGCGTCTCAAAAACTAGGCCTTGCAACCGTTCCGGTGATTCAGCGTAAGGCCACGGACAGGGAAGTCCTCGAGATGGCTCTCGTGGAAAACCTCCAGCGCCAGGACCTCAACGCGATAGAAGAAGCCAATGGCTATGTCAAACTGGCCAAGGAGTTCGACATGAAGCAGGATGAGATCGCGAAACGTGTTGGGAAGTCACGCGCGACCGTAGCAAACTCCATGCGGCTGCTCGATCTCCAGAAGGACGTTCAGAAGTTTGTAGCGGACGGACTAATCACCGTCGGACACGCAAAAGCTATCCTCGGCATTAAGGTAAAGCGCGATCAGCGGACAGTGGCGGACCAAGTGATGCGTCAGCGACTCACCGTTCGTGCGACTGAAAAACTCGTTCAAAAACTCCAAGCTGGTGAGAACTCGCGTTCTGGCGGGGAAAAGAGCAACGCTTCAGACCCCGAAACCGAAGCCATGCTCCGGGCACTCACATCTCGACTGAGAGAGCATTTCACCACTCATGTCTCAATATCCCACTCCCCTAAAAAGGGTCGAATAGAGCTCGAGTATTATGGGAACGATGATCTTGGCAGGCTTCTCGAACTGCTTGGAGTCCCCCCTGAAGAGCTGTAACCACAGCCCTTTATCCTCTTCATGTACGGCGGCTCCAACAGCAGGTGGACTGTGCAACAATTTACCTGTGCCGGACTATCCTTCATCTTGCTCGTTCAAGGCTGCTCGAAAGAATCAACCAATCTTCCCCCCGAACGAGAGCTCACCGGAGGCCGTGCTGCCTACGCGCACACGCGAGAGATCGTCTCGCTCGGCCCCAGACCACCCGGCTCAGCAGCCCTAAACAAAACACGCGAGTATATTGCTTCAGAACTGGAGAAGTCTGGATGGGAAACGTTTCTCCAACCCTTCACTAAGTCAGTCGCCCCGATCGGGAAGCGAGTAAAGTTCACAAATCTGATCGCCCGCCATAGTGGGTCCACGCACTCTCAGATCAAGGTATTGCTTGGTGCCCACATTGACTCTAAATACTATCCAGATCGCCGCTTTTTAGGAGCTGACGACGCAGCCTCTGCTGTAGGGGTGATCCTGGAAATGGCGCGGCGTATCGGCAACGACCCCGATCAGGCGTCCAGAGTAGAGTTGGTTTTCTTCGATGGAGAAGAAGCCTTCGGCCAGAACATCAGCCCTAGTGATGGACTTTACGGGAGCAAGTATTACGCGGAAAATTGGCGGAAGTCCGTCGAGAAACCTGTCGCCGGCATCATTCTTGACATGGTAGGCCACCGGAATCTCAGTATTCGATACCCCTCCGACACTCCAGCTTTCTTGGAGCAGGAATTACTGAAAGCAGCGCGAAATGCGGGGGTCGAACATAGATTTAAGAAGGCCCTCAATCCTATTCTCGACGACCATGTCCCTTTGAACAACGCAGGAATTCCAACGTTGGATATTATTGGCGATTTCTCGCAATTCTTCTGGTGGCATACGGAAGCTGACAATCTTAAGCGCATCTCCACCGAGAGCCTCGATATAAGCCTCAGAGTTGCCTCTGAGATTCTCGGAAATCTCCTCGCAGAATAGAAAATCTGCCTGTTTCACTGAGACTTCTATTTTTTCCTCGTTCAGGTTGAGGGATCTCTGAGGGTGTCTACACTGCGGGTTCATGCTCGGTCAACGCCACTCGCCGGTTCTAACACTTTCCTTTGCTGTTGCTTGTCTTATCTACAACGCGGAGTTGGCCGCATTGCCCCCTCTTGACGAGATCATGGGGCTTTCCTCAGGAAACTCTGTTCAGTTTAACCCTGATGACCCCAATCATGAATCCGTGGCTCGGTTGGAATATCTCGGACATACGATCTCAGAAGATGGAGACTACCAGTATTGGTACGATATCATAAGCGGCCACCGAGCATGGACCAGAGATGTCTCATTCTGGATCAGTAACGCTGATACCATCACCAATCTCAGTGAGAACAATTATACTGAGACCGGTGTCGAATGCGTCCTCGAGCATTGGTGGGGTGTACCCATGGCCTCGGTCGGACTGGATATCTGGGGTGGACACCGCGATTCTCAGAACAGCCCTTCTCACGGCATTGGAAATTCGTGGAACCTGACCACAAGCCATCCAGACCCACTTATCAACCAGTTCCACGAACCGAATGACTATGCGGCACCCGGATTTTTCAGCGGTCAGCCCTCTGCGTTTTATTGGGGACCACCCTCTCGTGTCGAAGACTCCCTGTCGCTCTCTGACGGCACTCGGGTATGGAAATTCGAAAAAAACCACTACGCCCCGCTAGTCAATAACAGCGTCCTCTATCCATTTGCTGGCCTCTGCGGCACCTTTATCATCGAAAGCACTAACCCACCGGCTGACGACTCCTTTGGGTGGTCGACCTATCACAACACCACCGTGGATGGCTCCAGCTCGCAAGTCACCGCGTATGGATACCTGCCTGGCCCCGGAAACGGGGTATCAGAAAAAGACCTCGTCCTCGAAATACGACGTATGGGGGAACTCCTTGATTTTTCGTGGAACGGCGAGGACGGAAAGCAGTATGACCTAGTCAGCAGCCAGAGTCTCAGAACCCCTCTCGCGAGCTGGGAGCCTTACAACGACGGAGAAACTGTATTTGCCAACATCCCAGATGCAGGAACCGGAATGAACACCCTTCGCGGAGTTCACCTGATTGGTGCGAAACGCTTTTTTGCCATTGTGGAAGAAGACCTTGGCACCCTGCTAAACGAAAATTTTGACAGCGCTGAAGGCCTTCCCCCGGGATGGACAACTATTGGATCCGGATCAACCGCGTGGGAGATCGGCATCCCCGGCGAGACTCTTTTTGGTCCGATAACTGCTCACAGCATCCCTCATTGCGCAGGCACTAACCTTTCTGGAGACTATACGGGGTCTCAAGACATTTCTCTCCTTACGCCGGCAATCCAGATCCCGGTATCTGGAGCGACCCTCAGGTACCGGCAATGGCTCGACACAGAAGGCGATGGCGATGCCGGTACAATCCGGGTTCTTGACGCCGAGAACAACAATCGTCTCATCGAGGAAATCGTCGGTAACATTGAGTGGAATGACACTGCCTGGGACACTCCTCAACCTGTGATCCTCCCCGATTCAGCGAGAGGGAAACGTATCCGGCTTGAATTCCGATTTGTCAGTAATGATTCTGACCCTCAGAGCTTTGCAGGATTTTACCTCGACGACATTGTTGTCGAGGCAAATTGATTTGATTACGGAGAACTCCTCATCAACGATCAATTTTCAACTGGGCAACACTACAAATTACAGCCATGTCCCTAACGTTTCCAATTGCCTCACTTTGTCTAGGCTCCGCCATCCTTAGCTCCATGCTCTCGCTGGAAGCTCACGCAGGGGAGGCGGAGTTGAAGGAGGACTTCGCTTTCTTTCAAGACCCTACGTGCGTAGCACTTAAAACTGAAGTGGGAGAGAGCGATCTTACCCGCTTCAAAACTACTCTTCTTCGGGATGTGGCAAGACAACTTCTTGAGGGAAGCTACGACACGAGACATCGGGCCGCCTCCTATCAAGCCTACCCGTCACCCTCTGCGCTCCAGCGCATGATCAAGCTTGGGGATGGGTTCAGCCGCTACGAGAACATCACTGGCATCTACCTCGAGGCTGGCCGCCATGTTGTCCTCGTTGGAGACACAGGTGGCAGAAAAATTTCTCTTTTGATTCCTGAATGGATGCGGAAGCCTCCCCCGGGAATTGAGCCCTCGAAAGACCCAGCTGGCTGGGGACTGAAGCGCCAGGAAATCGGCATCAGGCCCGGTCTGAACACCATTGAAGTCAAGAAGTCCGGGTTGGTCTACCTGAACTACTATGACCAGAAACCCGAGCAGGCTCCTCGGATCTTGGTTCATTTCCTGACTGGCAAGGTGAACGGATATTTCGATAGCAGCCAACACGACAACGAGGATTGGAACAAGCTTCTCGATAATGCTGTAGCCCCCATTCTTGATGCCCGTGGCAAGCATATCCAAGTCGCCTACCCCGTAGAGTGGTTTAACATTCACACCCGGGGAAAGGGAGCGGAACTCATGCGGAATTATGATACTATGCTCCTTCATCATTACACTATTCTGGGTCTGGTCAAATACGACAAGATCCCACCCAACCGCATTCTCGCGAGGGTCAATTACAACTACTACATGTTCAGGGACCGTGACGGGGTCGCCTATTTTGGAAACAAGGGAACAATGCGAATGGTGGCAGATCCCGACGTCGTAACCAAGGGTGACCCCTGCTGGGGATTCTGCCACGAGGCAGGCCACGTCCTCCAATTACGACCTCAGATCACTTGGGGCGGAATGACTGAAGTAAGTTGTAATATATTTTCGATGTACACTCGCGGCAAGATGGGCAATCCAAGCCGCCTCGCCAGCCAGGACAACTATACCAAAGCACGAAAATCGATCATTCAATCTGAGCCAAAGATCTCCTATCTCCAGGACCCAGACGTCTTCAACCGTCTCGTGCCTTTCTGGCAGTTGCACTTGTTCTTCACGAAACACGGCCACCCTGACTTCTATGCAGACGTGATGGAGGAAATGCGTAATCAGCCCGATGCTGGACGAGGAAACGATTCCATTCGTAATCAGTTCCAATTCGTCCGTATCTGCTGTGATGTTGGCAAAGTCGACCTCACAGAATTCTTTGAACACTGGGGCTTCTTTCGAACAGGAGAGATCAAAGTGAAGGATTATCGTAATTATCATTTCGTCGTGACGCCTGAAATGGTCGATGAAACCCGCTCTTACATAGCCCGGAAGAACTATAAAAAACCTGCAGAGGACCTGACGCGCCTTCGTGACTAATACCCTCTCATGAGGCCTTCCGTTGCAAAGGTCTCCCAGCTGAATTCTTCCTTCCGGTGAAAGCGCTGATACCCCTTTTAGCTGGCATTGTGGTTACCGGCTGCAGAGAGGCCGAAGAACTTCAGGATGCTTCGGCAGAGACTGGGCTGGAGATTCAGGTTATCAGATCTTACCATGGGCGACTGGAACTCGACCTCACAAATCAAGGCTCCGGCCTGTCTGAGGTGATCATCCGTAGCCAAGCTGACTATGAAGACTTTCTGTCCAAGATTCCAAAGCGTCAAATAACGAGAATCAAGCCAGCACCTCCAAGCGAGGATCCTCTGCTCAAGCAGCCATCTATTGATTTCAAGAACTCCGTGATGCTGGTAGCCATCCGATCCGACTCGATGTATGTTGCACCGGAATTCAAGTCCATTACCTCTGACAAAAATGGACTTTCCGTTCGCATTACTGACCCGGAATTAGGAGACACCAGAGTTCTAAATCAACAGGAGGGAATCGGCACGTATCAGGCCGTCATCATTCCCCATCGTGAAGGCCTCATTACATTTATAAGGTAAGCCATCATTCAGAGAGGCTCCGTCCAACCTGATACCTCGACAGCCTTACCCAATTTCCCGTGCAAGCCAGAGGCATCCATTATCGTTCCTATCCTCGATGAAGCCATTGCCACCATTGATCCTGGCTCTATTGCTGACCGGGTGCACCGAGAAACCCTCAACGGACGCCCTCGAAAGCACTCATGCCTCTCCGAATTTGGACCCAGTGACAGTAGTCGAGCCAGTCCTGTTTGTCGCTGCTGGACTAAATTCCAACGGTTCATTGGTCAGAAATTATCAACGTGGCCTACAATACGCCATGGACTATTTCGGCCGCTATGGGCCGTATTACGTCTATTTACTGGGACCAGATAGCGAGCAAAGCGTGCGCCACATCTATCATCAGCGAGCCCTGACCCGGATCAATCCAGATGCTCGTTTGGGCTCTCTGGAAGAACAAACGCAGGAGTTCCTCAACCGACCGAATATTGTTAACGAGATAAGATCCGTTTTATCGGGTATGGCGGAAGGAGGACTGACCTGGACTCAGGATCCTCCGATTCTCTATGAGGACGTTACCACGAATGCTCACGGCAGAGAGAAGGACCCGGTTGAAAACACATGGGGAGCTCTTCATGAGTATCACCATGTCTTCCAGATAGCTCACTGCGACACCAAGCAGGAGCGAACCTCTGAAAAAAATATCAACTCGTGGATATCGGAGGGCATGGCGACCTACAGCTCTGCCAAGTTCATGGAGAATCTGGGGCTCAGCGATTTCGAGGACTACATGCTTCAGCTGAGAACCTCGGGAGCCAACATTGGTCGCCCTAGTATTAACGAGTTCCTCCGTAAGAGTTCCAACTGGCAACTAAACGACGAGGGGTATTGGGATACAGGTGAGTTCGCACAAGTCTACTACATGCTAGGAGCGTGGGCCACCGCATACCTCATTCACGTTCTTAACATCGAAGAGGAAATCGTTTTGAGGGACTGGTATTACGATATTCCCCACCTCGGAAAATCTGCGGCCTTCAGGAAACACATGGGCCTGTCCCTTAATGAGTTCTACAGAAAATTTGACGCGTTTATTCGACAAGCGGATAGTGTAGTCATGCAGATATTTGACGGCCAGACAGAAGACACCTGAAGGTTCTTCCACCCACAGCGAACAATGACACCACGTTTCCTCCTCCTCATTACCTTCTTCTTTTCATGTTTCCAAATAGAAGCTTCTCAGCCCTTTCACATTTACTCTCCAAGCTCAAAGGAAAATACGCTCTGGATCGTTAAGGCAACGCCACGGGGTGAACGCCTAGATCTGCAGCTCGCTACAAAGGTGGATCTCGAGTTTCCCGGTCGTGTCATCACCGCGCATCCAAGCAAACCATTACTTTACGTCACGGCCACAGGTGGGGATCCCGGCAAGGTGCCGGGAGCGGCCGTATACCTGACAGAAGACGGCTCCTACCGGAAGCATCAGAAAATCAGCTTCAATGACGGAGCCTGCTACCTTTCACTCGACAACGAAAACAGGCACCTACTCGGAGTCAGCTATGGGAACGGCCGGCTCAATGTCTACCCACTTGACGACCAGGGAATACCCGGGAAGGCCATCACCACAGTAGACGAGGGTAAACGAGAAGCCCACTGCGTCCTCCTGCCCCCGGATGGCAGGAACATCTACATCCCCTACGTGAAGGGAAACCTTGCCCTCCTGCAGTATGCTTACGACGGCAAGACCGGAAGGATCACCCCTCTCGAACCCAAGGACGCCAAGCCTCCCCTCGGATCAGGCCCCCGCCACATGGCCTACCACCCCACCCTCCCAATGGTCTATTTCAGCAACGAGCAGGGCATCGGCCTGTCCTCCTACCGACGGGAAGCCAATGGCCAGCTCAAGGTGGAACAGGACATAAGCATTCTGCCCCCCGGCATGTCCAAGATAGGTCTCAGCGCATCCGACCTTCTCATAACCCCGGACGGGAAATACCTCTTTGCCGGCCTGCGCGGGCACCGCCAGGAGTTTGATCGCATTTCCCGCTACCGGGTGCTGGAGGACGGCAAGGCCGAGTTCCTTGGCCTGACTGAGGCCGACAAGATCCCTTGGGGTCTGACTCTCTCTCCGGATGGAAAATTCTTACTGGTCTCCGCTACCGTCGGGGCAAGCCTTAGCGCTTACAGGATCTCCCCGGACGGCGGCTTGAAGAAAGTGGCATCACTGGCATGGGACCCGAGGATGTCCGACTTGATCGCCAGATAACGCTCGAAGATCCTTCTCTTTCCCAAGCGCTTCTTTTTGTCGGCATCAAAGTCGCTACCTCTCGGTCTTTCTACCACTCTCCCTCTTTAAGTCTCCCCCAAGGACCATTCCAAGCTCTTCCGCCCGTCCGGCCGGCAGCTCCATGATACTGACCTTGCGAAAATGGATCTCGGCACCTTCTGCTTCGAGACAAAGAAAGCCCTTTCGTCCATCTGCCTCTCGGATACCGTTTACAAACTTTCCGTTGATGGAGAGCTTCACCGTTCCGTCGACAGCGACAACCACGTAGCGATTCCATTCCCCCTTACCCTTGCAGCGCATCTCATAGGACATACTACGGTTGCCTCGCGGATTCTCGGGAACAGCCTTCATCCCACCCGCGCCAAACAGCTCCCCGCTGACGTAACCTAGATGACGCGGCTTCCCGTTTCGGTGGGCATGAATGTAGGGCCACTCCAATTCCAGCATCTGCACCTCCATACCCCGGGGCAACCTGTTCCCTTCTGGCTTCGCATCACTCCAGAGAAACACTCCTGAATTTCCTCCCGCTTCCATATGGCGCCACTCGACGACAAGGATGAAATTCTCATACATCTTCGTTGATCTCATCACTCCGATTGGCTTACCGGTGCAAACTAGGAGACCGTCCTTAACTGACCAAGTATCGGGTGAAGTATTCACATCGATCCAATTGGTCAGATCCTTACCGTTGAACAAATCCACGAACGAAAGTTCGCCTGATTGTTCTGATTCACTTTCATTTGCGAGACTCGCAACCACGAGAGCGAAGAAAAGCGTTACTGCTGCCCCGGAGCGGAATGTGTGCATCCCCCAGGATAGCTTCTCGACATCACGAAGCAACCCTGCACAGGCAGTAGTTCCTGTTCCGATCAAAATCTCATGCATCAGGTCCGACGGTCCGAGACAGAGTCTTGACGAAAAGGAAAGCCCCTCTCAAAATCAG
>CEWH01133644.1_pt1 | contig 14024 bp, 10 predicted proteins | sample 531231 | NCBI WGS metagenome assembly CEWH01 (sample SAMEA2622316, study PRJEB7988) | marine metagenome | biome: marine biome (ENVO:00000447); feature: surface water layer (ENVO:00002042); material: "saline water (ENVO:00002010), including plankton (ENVO:xxxxxxxx)" | depth 5 m | reverse complement strand
GCTGTGGAAGCAGACGGGCCTACCCTACAAGCCAGTCCACGGAAACGGAGGCTCCCCGCTTCTCTTCGAAGACAAACTCATCTTTTCCTGCGACGGTGCCGAAGACCCCTTTGTTGCTGCTCTCGATAAGGTTAACGGACGCATACTCTGGAAAACATCTCGCGACGTGGAAGTGAGCAGGTCATTCTCATTCTCAACACCATTGCCCATAGAGGTTAACGGAAGGCCTCAAGTCATTATTCCCGGCTCTGGCGCAGTCATCGCTTATGACCCCCGCGAAGGTAGCGAGATCTGGCGTTTTCGCTACGGTGAAGGCTACTCAGTCGTGCCACGTCCGGTCTATAGCGGCGGTATGATTTATGTTTGCTCCGGCTTCAATCAGGCCAATCTCTTTGCCATAGAAGTCGACGGGCAAGGAGACGTAACTGACACACACCTTGTATGGAGTGAACAGAAGACCATACCAAAAGAGAGCTCCCCAATCATCGTTGGTGACCAACTTTACCTGAATGACGACAAAGGCATTCTAACCTGCTTCGACGCCGCCACTGGCAGCGTCCATTATCGCGAGCGTCTAGACGGAAAGGGAGGCTACTCCGCCTCTCCTGTTTTCGCGAACGGCCACCTTTTTTTTCATAGTGGCGATGGTGTAACCACCGTGATTAAGCCGGGTAAAAATTTTGCGAAGGTAGCGGAAAACAAAATAAACGAGTTCGGACTGTCTTCTTTAGCCGTTACTAGTGACGGCTTTATTGTGAGGACCGAAAATCATCTCTGGCGCATCGGCGAGTGATCGCTATCCGTCTAAATACTTATCGAGAGAATCTTTTAACTGTGCCCTAGCACGAAAGAGCAGACTCTTAACCGCAGGAACAGAAATTGAAAGAATGCTCCCAATTTCCTCGTAAGGCATCTCCTCGTATCGCCTCAACACGACTGCCATTCGTTGCTTCTCGGGTAGTTCTCGAATCGCTTTGTTGACGGAAGCTTCAAGTTCCGCCTGCAGAACATTCTGATCAGGAGAAACTGTCTGAACATCTTCGACAATCCGATGAGACTCTTCCTCACGTTCTTCCACTGAAACGGTTGGCTTGCGCTTGCGTCTTCGAGCCTCATTGAAAACCAGATTCCTCGTAATAGTAAACAGCCAGGTAGTGAATTTAGCTTTTGGCTGGTAGCGCTCAGCAGACTTCCAAACCCTGACAAAGACCTGTTGCGCAATATCCTCGGCATCAGAATAGCCACCCAACATTTTTCCGACAGTCCCAATCACGGGCCCTTGATGGATTTCAACCAACTCCTCAAAGGCGGCTATATCCCCCGATTTAACCCTCAACATTAAGGCTACATCCCGCTCGTTAGCCGCACTCCTTTCCGCATCCTCGTCAAGGGGCGCAGGCGAATCATTCGGCGAAGTCATAGAGAACGTAAAATCTTGGTAATTTCCTGAGCGCAAGCGTCCAATAACAGCTAAAGTCACTACCAGCAAGCTACGAAATTAGACCCCGAACACGACAGTAAGTTACGCCTTCCGGTAATTTAAATGAAACCACGCCATAGATCGAGGGCCCGTCATCGCTGGCAGCCGATGCGACGCCTTTCTCTTTTCCTGATGGGAATTGGAGTCTCCAGCGAAATGGCCGCTATCACCGGCATGGTTCTCGGTATCTTGGCTGGAATTTCCTTCATGGCTACTCGTGAGCCGTTGAATCCCCACCTATTCTGGCTAGTCGGAGCAGTGTGCTGTATCCTGAGAATAGGCTGCATTAGGCTGGATGCTTTTCTTCACCACCAAACCTCTCAACATTCCGCTGAGGAGATCTTCTTCAATGAACTGCCCGAGCGTGTCTCAGATGCGGTCACCATTATTGGCTTCGGCTTTGCCGCGTCATCTAGCCCATGGTTAGGGCTTGCTTCCGCACTCGCGGCCATCTTTTCAGCTTACATGCGATCTCTTGGCGTGATGCGAGGAGCGGGAAAAAAGCGTTCTTCCATTGGCCCAATGACAAGAATCCACCGACTGGCCCTGATTTCACTAACCTCGGCTTTGATGCTTTTCCCGATAACCGGTCGACTGGTGACTCCGATTCCTCATATAGCCCTTTGGGTTATGCTATTTGGCTGCTTGGCGACTATTCTCCTCCGCTGGTTCAAGCTTAAAGAATTCGACGAGACCTGACCGTCTAAAGCTTCTTTAAGATTTCCAGAACAGTTACTCGACTTCGATTGGCTCCCTCGATACGTTCGTCCCGCTTTATGTTTGCATACCGCATCTGCATCTCCCTCGCTATCTCCGCGCTGATGGGAACTTTGTCGACTGGTTACCTGCCTGCACAGGAGGCGTTTACCCACGTGGTGATAGATCCCGGTCACGGTGGTAAAGACCCTGGATCCAGCTCCTATGGACTCGTGGAGAAAACTTTGACGCTGGATCTCGCGAAGCGTCTTCAGAAAATTCTCACTAGCAAGGGAATCACGACCTCTTTAACGAGAACCAAAGACGTTTTTATCTCCCTTGAAGATCGCGCTCAGCTGGCAAATTCTTCGACCGAAGTTATCTTCATTAGCTTACATTTCAACGGTCACGCAGATCGCAGTATTGCCGGAACTGAAACCCTCTACTGGCCTGGGAGCGAAAACGGGCGAATACTCGCAAGCTATATCCAAAGCGAATTAGGTCGCCGCCTCGTTACAAGGAACCGCGGATTTAAACCCAAACGACTCAAAGTGCTTGAAAAAACAAAATGCACGGCCGCTCTCATCGAGTGCGGATTCATTACCAATCGCTGGGAAAGCCAGCGCTGCGGCGCCGAGTGGTTTCGGCAGATTCTCGCAGAAGAAATTGCCCAGGGAATCCTGCGCTATCGCAAAACCTAGCAAGGCTCATAAAACCTTCTCAGAGTTACAGCTGTTTTGTTCTAACCTTTCGCGAACTCAAGCCGGTCGCATTTTCTTTCGGTCAGAAAGCTCTAATTTATCTTAACTTCCTTCATCATTGAGTGAGAAGACAAGTGACACCACTGTGCACAATACCTAAAACTGACGGGCTCAAAAAGGCCCTATTGAAGCATCTGGAAATTAATTTAGAACACCATCTTTAGAAAAAGCGCAAAGTGATCACTAGCCAAATTTTCTAGAGCGACGGACGGCTCTCGCACCCAAAAAAGCGACTTTCTTGTTGCCCAGACAGAACCGCTTTTATCCAAACAAAAAGCCGGAACAAAAAGTCCCGGCTTTTTGGAAAATTATACGGACGTCAGGCTGATATGCTTGCTACTTCTTTCTAAGAAAGGTTGGCACATCCAGATCCTCACCGTCCACAATTGTCGGGTCAGTTTTGGCGAAGCGACCCTTCCCGGAAATTGGCTCCAGTTGCAACATTTCCTGCTGCTGTTTGGCTTCTTCTGAAGTCTCTCCTTCCTCAGGTAAATCGTCCCCTGTAGCGTCGTCAAACCTCACTTCGGAATCCAAAGCATTACTTCCAAAGTCCTCCGGCAGGCGTGACTTACTGCGGCCGTCATCGCTATCAGAGGCCATCCGAGTTAGAGTAATTTTCTGCTCAGCATCTGTCACAGCCTCAACACGATCGACGCCCCCATCGTCGTCTGGGCCGGAAACTGAATCAAACGGAGTTAAATCATCACCAGCGTCTTCAACGGCTCTGGCAATAGGATTCCGTTCGTCTTCTTTGTCTACCTCCTCAGTAATTCCAAGGCCAGCCAGGGAGGGGAACTCCTCACCGTCTTCAGCGGTATCCCCGGTGGGTCACTAACCGGTTTCATCTGCGGTATCTTCTGCGGTATCTTCTGATGAAATTTCTAAATCAGAACCGTCGCTATTTTCGACCTCATCCTCATGGTCTTCTCCGTCATCATCAGCCGATTCCACCTCAAAAACACTGCCTCCCTCCTCACTGGCGTCCTCAACGAAGACCGCCTGCTCCTTTTCCACACTCTGATCCAAAGTTGGCAGCAACGACTCCGCGACTCCGTCATCGGCTTCCTCTTCAAATACCACTTCGTCTTCTTCAGCGGTAAAGGGTGACGAAGCAGGAGACCCACCTAAACTAATAGAAGCTTCATCTTCAGTATCTGGGTCAGAACCGGTTGCTTGGCTTCCCTCTGGTCCGTTGATCGAACTGATAATCGTAACCGACAGACTGTTGCCAAGACGTTTATCAGTGCCGGTGCCAAACAGGATTTGGGTGCCATCACCGACATGTTTATTAACCTCTTCCATGACGAGCTGCACTTCGTAAAGTGTCATGGTGTCCCCACCCGCCACCTGAACAAGAACGGCACTTGCGTCATTAAGTAGGCGGCCCTTATCGAGGAGAGGACACTTAAGTGCCTGTTCCACTGCCTCGTGGGAACGATTGTCACCTTTGGCAAGACCGTATCCAAAAAGGCAGCGAGAATCTTTGGAATCGAGTGCCGAGAGCAGATCGTCCATGCCGATTCGGATGATACCGGGGCGGAAGACGACGTTCATTGTCGCACGGATGCTCTGGCTAATAACCTTGTCGGCGGCAGCAAACGCCTGGGTTACTCCATCCTTTGGAACGATAAGCTCGCCCATCCGGTCATTATCGAAGGCAATCACGGCATTGGCATACTTACCGATCGACTCCAGCGCTTCGCGAGCCTGTTCGGTTCGACGAGCCCCTTCAAACGAAAACGGCATTGTCGCAAAAACAACCAAAAAGACGCCTTCCTCTTTGGCAATTCGGCAAACTTCAGGAGCAGCACCCGAACCGGTTCCGCCCCCGAGGCCCACACAAATAAAAATGATACCTTTATCTCGAACCGCGGCCCGAATCTCGTCAACCGCCTCAAGTGCCGCTTGCTTCCCGAGGGAGGGATCACCGCCAGTCCCCATTCCCTTCAAAAGCGTGGACCCTAACTGGATCTTATTACTCGAAACAGATGTTGAGAGAGCCCTGACATCGGTGTTTAGCGTCAGCAGCTCTGCCTCATCGCTACCCTCCAAGGCCATTCGGTCGAGCACATTAGCGCCGGCTCCGCCAACCCCAATTACCTTAACGCCTAATTCCGCATCCACGGGTAATTCACCCTGGTCTAATTGGTTATACTCGATCATAGGTTTATTCTAGCATCGTAAACGTCACAATATTGTCAAACAATTAGAAGGTTCCCCTTCTCATCTGCCTCCACCAAAAATCTTCTCGAAACTTTTGCCAAGTTTACTGAGCGCTGACTTCTTTGGTCTTTGATCATCAAGAAGTTGCGCATATCTTATCAAACCTACCGGAGTAGCATACTGCGGATTTTCAAAAAGAGCAGAGGGCCCGGACATCGCTGTCGACCCCGCTTTTTGTACAGGAATGCCGAAAATATCCTCCGCTACATCGCCAATTCCAGTCATCAACGATGAACCTCCTGTCAGGAAAATACCTTTACCAAGTTTAGCGAGCAGCCCCTGTTTTTGAAGCGGCTCAGCCACCACCGATAGCAATTCAATTGCGCGGGCATTCATGATCTGATTGAGCAATTCCTGCTCAACTGTTTTGCCGCTTTCGCCCCCAATCGCTATCTCAATATTTCGGGTATTTTTCAAAGAAGCACTGCCATGATTCACTTTGAGCTTTTCCGCACGAGCGAGCGGGATCTTCAAAACCAGGGCGATGTCATTTGTGATATGATCGCCTCCAATCGGAACACAACCACTGGCAACCACGGCACCGTCAACAAAGCAAATGTAATCCGTAGTGCCACCGCCCACATCAATCAGGAGCGCCCCCTCATTTTTTGCCTCACGATTTAAGACGACCTGAGCGGCCGCCACGGGCGCAAAGACAATATCCTCGACTTCTATTGGCACCTCACGGACGCATTTGATCGAGTTTTGAATGCGGGTCTTCACACCGTTAATGATGTGGTAGTCCGCCTCGAGTTTCTGGCCAAGCATTCCGAGGGGATTTAACACCTTTTCCTGACCATCCACATAGTAGTGCTGAATGATAGAATGAATGTAACCATTCTCTTTAGGTACGGGCACATCTCTGGCAATTTTCTTAACCTCTTCGAGGTCTTCGCCACTAATCTCCATCTGATCATCGGACACACGAATCGTGCCGCGATTATTCATGCTCTGGATGTGAGACCCGGTAACAGCAAGAAACACGGTGTTTACCTCGACGTCACTTCGCTCCTCAGCACGTGCTAACGCGTCGTGCAAACAGGTCTGAACAGTCTCGGGATCAACGATCTCCCCTTTTCTAACACCTGCGGAGGGATGCTGACCAACGCCGAGAATTTTTATTGCACCATCCCCGCGAACTTCGCCCACGATAATGCACACTTTGGACGTCCCAATCTCCAGACCGACGTAGATATTCGACACTGCCATTAAACAAACGCTCTTCCCTCAGAGGCTAGCCGCTATTCAAAATGGAGCGCAAGTGTTTTTCTCGCATGTCCCTAGTGCTTTCAAGCCCGCTCTTGGAAGGTTTCCCTGAAGATCTCGCGAGCGCCGAATCAGGTGCCGAACCAATGGGCCGCGAAAAAGTGACCGGAATATTCTTCGCAACCGCTACATTCACCGTTGCCAGCGAAGCCCTCATTTCACTCGCCTGAGACACGATGACACCAAGATCTTCAAGCCCCCGCTGAAGGTTAAGGTTCGAAAAGGTAACTACTACTCCACTGCGATAGAGACACTCAATTGACCACTCATTACGCAGCTTCACTGCCTGAATCAATAAATCTTCAGTGCCAGGGACTTCCCCCTGCCTGGCAATGAGCTCCAAAGCAGATTCAGCACCATCTGAAACCATGGGCATTCCTTCTTTGGGATCATCCATCCGATAAATTTCAATAACTGGAAGCGTTTGCTCTTTCTTAGTCAGCTTCATGCAGCGGAAAAAGACACCATCCTTGTCGAGAAGAAAACCGCGCTCCATATCACCAGGGCGGATCCCGAGGGGAGGACTCGACAACCAAGCGACCGGCTCGCGTTCAAACACTGAAATACTTATTTTATCGGGTAATTCCCGCTCGACCACTACATCTTTAACGATAGGGAGATTCTCGAGTCTCCCCTTTAGTAGGGCGAGATCAATCTCCATAAGATTCATTCCTGGCACAATATTGGACACCTCAAGGAGTTTGCCTTCACTGAGGACACCATCCGTTTCCACGTTTAGTTGTCGCAACACAAACTCCTCGTTCTCGAAGAAAATCTCTTCACTGGCCCACTCCAGACCTATGGGTATGCTGACAGCAAGAGCTAAAACAGCAGAGACGCGAACTGGCCATACGTAGCGGGGAATCCGGTGCCTCCGTGAAGCCCCTTTGTGCGAAGTATTTGCCTCAAGGACAATCCAATCAGTCTCGTCCGGAAGCCTGTGACGACGCCATGAATACGGAATCATGCTGAATTTCCGGTGATTGGCCTTCCCTGATTTCTTTCGCATTAATCGAAATTACATGAAAGTTTAATAATTTTCAAACAAAGATTCGCGTAATTTATCCCCGCTTCACTGGCTGCTTTAGGAAGCAGACTACTCTCAGTCATCCCAGGAATAGTGTTCACTTCGAGGACAAAAGGCTTATTGTCTTCCTCCCTCAGCAGTACATCCACCCGAGAATAGACCTCAATACCGAGAGACTGATGCGCTCGTAGCGCCTGCTCTTGAACGGCACGCGTGACCTCGTCCGACAAATGAGCCGGGCAGAAGTAGTCGGTGCCACCCTCTCCTGTCATCCAGGGATACTTGTTGGAAATGTCATAAAATCCCGATCGGGGCTGGATGTGAACCACTGGCAGGATCTCATCACCTACGATTCCGACTGTTAATTCCTTGCCCCGAATCAGTTGCTCCACCATCACGTCCTCACTGTATCTTCCGGCATCGGCGATCGCTGCAATCCACTTTTCAGGCGTTTCGACGAGATGCACACCAACACTTGAGCCTTCGCGAGGTGGTTTCACGACGCACGGTATTCCGATCGAGCCCGGCGTGCAGTTCTCCTGATTAATCTGCACAACTTCAGAGTCAGGAGTGCTTACCCCTTCTAGTAAAAACGCATTTTTGCTTAGTATCTTGTCGAAAGCGAGCTTTGAACTCTCACGGCGAGCACCTGTGTAAGGGACGCCACGTTTTTCCAATTCCGCCTGCAGTTCACCATCTTCGCCGAAGGTTCCGTGAATCACATTAAAGGCTACGTCAACATGGTCAGGTAGCAAAAAATCGGCACCCTTAACATCGACGACGGTTACTTTAGCAACGTTGCCTTCCAACGCTCCGGCTACACCTTTAGCGGACGCTATCGAAACTTCCCTCTCAGAACCTGGCCCTCCAGCAAGCACGGCAACATGCATTTCATTGACCTCTTTCATAAATTCAAAAACTTTCTCGTGTGATGTGCTAGACCGGCTCGTCCTGACCGATAATCTGAACCTCGACTTCAAGCTCGATTCCGCGCTCGTCCCGAGCCTTCTTCTTGATCTGCCCGATCAGATCAAGAACCTGCGTGGCGGTAGCTCGTTTTTCGTTAACGATGAAATTCCCGTGCACATCACTGACTCGCGCCTCTCCAAAAGAGTAACCCTTCATCCCTAGCTCATCGATCAGTTGCCCAGCTCCAATGCCCTCTGGGTTCTTAAAGATACAACCTGCGCTTGCAGCGATAGGTTGGGAAGATCGCCGTTTCTCCTTTGAAGCCCTCATCATCGCGGCGATTTCATGATCGGGACTTTGCTCCCCCTGAAATAAGGCAGAAACAACTATGTTATTCACCAACTCAGGGACGTTTCGATAAAAGTGTGCGATCTCCTCGGCAGCCTTTTCAAATACGCCTCCCTCAGCATCAACCATTTTAACGCTCACAACATGGTCGAAAGTCTCAGCACCCATTGCCCCAGCGTTCATGCGAAGACTTCCGCCTACATTACCTGGTACTCCCTCCATCCATTCAAATCCGCCAACCCTTGCCGACTGAGCCGCTGCTGCCAGCGCCTTTAATTTCACGCCTGCTCCAGCCCGAATCGTATTCCCTTCGATAAGAATTTCTCCAAACTCTCCCTTCACGGGATTGATAGTGACGCCGGGAATGCCACCGTCCCTAACAAGCAGGTTCGAACCTCTCCCAACCACACGCAGGGGCATTCCGTTGTCAGCGCAATATTTAGCAATTCGGGCGAGACCATCAAAGGTAGTGGGCTCAACCCAGAATTTAGCAGGGCCACCGACTTTCATCGTGGTGTGCCGTCGCATAGGCTCGTAGAGCTTTACGACTCCATCCGGCTCATCAAGCAAGCTTTTCAAATTGTCGACCATGGATAAGTCGAGGCTTAGTCGCGTAGCTACCTCGTGGATGTTACCGGCGCCGAGCGTCATGGCCCAGTCACCAGGCTTCAATTTTTGCCCCACCTGTGAATGCATGGTGGCAAGATCAGGATGATAGACAACCTTGGCGACCTCGCCTCGCTCTCTAACTGCCTCAACAATTGTTTGACCTGAAACCCCGGGAATCGGCTGTTCACTTGCTGCGTAAATATCTGTTACCCATAATTCGTCCACGCCGTCAAAACAAACTCCAAACTCCTCTTTCAACAGCTGAGTCCGAGAGTAACGATGCGGCTGAAATAGGCAAACCAATCGCCCCGCATGCTGACTGCGAGCTGTCTGGATCGTGGCTGCAATTTCAGTAGGGTGATGGCCATAGTCATCAATGATTGTGACGTGACTGCTTTCGCGCTTTAACTCAAAGCGTCGCAGAGCCCCTCGAAAGGATCCTAACGCTTTAACAATGTGATCAAGGCAAACCCCCGTCTCGGTGGCGAGAGCTACGACAGCAAGGGCATTGAGGACGTTATGGCGCCCAGGGATCCCGAGAACGAATCGACCAAATTCTTCACCTTTCCGGAAGATAGTAAATTCTGTCGCAGATCCCCTAGGCGAAAGGTTGCCAGCGGAATAGTCTAACTGGTTACTCCAACCGTAACTCACACCATTTTTGCGAGAACCGCATACTCTCCGGGCATTTTCGTCATCACCACAGTATAGGACTTTCCCCGTTGCTTGATCGCAGAACTGATTAAAAACATCACAGATTTCGTCGAGCCCGCCCTGATAATGATCAAGGTGCTCCTCTTCAACATTGAGGAGAATCGCATGTTCAGGAAAAAAATTGACGAGTGTCCCGTCGCTTTCGTCTCCCTCTGCAACAAAATACTCTCCCGCCTCATCCCAATTCGCATTAGTGCCAAGAATGGGAATTTCTGCCCCTACATAGTGGGACGGATTCTTATCGCCAACTTTGAGGACATGAGCGGCCAATGCTGAGGTCGTCGTTTTTCCATGAGTGCCTGCAACCACGATTCCCCTCTTGCCCAACATGATAGCTGCCAACGCCTCAGCTCGTCGCAACATTGGGGTTCCCTGCTTGACCGCGGCGTCGAAGGCAGCATTCCCCGGCTTAATGGCGCTGGAGTAAACGACCACGTCTGCATCCTCGACGGATTCTGCAGAATGAGGGCTGGAGAACACGAGCCCCTCTTTTTCGAGCCGCTTGGTTTCTTTAGAAATGACTTGGTCTGAACCAGAAATATGATGGCCCAGCTCGAGAAAAAGAGATGCAAGTCCACTCATTCCGGACCCGGCGACACCGATTAAATGTACTCTCAAAGCTTGTTGGCGGTTCCCAAAGCGTTCCGCCCAGTCCTTCGAACTACTCTTCATACACTCAAATCACAATTCCCAAGATCACCCGATTAGGCGAGAGTTGAACTAATCACCTCACAAACCCGATCAGACGCATCGGCTACCGCCAGCTTTGCCATTTCCTCCTGCATTTGCTTTAATCTATCTTTATTCTTTATCAGTGAGACCACTTTCCCAGCAAAGGTATCTTCGCTGAGGTCATCCTGATGCCAGAGTTCCGCAGCTCCTGGTTTAGAAAATATCTCCGCATTGTGAAGCTGATGATCTTCTGCTGAGTAGGGATACGGGATTAATACTGATGGTATTTCATAAAATGACAATTCAGTCAGCGACGATGCACCCGAGCGACAAATCGCAAGATCAGCAATGCCCAGCGCGTATTGGACTTCATTCAGAAACCCCTTCAATACCCCACCACTAAAACCTCTATCATATTCCGGCTTCACTGTTTCATAATCAGCTGGCCCGCTTATATGCAGCATTTGGATTCCTGCCTCCTCATATTTTACTAAGCCACCGGCGACCAACTCATTGATACGTCGAGCGCCTTGACTTCCTCCCATCACCATCGCGGTTGGTTTTTCTGGATCGAGGCCAAAGAAAGAAGCGGCCTCTTCTCGCGAGGGACGGTTGGTGATCGAGGGGCGGATTGGCGTCCCAACTACCTCGGTCATTACACCGCCAAAGTGAGCTGCGCAGACCTCAAATCCCACCAACACCGTATGAGAAAACTTCGCGTTCAGGCGATTGGCGCGTCCCGGTATCGAATTTGACTCGTGAATAAATGTCGGGAGCCCTAACTGCTTTCCAGCGACCAACGGAGCGGTTGAAGTGAACCCTCCCATACCAAGAACAGCTTCGGCTCCGAACATCTTAAACAATCTTCGGCACTCGCGCATTGCCTTCACGAAACGAATCAGGAAGGTCACCATCTTAGGGGAAAGGAGCGGCGGCATCGCAATCGATGGCATCTTTTCGAACCTGAGATGATCATAACCTTCAGAGGCCAAAGTATCGATCTGCTTCTCAGATATCAGGAGCAATACCTCCCCGCCAGCCTTCGTCCAAGCTTCCGCAACCGCAATACCCGGAAACAAGTGACCTCCGGTGCCACCACAGGCAATTACGAGTTTCTTGTTCTCTGGTGATGACATACGACAGGTAGAGAAATCTATACAGTTGAATTACTCTGCGCCTACGGCTCAATTAGCACGGTTTCCATTATTTTCATTCAGTTATTCCCTCGCTGGAACAATACCGTCTGAAAATTCCAACTCAAACCACGACGCGAAGTGCCTCAGGAACCACCCTGATTAACTGGGGGGTGCTGGCAACGACATCTCCATCGACCTGAATATCAATCGGCGGATCAGTATCGATCTCCACAGTATCGACGCTCCAGTGGCTTACCAACTGCGAGGCGTCAAGAGCCGCCTGTTCAGTGTCTTCCCGTCTGATATTATCCAATCCCATCATCTTACTAGCCAGCTGCACGATGCCTTCGATGTTGGCTTTCTTCAGTATAAACAAGTCGAGACGCCCGTCGTTCACGTCAACAGAAGGCGCAAGGGTAAGTCTCCCAACGCCGACGGTTCCGGCGTTGGCAACGACGCAGGCGACGCCCGAAACACTGATTGACTCTTCACCGTCTATTGTAAGTTGGTAATTGGCTTCGGGAGTCTCTTGAAGCATCTTGATCCCGGCAAAAACGTAGGCCCACTTCCCAAACTGATTTTTGAGTTCTCGTGTAGCCTCTTGGACCACTCCAACTTCAATACCACAACCAATTCGAAGCAAAAAGGGCCGGTCTCCCATCATTCCGGCATCGATATGTCGAGTGGTGTATTCTTCTCCGCAGATTAAATCACAAGCACGCTCCAATTGAGTTGGCAGGCGCAGCTCAGACGCCACCAAATTTCCAGTGCCACCTCCGAGGATCAGCATCGGAACATCGGTCCCGATGAGACCGGAAGCAACCTCCATTACGGTTCCATCGCCACCGTAGACCGCAACAACCTCGGCTCCGTTCTCAACCGCCTCACGCGCCAGGGAAGAACCATCCCCGGTTCCATGAGTAATCGATATATCCCAATAAATACCAGCATCGCGAAATGCTTGGTTCAAAATCGCCAAAAGCGGGATTCTGCGCGAAGGGGCGGGATTCACGATAACCTGAACCCTTTCTGGCTTGGGCTGGACGGTTTGGGACATCTTTAGTCGTTAAAGCTGAAAACTGGGACAGGGTAAGGGGGCTCTCTCTCGATTGCGACCACAGAGTTTTAAATTCGCCCAATTTTGCCATTTTAATCTCTTCCTCAAAGCTCCCCTACTCTTGCTAAGATGAGTATTCCCGCAACATCATCGCCCGCCCCTTGCCTCTGCGCTCGTAATGATTATTTCATTAACCACGCACGCTAAGGACCTGCACTCGAGGATTTGCAAATGTTCTCTATGGGCAGTCACCAGCGCGCGTGATCCCAAAGTAACTGGCCGCGGCGCCCACATCCTTTGTGGGCCTCCGTTTGGCAAGAGAGCCTAGCTTAAGAGAAAAGAAATCGGCAGCCTCCTATCCGTTACTACACAAACCGGATACCCGAGTTGGATCTAGGCAAAAAGATCTAACACCGGCTTCCCTTTGTGGGCGACCGTAAAAGGACGCTTGCTTGGACTATATAAAACTTGATCAATCGGCAATCCGAGCGCGTGAGCGATGGTCGCATTGAAATCAGGGATCTTCACCACATTCTCGATGACATTTTCAGCACCCTCATCAGTCTTTCCGTATTTAATACCACCTTTAAAGCCTCCGCCTGCAAGCACAGAGCTAAAGGCTTTCGGATAGTGGTCTCGCCCTGCATTCTGATTAATACGAGGGGTTCGCCCAAACTCCGTCGTTAGAACCACCACCGTTTCCTCAAGTTTCCCGCGGCGTTCGAGGTCGGTCAGCAGTGCCGCCATAGCTTGGTCGAGCACGGCACATCGTTCCGGAGCGGAAATGAACACATTATTGTGCATGTCCCAACCACCATAACTCACCTCAACAGCCCGAACATCATGCTCGATTAGTCGTCGCGCAAGAAGACAGCCCTGACCGAACGCGTTATTACCATATCGTTCTCGGGTGATCTCTTCTTCCTGATTCAGATCAAACACTTCAAGATCTGAGCTCTGCATAATGCGCACCGCATCATCATACATGGAAGTATAGGCTCGCACCTCCTTCACATCATAACGCTGGTGGAAATCTCTATCAAATTGGGAAGCTAGCTCAAGTCGATCATCGAACATCTCTTGGTTCATCCCCCGGAGCTTTGAATTTTTCAGGCCCGAAGCGGGA
>CEWH01068647.1_pt1 | contig 14030 bp, 12 predicted proteins | sample 531231 | NCBI WGS metagenome assembly CEWH01 (sample SAMEA2622316, study PRJEB7988) | marine metagenome | biome: marine biome (ENVO:00000447); feature: surface water layer (ENVO:00002042); material: "saline water (ENVO:00002010), including plankton (ENVO:xxxxxxxx)" | depth 5 m | reverse complement strand
TGACATCTTTGGTGACATCTTCAGTGACATCTTTGGTGTCATCTTCAGTGACATCTTTGGTAGCATCTTTGGTGGCATCTTCAGTGACATCTTTGGTGTCATCTTCGGTAGCATCTTCGATGGCATCTTTGGTGACTGCTTCTTCGGCGGCATCTTCAGTGGCTGCTTCTGCATCTCCAGACTGTGCTTCCGGTTTTTTTTCAGTCGGTGCGTCTATTTTATTTGTATCAACTGGTGAGTTATTAGTTATGGGGGTTTCGTTATCATCTGTTTCTTCTTCTTCAGTGGACGCTGCTGTTTTTCCAGCGGATGCTTCTGCATCTCCAGTCGGTGATTCCGGTTTTTTTCCAGTTGCTGTTGGATTTTCATCTTTAGCCGTCTTTTCCAAATATTCATCAATTTTTCCTTCAGTAGTGAAATCTAATACTTCCCCATCACTATTTCCTACTTCCCCATCACCTCCCATCATTACATTTTCTTTTATTTTACAAATGGGGTTGGTGCTACCGGGATAGCATTCTCTAAATATATCTTTTACAAAATCATTAATAAATCCTTTGCCTGTATCCAAATGATTAATATAATCGGAATATTCCAACAAATTTTTCATCGATTTCCCCTTATAATACAAACATTTTGGGAGAGAAAACCCACCTTTTTTATCTACTACTTCTACATATTTCCATCCATTACCAATATCTCCATTATCAAGTATATTGTATAATACATTTTTAAATTTAAGAGTTGTATTATTCATTGTATATATAATATATATATAAATGAATTATTTAATATTAGTTATTAATAATTTAAATAATATTAAATACAATTAAAATTCAGTATCCCACGCCGTCACCGCTTTGTTTCCGGCTCTAGATGCTAAATAAGATTTCTGCTCCGCAGTTTCACAGGCACATCCACCTGTTCCACTAACAGTAGAATGCTTGCAACATTCCGGTTTAAAATCATTGTTTCCATAATAAAACAATTGTCCTTCTTCCATTGGAACACTTACTTTTTCATAATTTTCACCAGGTTCGTATACTTTTTGGTATTTATCATTGTGAACACCTTTTGATGTGCTATACAATAAGTTAGACATACCTTCCTTGTTAATACAACCTATGCATGTATTGCTTATAATAAATCCAATAACAAGTGCTATTATTAACAAATTGATGATATTAAGGTTAAGAGTGATTGAAATATTACTCATATAAATATTAAATAGATAATATTTAAAATTTATTTTAATTTTTTCATAGTAAATTACTTATTGTGTTCCGCCGCTTAATTATTTAAAAAATATTCTAAACAAGCATTAAAATCATATATTTTAACATCATCTACATAAAACATATTTTTATCTGTTAAAATGTGATACAATTTATTTTCATTTTTACTGTGCTTAATATGCGTTTTATGATATTTTGCTAAATCAGATTTCTCAAATATTATGTTATTACCTTTTAAATCAAGGGTATCATTAAAATAGTTAAATGTGTTTTTATTGTCCAGCGATTGAACAACCCCAGTAACAACCACTCCGTTTTTCAATATCTCTCCCACTTCGATATCTTGAATATATTTTTTCTCACCATTTTCCAATTCAATTACAGTATTTTCAAAGAAACCACTATTTAAGTATGTGTTGATGTCTTTTTTGGTGTAAATGTATTTTTTATTTTTAAGCATTAATATTTCACTAATCGTCACTTCATCCCAATCCATAAAAACCGTATCATTTATTTCTATTTTTTTGGAATTGGTGTTAATACAATATACCAAGTCTTCTTTTTCACTTAAACGAACAGCTCGTGGATCATTTTCAACGCGAATCCATCCTTTTGACGGGTTATAAACCGTATGATTTTCAGTTACAATAACACCATTTAAATTATACATCGTATTACCCACCGCACTTGTTTTAAATACACTGGTGACAACATCGTTGTTTAATAAAACATCACCGGGAACCAGTTTCGATATAGCAACCGGTCCATTTACAGTGCTGATTTTAGTATCTTTATGAAAACAGTTTGATTTACCCGGTTTAGACGGTATATTTCCAACGCTTATAAGTAATGCGTTAGATATGTTTACTTTTATAATAATCATCAATGTCATAATTGCAACGTAAAATATGGTAGCCGAGACCGCTACTGGCCAAGTAAATGGTAAAATCCATAATCCTACAATCATTGCCGAAGCAGCAACCATTCCTGCAATAATAAGATTCATAAAACTACCAATAAATGCTCTTAATGCAGCAAACTTGGCAACCAATGCGTGCAACAAAGTGGTAATGACACCATTCATTTTATTTAAAACATCTTTCATATTAATATACATTTTCTGTATGGGAATAATAACACTACCGATACGGCTGATAAAATACTCCATTAATATTCTCATTTTTGCAATTATATTTGCCGCTAAAGTTTGAAGACCTCCACCAGAAGAAGCCAATTTTTTCAATGAAGATGTCAAGCTTTCAATGGTGTTAATGACTGGTTTTGTAAATACATCAACAATTGATTTTAAAATTAGATTTGTGCATACTGAAAAGTTTTTACTGGTGCTTTCAAAAACGGTATCATTTGGGTCTTTATTAATCATTCCAGCAAAAGGTATTATACCTGGACGACATCTTATATTATTCCAATCATCTTTTAATTCATGTATATTAGACTTTATATTAAAATATGAAAATACAAGTAAAAATGCGATTATAACTATAACTGTTATAGATACAGAACTCCCGTATTTTTCTAAATATGTCTTATTTCTGTATAATTTATTTACATTTAAAATAAAAGTATCGTTCATCTTATATATAAAATGGATAATAATATGATTTTCGCATTCTATTTAAAGTAATATTTAAACCACCACATTAATCTTCCCAGTCCCAGAAACTGTATTCACCCACCGGAATGATGTGAGTAGAGGTGACCAGACACGATAATGTATCACTATACATATCTGTTTTTTCTGCTAAATTGAAGAATTGGACAGGTATTAAATCACCGGTGCTGGGGTCAATAATTTTATGACTTCCCGTTACCAAAATGTCGGCGTTTAGTTGTTTACTCCATATTTTATAAAAACGGTGTTCTTCTCCGCCTTTAATTTTTAAAGTAGCAATCACATCGATGCCTCCTTTAATTTTTTCACCAATCTTAATATTTTTCATTTTTTTTACTGTTCCATCGTTCATGGTTACTGGTGTATCTGGTGAAAAGCATAATAATCGAATGGTTTCTCCGATTGGGCCTTTCCAAAGACTGGTTCCAGTTAAACCACCGGATTGTATCATATTGGTTATAACAACCATTGTTCCGGCAAACTTATAAAAAACATCTTTCATATTAACAATAAAAAACTGCATTTTCGCCATGATACCTTTAAAAATATTTAGTATATCTCCTCCTGCCATACCAAATCCCTTTGTCATGTTTGCCATAATAACGGTTAATGAACTAACAGCACTTAATATACCACCGGCCACATCACCTAATACATCTAGATTATTAAAAACCGGTTTTAAAAATGTATTCATTAATACGGATTGGATTTTTCCAATGCAAAAAGCAAAATTTTCCATTGAATCGTATCCTAAATAACCTGCAAACGGCATTGCGATGGGACTACACTTGTATTCGTTCCAATTATCTTTAATTTTTTTCAATCCTATTGCTAAAAATGAAGAAATATATAATATAATAAAAGCAACAATAATAAGTATGGCCGTATATACATCGCTATTTTGTGTTGGCGATTTAATAACTGTTTTTTTCATCATATTAACATTTCTTAAACCTTGAATAACTTCCATAATAAATTATGTTTTGATTTTAATATTTTAAATTTATTAAAATCAACCTTAAATAATTATTACAACACTTCTGGTTTTATTACATTTAATTGTTCGGCTTGTCCTCCAACAATCATGGCGTTTCCCAATGCGTTCATGCTAGCTCCAGTTTGTCCTTCGTGTTGTGGCAACTCCATCCCTTCCAACACTGAACCACCCTTACTACCGCCTCGTAAGTATAGTTTTTTTAATTGTTTTTGTATTTTTTTTCTAGCTTTTTTAAGTGTATGTGCTAATTTTCGCTTGGGTATATGTTTTAAATGTATTCTGTTTTTCATTGTTTTTCGTGTCTTCATACCTTTTTTACTTTTTACATTTTTTTTACTTTTCATGACTTTACCAAGTTTTTTTGATTTTTTTTGTGTTTTTTTTGCGGCTTTGTTACGCTTTTTATTTTTAGCGTATTTAATTTTCATTTTTACAACCATTATATAATTAACGCGTAAAATAATATAAACAATAAAAATTATTATTTAGTATATTAATTATAAATGGATGAAGATGGACGATTAAAATTAAAAAGTATGATTAACGAATTTAAGCCAGAAGAAACCACTGGAAAAATAAGAAAGTTAAAGCACAGTGAAAAAATCAAAAAGCAAGTGGAAACATATTTAAATTTAAAGAAAAAATATAGCCGTGTGTCACCAGAGACATTTTCAAAGATGTGCAGAACCCAGTGTGCTTTTTTGTATGAAAACTATACAAATTTATATAATAAATTGGTGAAAGATGATTTAGATTTGTCTATATTATTTAACTTTGTGAGTATTTTAAAGGAAATAGAAGATGGTAAATTAGATCAGCATGAAGGATCGGTAAAGGTAGGCCAGATATTAAAAGAGTTGTATATTGACAGTGCTTTACGAGAAGACAAAAAGCGACACAATAAAAAACACAAGTATAGAAAATCGAAAAATGTATCATGGAGTGACTTTAAGTCGAATTCGAACACTGCGCAGCCAGAATAATAAAATATTGCCACAGAGTGTGTTACGATGTGCAGTATAATATATTAGTAAATTAATTTAAAAGGTAAATGATTAACTTAATTTATATGAAATCAGAATTAAAAATGAAATCAAAATCAGTAGAACAGTCAGAAAGAGAACCTGAAACAGAAGAAACAGTCACGGAGTCGGAAACCGAATCATATACAACCGAAGAAACACAAGAATCCACAGTAGTATCAACAACAGACATGCCTGAAAAAAGTTTTAAACAGCTGATAGAGGAGTTGTTTGTAACATTTAAAAACGCATTTGAATTATCGTATCATGAGCAGACATATTTATATGATGAAATCGAACGATGTAAAATACATCAAACTTGTTCATTGTTGTTTAGTTTATTTTATGTATATGTAACTTTAACTATTATGGAATTTACATGGAAATCATGTGCGCAAATGAGTTATATTGAATTGTTATTATTTTGCTACTTTTTTCACAAGACATCACAATACACTAGCAAAATTAGTTATAACTATTTGGATCATTTATCTCGATTTAAACCAATGGTTAGTTCTTATGTAGAACAAGATATGTATGGAATGAGTTATTTAACACCAATCGATTTAACAAATAATGAAGATGAAGAAACAGATGAAACATATGAAACCGAGGAAACGGATGAAGAAACTGGCGAAGAAGAAACCGGCGAAGAAGAAACTGGCGAAGAAGAATCCGGCGAAGAAGAAACTGGCGAAGAAGAAACCGGAGAAGAAGAAGAAGAAGATGAAGAGACCGAACAAGAGGAACCAGAAGACAAAGAAGCAACTGCTGGCGCAGAAGCACTAACACAGCTAAGGCTAAGACGAAGTTCTCGCAGTAAAAACAAAACTGACTAAATTATAAGTTATAAATTACAAACTAACCATTTAGAATTCCACAAACGATTTAAAGTGTATAGTATAATAATTATATTAAAATAATTATTATATGATTTTGGTAATAGTAGAATCACCTGCAAAGTGTAAAAAAATCGAATCTTATTTGGGAGTAGGTTATAAGTGTGTAGCAAGTTATGGGCATATTCGAGAAATGGATGGATTAAAGTCTATTGACATTGGAAATACATTTCAACCTACCTATCGCTCTATGCTTTCAAAAAAAAAGTATATTAATAGTTTAAGAACTAATATTCAAAAGGCGAGTGAGGTAATATTGGCGACAGATGATGATAGGGAAGGAGAAGCGATTGCGTGGCATATATGTATGCTATTTAATTTATCTATACAGCGCACCAAGCGTATCATATTTCATGAAATAACCAAACCAGCCATCAAAAAAGCCCTGGATAATCCAACACATTTAAATATAAATAAAATATATTCGCAACAGTCGAGGCAGGTATTGGATTTATTGGTGGGATTTAAAGTTTCTCCTGTGTTATGGAAAAACATCTCCGGTAAAAGTGGATTGTCTGCGGGTAGATGTCAAACAAGTGCTTTACGACTTGTATATGATAATTATAAAGAAATATCAAATAAAACGGGTAAATGTGTATATAATACCGTCGCCGATTTTAATTTAATAAATACATCTCTCCCTTTTGAGTTAAATAAACAGTTTAAGTCAGAGGATAATGTAAATAAGTTTCTGGAAAAAAGTAAATCATTTAAACATGAGTTACTTGATAAAAACGAGAAAAAGGTATTTAAGCAACCACCTAAACCATTAACAACTAGTAAACTTCAGCAAAAAGCCAGCAATGAACTTGGGTTTAGTCCAAAAGTAACAATGTCGTGTGCGCAACGATTGTATGAAAATGGTTATATTACTTATATGAGAACGGATTCATTGAAATATAGTAGTGAATTTATAAAATCCGCAAAAAACCACATTCACGATAAATACGGTGAAAAATACATATCAAAAACCATATTTAGTTTAGCAAATAAAGGCAATGCAAACCACGCAAAACAGGCGGATAGTAGTAAAAATAAAAAACCCACGAAAAACACAAAAAATGATTTAGCACAAGAAGCGCACGAAGCCATACGACCGACTAGTGTAGAGCGAACATCTCTCCCCATAAATGGAAAAATAACAAACAAAGAACTCCGTCTTTATTTATTAATTTATAAAAACGCATTGGCATCATGTATGTCCCCTGCCATATACGATAAATTAACCATTTCAATCGTGGCTCCTATTAAAACAAAATACACACACATCACAGAGCAAGTTGTATTTGACGGATGGTGCGCAATATATGGTGTTGAAACACGAAACGAAAATTACGACATGTTAAATCGACTTGATATGTCGTCATCCGTTGAAATAAAGTATGAAAAAATTAGTAGTAATATGAAGATGGTCGATTTAAAGCCGCATTATACTGAATCTAAATTAATCCAGTTACTAGAAACGAAAGGTATTGGTCGTCCCAGCACATATTCCTCTATTATCAGTAGAATACAAGATAAAAAGTATGTAAATAAAGAAGATGTTCCCGGTGTTAAAATAAAATGCAGCAATTATGTGTTACAAGGGGGTAATATAAGTAAAAAAATAGAAGAAAACGAGTTTGGTTCTGAAAAAGGTAAATTAGTATTACAATCTACGGGCTTGTTTGTGATTGAATTTTTAATAAAACACTTTAATGAATTATTTGAATATGATTATACCCGCAATATGGAGGCAGAACTAGATAAAATAGCCAATGGCGATATGACATTATTGGAATTGTGTAAAGCATGTAATAATACCATTGATGCTTCTATTAAAAATATAAAAAAACAAGATAAACCAATTGTAAAAATAGACAAGTATCATACTTATACGATTGGTAAATATGGCCCAGTAATAAAACATACCGATGATGATGGTGTGATATCATTTAAGCAAATAAATAAAAATCTAAAAATTGATTTAAATAAACTTAAGAATGGAGAATACAAATTAAGTGAATTAATCGGCATGGATAATTATCAAAATAACAACCGCGAATTAGGAGAGCACAACGGTAGTGAAGTTGTATTGAAAAATGGTAAATTTGGCATGTATGTAACAATCGATGGCAAAAACACATCAGTTAAATACATTAATAAAGATATGGATGATATTACATTGGAAGATGTTGTTGAATACATTAATAATAAAGGTAAACAAGAATCAAATATAATCAAACGATTAAATGACGATATAAGTATACGCAAGGGAAGATACGGTCCGTATGTGTATTACAAAACAAACACTATGAACCGTCCAAAATTTATATCCATGAAAGGAGTTGCAGAAGAAGAAATAACGGTTTCATGGGTGGAAGCGCGATTAAATGATTAAAATGCGTAATTAAAATAATAATAAATAAAAAATCATAATCTTTACGATTTTTTATTTTTTCACTATATTTCCATTATATTTCCACTATATTTTTGCGGTTAGCTTACTGAAGTTGTAGATTTGAAAACGATTCATATAACCAAGGCAAATTATCTGCTGCAGGTTTACTAACCATTGTCAGCGCACCTAATACATAAAATACAGCTAGTGATTGGGATTGCCTATCTACTCCAGCACTAATAAACTTAGAAACAACTTTCAAAATGGAACTTTTAATATGTTCAATATCTCGTGTATATAAATGTCTATCTGGACGAAATGGACTGCCTAATGATGGGGGAAATATTTTATTTTTGGTTTCAGTTGATAATTGTGCTCTGTAGTTCCATATATCAATTAATTCATTTAAAAAACGCACCAGCTTACTTCCTCGCAAATCCATTAACCATTTACTATCGGTAATAAATCCAAATGTGTCAATTGTTTGAAATAGTTCAATTGCTTTAAACATATTATCTTTTTTTAAAGTAAGTTCGTATTCTTCGTTGTTTAAATCAACACTAACCTTTAATTTATTTATTTTTGAATATTTAATAATATTAAATACCCGTTTATGCACACCTGGTGGAAACGGTTGTCTATTAAATGGGTTTAATATTGTTTTCATGTGTTGCTGTATATTTTTTCTATGTCGTTTTGCGTATTCAAATTGCTCTTTAAATAAGTTATACAACGAACAAATGTCGAAACTGTAAACATGTTTCTCTCCCGATTCGATACATATTATTTGTGCCATTTTTAACTGATTGATTGGTTCCAATGTTAAAAAGTCAATGTCGTTAATTGCGTGTTTTAATAAATGTAATTTCTTCATTTTAAACAATCGTTTAACCATCATCATCCTAAAACGGCTTTGTATTTTTACCGCATAATAAGAAAGTCGCATATTATTATAAAGTCGTTTTATTAATTCTGATTTATTTCCATTTACTTTATATCCATAATGTTTGCACATCGTTTTTAATTGCGATACATTGTAATTGTATTTTAATACATCATTGTATTCCGCATTTCCAAGAATGTAAAAATTATCTGCACTTACTTTGCGCTTTTTTTTATTGGGTATGGATATGTTTTTTATATCTTTATAATAATGGTGTTCGATATATCTTTTAGGAGATGTAGTAATCAGCAACTTATTATTATCTAAATCAGTATTAATCATTAATTTAAACATTGTATATATATTTATACTATTTTTATAATTATTAATGTTTGGTCTGATTACTCGAAATCAGTTGTTATAGTTTGCGTGATGTTAAGTAATTTAAAAGTTATTAAAAGTTATTAAAAGTTATTTAAAACTATCATTAGCTATAACATAAGATATTATGATAAAACGTAAATCAAAAGATATTTTAAACATAGTATATAATTTGTTATCAATAAGTAGTTTATTTATTTATACTTGTAGTGGTATGGAATATAGTAGTTGTAATAAATTGTGGGGAGTGACACAAGATGCGAATGGTAAGATGTTGTATAAAGTAGGGATGTATATGTGTATTGATGATCCTTATAAAATATATAAAAATATGCAGTCTATTTCGGGTGCTACTATGGGCCGTTCAATCTCGACGATTCCATCTATTACAACAAATAACATTAGTAATTTATTGAATACGACAAACATCTCTCCCATGTCCAATGAAAATTTAACTAAAGATGTTGGTTTAAATATGTCTCTGGGTGTTATTAATAAAGAAAATTATACCACAGATACAACGACTACCACCACATATTATGCACAAACAACCACGCTGGCACCATCACAAACAACAACAACAACACCGGCTCCATCGCAAACAACAACACTGACGCCATCACACACAACAACACCGACGCCATCACACACAACCACACCGACGTCATCGCAAACAACAACGCATGTATCAACCAATATAAAGCCATATAATAGTAAAGAATTGGATCGAGATAATTATACATATGGTGGAAATAATACTAATGTTAATCTTAATAATTTGCGGTCTACAAAAAATGTTTCTGAAAACAATACAAATGACATTTTAATTATAGTATTGATTTTTGTATGTATTTGTATAGTAAATGTTGTAGTGTGTTCATATTTGTATTTAAGATATAAGAAAATAAGAAATTTAAATAGCAAGATAGAACACGAAAATGCCGATCTTCCATTACCCCCGCCTCCCCCTATTATAAATAAAGTTCAACCATCAAAAAATAAAACAAAATTACCAAGAGATGTTAATATGATCATTCCTAAAAAAACAATAGACACTCATTTAAAAGTGGATACAAGTAAACCAGCAAGAGAGTTAAAATTAAATCATAAGGCACTTACACCGAATACTCGTAAAATATTCGATACTTCGGTTGTTTCAATGCAGTCGTGGTATGAAGATACATTTAAAAACGAGCTTGGTTACAATAGTAAAAATATTCCAAAACCTCCTTCCAAACACGTAGAAACGATGAAGCCACCGCAGAAATCTACCGCGCCATCTAAAAACAACGAGTTAAAGTTGAAAAGCAATGTAAAACGATTAATTCACAAAAAAGAGCAGGAAATCAAGAAGTTTAACAAAAACGGGACGCATTTTGCTCAATGATTTATATATAGTTATTTTGTATAATTAGTATTCTTATATAAAATAACCTCCTATTTAATGCCCCAATCCGAGAATCCAGAAAATCGCAATAAATATATAAAATTGATTTAAATAAAAGATTATGTAATATATCATAAAATAATCATGAGTTCAGTAAGTTATCTAATCACCAAAGCTAAATCTTTCAACGCCGATGCCGTCAATTACAAGGCACCCGTTACTAATAAACGTGGAGGCAAAAGTGTTCAACTAGTGTTGTCTGGACAACCAATTGTGTTGCAAGTTCCTTTGATGTTGACTTGGGGTGTAAATGAGCGTGTGGACGAACAAAGTGGTCGTGTTACATATGATATGGCCTTGGATTTCAGAAATGAAACTAAATCGGTAAATTTGTTTAAAGATGCTATGACAGCATTTGAAAATAAGATTAAAGATGACTGTATTAAGAACAGTAAGGAATGGTTTGGTAAAAGTAAGATGAGCCGTGAATTGGTCGATAATCTTATGTATCCTATCTTGAAGTATCCTAAGTTGAAGGATGGAGATGGTAATTACACGGATGAGTCGGATTACAGTCGTTCTCCTACTTTAAAGGTTAAGATTCCATTTTGGGAAGGTCGATTTAATGTGGAATTGTATAATTACGATGACAAAACACCATTGTATATGCCACCTAAAAGAGATGAGGAAACCACTAGTAGTCCCGTGGAATGTATTCCAAAGGCATCGCATGTAAATGGTTTGATTGCTTGTCAAGGTATTTGGTTTGCGGGTGGTCGTTGTGGTGTGACTTGGAAATTGGTTCAAGCGTGTGTAAGACCGCCAGCAAGACTATTGGGAACTTCTACTTGTCATATTGAAGATGATAGTGATGATGAAGAGATGGATAAAAACTTGGCAGAAAAAGAAGCACAAGATGATACTACAAATCACGACGATGAAGATGAAGATGAAGGTCCTGGACCATCATTTAAAGATTCAGATGAAGAAGATCAGCAAGAAGAAGAAGAAGTAAAGCCAGAGCCAGTTAAAAAGAAAAAGGTTGTAAGACGCAAGAAACAATAAATCAATTAACTACAGCATTATCATAAAAACAATTAAACAACTAAACAATTAAACAATTAAACAACTAAACAACTAAACAATTTTAAAAACATGAAATATTGAAACTTAAAATACATAAAATATATATAATTTTTTATGTATTTTTACTAATCAGTAATGGTTAATTCTATAATGACATGACCGCGTTGCTTGTTGTCATATAAATTATGTTTATTTGGTATTATTTTGCCTCTATTTTTAAAAACAATGAATTGAGGTTGTTTGATAATCTTTACATCACTTGATTGTATTTTAAACAAACAATCTGCAATATTTAATTCGTCATACCCGTCTTTAAATAACTTCATGATAGATGACTTATGTTTAATAATAATATCATTGTTTCTAGTAATGGTCGTGTCATCATCAATATCTGGTATATTTTTTACGATCATATCATCTATTATAATTTCTTCATGCCACAATGGTATGTAATGAGTATCCGTATCAGTTTCCAATTTATAAATATTATCATGCAATAAGTCATGTAAAGAAGGGTTCAGTAAAATAACATTATTTTTTTTTATTTTATCTTGCATAATCTTCTCGAAAAGGCGCAGATGGTCTTTATTTAAATTAGATAAATATGAATATTGGGAGAGAAACGCATAAATAGAGCGACACTTTTCAATATCTAATTGTTGAAACAATTTAATAGAATAAGAACTACATCCTTGTATAATAGACTTCAATGTTGTTTTAATTGTTATGAGATCGAAATTCTCAAACCCTTTCTGTGTTTTCATAATATATTCTACAAAATGCACAAGCATCGTTTCGTATGTTTCATATATATCGCTGTGTTTACTGTCATCCGGTCCATCGTCATTACTACTGCCATTATTGCCATCACAGTCATTTTTATTTTTCCTTAAAAAATCATAACTTTCCTTTATTTTTTTAAAAGTTTCCGAATCACCTCCCTTGTCTGGATGATGTCGTAGTGCTTGTTTGTAATAAGCGCGTTTTATTATATCATCTGTAAGAGGCAAACTATTTCCTATATCCAAATATTTACGAGCCGTCCAAATTTCCATTATTTATGGTAGTATATAATATATAAAAAATTCTTTCTAAATGGAAAATAGGTCTATAATTATTATTATATTGTGAAAAAAAATGATATATATCGTATAATAATGGTTCAACATTATTGCTATTTAGTTTATTATTATCAATAAAATAGTTAAGTGTGTAAAAAATAAACACATAAATGTCAATGTTGTAAATTAATAAGTTATAAAGCAAGTCCCTAAGGCTTCCAAATGCCAACTCGTGTTTATTTTCAATTACATCGATTAAATTATGAATGTGTTTTTCATGGATTTTGTCTAACTTACTTGTATTGTATAAAATATTATTTATGTTTGTAATACCATTTGTATTTTTTAAAGTGTCTTCCAGCATGATTTTATTTATCTTGTATTTTTTTGTTTTGTGAGTATGCGATTTAACGCACTGTAAATAAGATGTTTTGGTGGGTCTTGCTAAGTTTATTAACTGGCATCTAGAAAGTATATTATCTGGAATAAAACTGATATGCTCTGTAGTAATAACATACTGTATTTTTACCTTTTTATGTATTAAGTTTTGCATATAAGTAAAAAATATATCTAACAACTCCGAGTGTATTTTGTGGAAATTTTTACATAATATAATACCAAATTTAGACTTTCTTGAACTGATAATCTCTACAATATGGTAAAACAAGTTGTTAAATAATACTTTGGAATTACAGCCTAATAATTCCATGTCGATTTCAAAATGGACATCACTGATTTTATATAAATATTCCTTTTTGTTTTGAAACAAGTATGTCATTTTTTTCTCATATTTGCATTTTGTAGGACTGTATTCTTTTATATATTTTAAAGCCTGTGAATATTTACCTATACCAGGTGGTCCGTAAAAAACAAGATGCTCATTTATAAAATTCTCTTTTTTAATATGCTTATGTAAATCAAAGTTGTCGACTTGTTTAATATAATCATTAAATTTATTATTCATAACTATAATTATTTAATAAATCCTTTTTAAACTTAAATAGATAGTTAAGTTTAAATATATTATTAATAATGGAAACTTATGCATTCGAAAGTGAAAATGAAA
>CEWH01277309.1_pt1 | contig 14178 bp, 13 predicted proteins | sample 531231 | NCBI WGS metagenome assembly CEWH01 (sample SAMEA2622316, study PRJEB7988) | marine metagenome | biome: marine biome (ENVO:00000447); feature: surface water layer (ENVO:00002042); material: "saline water (ENVO:00002010), including plankton (ENVO:xxxxxxxx)" | depth 5 m | reverse complement strand
TTTTCATAAATACTCCTCATTGTAGATAACCAAGAATAATTCTAAACGGAATGACCTAGTGTGGCAAAAGTAGGTGCTTGTTAAAAGTTATTTTTTATAGGAAAACAAGACCCCTTAAAAACTAAATGTAATATTCGATATATTATTATGTAATGCAGCGACTCTATCAAAAAATACCATTGATCGTTGAATTGTTCATAAATGGACTGTTTATCGTAGTGTATTCGTTGGATATTCTGGGGAAAATACCTTCGAGTATTCCTTCTGGGTACATTGATTTATTTTATCGGTCGTTCCTGATAATAGTTCCATTTATAATTGTGCTCTCAATAATTTCAAATTTCATTTTAAGTGAAAATATAGAGGATTTTTTTAGAAAATATGTTTTTTCATTAATAGTGATTATTCCAATGGTCTTAACTCAAGGTGACAAAGAGTTTTGCTATTGGTTGTCTTCAGCTCATCTCTTGTCCTCATTACTTACATTGTATGAATCAGATATACCAAAGTATCAAGTAACGGAATTAGGAGAGGTACTAACGCCAGTTCAGTCATTTTTTAGGCATATAAAGCTATCACCAGCGCAGATTGTCACGACTTCATTCATGGGGATTATTTTAGTCGGCGCTTTGTTGTTGATGATTCCGATAGCAACTGTGGGGGATGAGTCCCTGAATTTTTGGGATGCTTTGTTTATAGCTACTTCTGCAACGTGCGTCACCGGTTTATCGACAATATCTGTAGGTAATGATTTGACCGTTTTTGGGCAATCGATAGTTCTAATTTTGATACAAATTGGAGGCCTTGGAATCATGACTCTATCTTCATCAATGATGGTATTGATCGGAAAGTCATTTGGTATGAAAGACAGAATAATCCGCCAAGACCTATTAGGTGTGTCTTCATTAGAGGATATTATGGCGATGATTAACGATATTATTCGCTATACGTTAATTATTGAGCTGTGGGGGGCAGTTATACTGACGTTCGCATTTATTTACGATGGTTTTGATTTTACGACCTCGTTATATTACGGATTCTTTCATAGTATTTCGGCTTTCTGTAACGCTGGGTTTGCTCTTTTTGATAATAGTTTGGAGTCTTATGCAACTAATCCATTAGTTCACGGAACGATCTCAGCTTTAGTTATTCTTGGGGGGCTAGGATTTATTGTACTAAAAGAACTAAAGGAGATGATTTCTAAAAGAACAGCGCTCGTCAGAATGTCTCTCCACACAAAAATTGTTTTAACAACATCGATCTTTTTAACTTTTAGCTCATTTTGCTTTGTCTTTTTTGGAGAGTTTCTTAACTCTTTAGACTCTTATTCTCTCGCTGACAAAGTACAAGTATCTTTTTTTCAAGCCGTAACTTTGAGAACTGCGGGCTTCAATACTATCGATCTTACTAGTCTTAACGCTTTCACCATTTATGGAATGACATTATTTATGTTTATTGGTGCTTCTCCAGGCTCTACAGGTGGTGGGATAAAGACAACAACACTTGCCATCTTACTACAATCGATCAGATCAACATTGTCTGGAAAGAAGGACATCGAGTTTTTTGACAGACGAATTCCTTCGCAATTAGTTGTGCGGGCCACAGCAATAACTTTTATTTCCATTATCATCACCTCCTTTTTTATTTTAATTTTAATGAAAATTGAGACTCAACAGAGTTTCTTACCTTTATTTTTTGAGGTAATAAGTGCCTCCGGGACAGTGGGGTTAAGTTTAGGTGTAACCCCATTCCTATCAGTTGCTGGAAAGGTGGCGTTGTCATTGCTTATGCTTATTGGTCGGATAGGGCCTCTGACGCTTGCATTAGCTATTGGCGAACAGAAAAAATTAGGGGGCAAAATTGACTACCCTGATGGAAAAATTTTGATCGGGTAAAATGGAACGTAGTGAAACTTAAAGGTTTTTTATGATTGTCGCCGTAATAGGGCTCGGAACATTTGGCTCAAAGACTGCCATCAGTCTTTACGAAAAGGGTGCAGAAGTTATCGCTGTAGACCTTGATGATAACTTAGTCGAAAAAATAAAAGACAGAGTGACTCATGCTGTTTCAGCTAATGTCACGGATGAGAGAGCAATGAGGTCCATCAACATTTCGGATGTTGATACTGCCGTTGTTGCAATTGGGGACAATATCGAAACAAGTATCCTCGCCGTTGCCATGCTTCGAAAGCTTGGTGTTGGGCGAGTAATTGCACGGGCAACGTCTGTTTTACATCAAGACGTTCTTCGAGAAATTGGGGCTAGTGAAATTATAAAAGTTGAAGAGGAGATGGGGGAAATTATGGCGTCAAAAATTATCGCTCCTCACGTTCTTCAGAGGTATAATTTTGCCGCGGGATACTCTCTTGTTGAATTAAAGTTAGGTAAGAATTTCCAAGGAAAGACACTTGTTGAATCTAGAATTAGGCAGACCTACAACTTAAATATCGTGGCCCTTCAAAAAAGAGTACCTTTCATCACAGAGGAAGGAAAAAGTGCTTATAGGGTAGATATCAATGATACTCCCATGCCAATGGACACCATTGAAGAAAATGATGTTGTTGTTCTAGTTGGTAGTGAGAAAAACTTTAACAGGTTGTTTAGTGACTTAGAAGATAGTTAAGTAAAGAGGACGAATTGAATTTATCACTTAGAAACAGAGTAGCTATTAGTTTTATCGTCGCGAATGCGGTGGTGCTTCTGATATCATTTTCTGTTTTTCAGTACTTGAACTCTCTTAATAAAGATATTGATGAAATTACTTTTAAGTCCAATAGAGTTTCGATGCTAACAGATGAAATTAGGATTTCGGCGGTCTTAATTCTTAAACGTCAAAGAGAGCTTTTATCCAGAGGAGCAAATGAACAAAGAGTTCAAAAAATAATAAACTCTTGCGAGAGTTTTAGTAGCCTTCTCCACACCTTAGATGGTTATTACGAGGATCCGGAAGTCAAAAAAACCGTCGCAAAGATGATCTCTTATGTTGATTCATTAAAGGTCGTTTTATCGAAGGCCACAATTTACAGCAGAGATAACGCTGGAATGGCTTCAATTAGCGACCTGTCAGATAAAATTCTTGAAACTTTTTCTGACCTACAGGATATTCAAATCTCACAAGAAGTGAAAAAAGATAAAAATATTAAGCAAATTATCGTTGAGACCAAAAAAAATATGATGATTGTTTTGATCATTGGTTTTCTTGGCACGATTGTTTTGGGCCTTGTTGTTCCAGGGAAAATTGCACTGCCATTTAAAAAAATTAATGATGCGATTAGAGAGCTTCAAGATTGTAACTTTGACGTTTCTATTTTTTACAATCAAGACGATGAAATCGGCGAGATTGCTCGTGAAATGAATAAAATGATTCATTCTTTTAAGGTATTCGATGAACTAAGAACGGACAGGATTTCTGTGGAGCGAAGAAAGTTTGATACGCTTGCTAATATGACTAAAAAACCTGTTTTGGTTTCGAATGCAGAAGGGCAGCTTATTTACCTTAATAACAAAATGTACGACATTCTTAATTTCGAGTCCCAGGACGTTATCGGTAAGAGTATGGAAGAGGCTCTTGTTCCTCAGTCAATTCGTGAATCTTTTGAAATAGCTATTAAGAGACGAACTAAAATTGAAAATACAGAAATCAAGATTTTGGCGAAGCAAGACGATGAAAATGGTTCAAATGGAGTCCTTGGGACAGAGCTAAACGAGTCAGGTGAGGATATTGCCGGGGAAGTTGCGGAGCAGGAAGAAGTCTTATTCAATGGTTACGCAAATGTTATCCCTGTCAGGGGGAAAGATAGTTCCCTTGATTACTACCTTATGGTATTGTCCACGGAAGTATTTGTATAATCGTTAATTTGTTCTAAAGCCTTTTGGCAGAGTCATTACATGAAACAAAAAAATATTAGAAATTTCTCTATAATTGCTCATATTGACCATGGTAAATCTACTCTTGCAGACAGAATGATAGAGTTGTCCGGGGCCATTACAAATAGGGAGAAAAAAGACCGTTTACTCGATAATATGGATCTAGAAAAAGAGCGTGGTATTACTATCAAAGCTCAGACTGTCCGAATTAAATATAAGGCAAAAAATGGCGAGGTTTATGATCTTAACTTGATCGATACTCCAGGGCATGTTGATTTTAGTTATGAGGTTTCAAGGTCTTTGGCTTCTTGTGACGGAGCCTTATTGGTTGTAGACGCATCTCAAGGTGTTGAGGCTCAAACTCTAGCGAACGTATACATGGCACTAGAGAATGATTTGGAGGTTGTGCCAGTTTTAAATAAAATTGACCTTCCTCATGCAGACGTGGAAAGAGTTCGGGCTGAAATTGAGGATGTTATTGGTATTGATGCAAGCGAAGCCGGTCAAATTTCTGCCAAATCTGGTCTTGGAGTTGATGACTTATTTGAGCAACTTGTCAAAGAAATACCTGCACCAACAGGAGACCCAGAAAAGCCCCTTCAGGCATTAATTTTTGATTCTTGGTTTGACCCCTACCAAGGTGTAATCATTCTGGTTCGAGTTTTTGAAGGAAAGCTATCAAAAAAAGACAAAATCTTTTTAAAGCACTCAGATAAAGAATATGAAGTCTTGAAAGTTGCCGTAAATACACCATTTTTTACAGAGTTAGATCATCTCGAGGCTGGTGAAGTCGGGATGCTCGTTTGTGGGATAAAAAATATTAGAGATGTTGCGGTGGGAGATACAGTTGTTCATGGAAAGAAAAAAGACACCCCAAATCTTCCTGGATATGAGGAAGTAAAGCCGATGGTTTTTTGTGGTGTTTTTCCTGTTGATAGTCCTGACTACGAAATTTTAAAAGAATCTCTCGAAAAGCTGGCATTAAATGATTCATCATTTACTTATGAACCTGAAACTTCGGGCGCTTTAGGTTTGGGCTTTAGATGTGGTTTTTTAGGCCTTTTACACATGAATATTATTCAGGAAAGACTTGAAAGAGAGTTTGGACTTAATCTTATTTCAACCGCACCTTCAGTATCCTATAAAGTTATTATGAACTCAGGGGAGGAAGTTGAAGTTGATAACCCTTCAAAACTTCCTGATCAGACGCTGATAGAGCAAATTCAAGAGCCAATGGTCAATCTATCTATTCATGTTCCAAATGATTTTGTTGGCCCAATGATTAAGCTTTGTGAAGAGCGTCGTGGGCAGCAGCAAGAAATTAGATATATTACGGAGGAAAGAGTTCAGGTCATGTATAAGCTTCCATTGAGTGAGATGGTTTTTGATTTTTATGACAAGCTTAAAGGTATCTCTAAGGGATACGCGAGCATGGATTATGAGTTTTCTGAATTTGAAAGCTCTGATCTTGTGAAAGTAGATATCTTACTTAATGGTGATAAAGTGGATGCCCTGTCACTTATTTGTCATCGATCGAGCTCCTTTTATAAAGGGCGAGAATTGACGCAAAAGTTACAAAAAATTATTAATCGTCAACAATTTGATGTGGCCATCCAGGCAGCTGTTGGTGCTAAAATTCTAGCAAGAGAAACAGTAAAAGCGCTTCGTAAGAATGTTTTGGCGAAATGTTACGGTGGTGACATCACTAGAAAAAGAAAACTTCTTGAGAAACAAAAAGAAGGAAAGAAGCGAATGAAGGTCGTCGGGAATGTTGAACTTCCTCAAGAGGCATTTTTGGCGGTCCTTAAGGTTGATGAATAATGCTTGATAAAGAAATTCAAAATACCCTTGATGAGTGTATGAGTTACTATACAAGTGAGGAAAACCTTGGTTTTTTTCATGCTGCAAAAAAAGAGTTTATTAATTTAACAGGGATGATTAATGAGGAAGATGATGATTTTGAACATCGTGTGAACTCATTTCATGACTGGTTTCTCTTTCATTATGAGCTTCCGGAAATAAAACGAATAACAATAAAAAACTTTCTTCTTCACAACAATAAACCTCGCAATGTTGAAAAAGGCATACTTGAGGCTGAGTATTCTATTTTCGAATTTTTGAGGGATGGAAAGGGTGAGTCTTCATTTAAGAACCTCTTATCTGGAAAGGAATTCTCTATTAGAGAGGGAATGTCTAAAGGGACTTTTGTGAAGGGAGATATCTTTTTATCTCATTTGATTGGAGCACGTGATGATGTCTTTTTTTCAAGAGGTATTTGTTTAATTCCCAGAAGTTTGAAAAAAACAATTGCAAAAGAAGTTGAAAAAAATGACCTTTTTAACATGAGGCACGCAAAAAATAGATTTTTGTTTACTCTGGAAAAGTTGAAAAATAAATCTAAGAGCTACTCACATATCCCCGCAGAAAAAATATTTGTTTTTAATTAGATTCTAGTTGAATTGTTTTCGCTATCTTATCTTTTTTTTTTGAAAATAAAAGATAAGGAATCAATCCTAGTATGTTGTTTAAAAGAATCATGATCCAAAAAGTATTGAATAAATTCGCGCCATTATTCAATTGAAAGTATCCAAGGATCTTTTCAAAGGCTGCATGTCCAACACCCATTCCCCCGGGGCTAATTGGAATTGCTGTTATGATCATTCCCACTGGGATGACGCTATATATATCGAGGAATTCGACGGGGACTTCATAGAACGGTGAAGTTATGTGATAGAAAGCCATGATACCTAGGTTGTGTGAAATAATAGAAATCCCCACGCAAGTAAACAGTGTCTTTTTTTTCTGTGCCATCATCCAAAAGCACTCATTTAGGTGAATCGTTTTCTTTCCTATGAGCGGGAGTTTTGAGCAGAAATAGCTGAACTTTTTTTGGTAATTTTCAGGTAGAAACATCAAGGAGAAAAAAGATAGTGCGCCAACCAGAAGTAGGAGATTAAAATGAACAATAGTTTCCAGTCCCGGGCCAATCGATGTGAGTCTTTCATAGCGTAAAATGCTGATAGCACCCATTAGTATTATCAAGCCTAGTAGTCCATAGATGCGATCCATTAAAACGGTAAGGACCATACTAGTTTTTGAGATCTTAGAGTCTATTTGTTTTACATATAGCATTTTAATTAGGTCTCCTGTCACAGCTCCAGGGAGAACTGTATTAAAGAAAAGACCTATCCAGTTAATGCCGGCCAAAAAAAGAAAATTAATTTTCTTTTTTGTCTGCGTGGCAAGGATTAATAGCCACCTGAAAGAGTTACTTAAATTTTGGGATACGATCAGAATGAGGGTTACGGCCATTGCTCCTGGTGTCAAAAGTAATCTACTCAATAATTTAGTATCTATTTTTCCTTGATATACTAAATAGGAGAACAACCCTACAGAGAATATGATTTTCAAGAAGTTCTTTAACATAGAACCTAGCCTTTTTTATAAATTATTAATAAATTATAGTATTAAAAGGAATTTATGAAAGTGAAGAAAACTTCGCCTAAACTTAAATTATTTGAAGTTAAGTCAATGAGGGGATATCGCAAATGTTAAAAGTAACGATGATTGGAACAGGGTATGTAGGTTTAGTTTCAGGGACATGTTTTGCAGAGCTCGGACATAAAGTTAATTGCATTGATATTGACCCTAGAAAAATAGAGGTTCTTGAAAATGGAGAATCACCAATATTTGAGCCAGGGTTAAGTGAGCTTTTGAAGAGAAATATAAGATCTGAAAGAATTTCTTTTTCAACGAATTATGACAGTGTGTCCAACGCCGATCTTGTTTTCTTAGCAGTTGGAACCCCAACTGCGGACGATGGTAGTGCCGATCTGAAATATATTTTTGAGGCGACAAGAATGGTTGCTAGGGTGATCAAAGAGGGAGCTACGATTGTTGTGAAGTCTACAGTTCCAGTCGGAACTTTTCAAAAAGTTAAAGATATTGCTCTGGCAGAAACGGATGTAAATTTCAAAATCGTTAGTAACCCAGAGTTCTTGAAAGAGGGGGCTGCAATTGAGGACTTCATGAAGCCTGACCGTATTGTTGTTGGTACCGATAATGAGGATGGCTCAAAGGTAATGAGAGACCTGTACAAGCCAATTACTGACAAAGGCTTTCCTTTAATCGAAATGAGTAACTCCTCAGCAGAAATGTCTAAGTATGCAGCGAATTGCTTTCTAGCTACAAAAATTTCTTTCATTAACGAGATTGCAAATCTGTGTGAAAAAGTTGGAGCCAATATTGATGAAGTAAGAGAGGGAATAAAAACAGACCCTAGGATTGGTAAATACTTTTTGAACCCTGGCTCTGGTTACGGTGGAAGCTGTTTCCCTAAAGATGTTAAAGCATTGATTCATCTTGCAAAAGAAAATGATATTGACTTTAAGATTGTTAAGTCAGCTGACGATGTTAATAACTATCAGAGATGTAGAATTGTTGATCGAGTTCTAGAGATATATGGTGATGATCTGAAGGGCAAAAAAATTGCCTTATGGGGACTTGCGTTCAAACCTGAGACAGACGATATCCGCGAAGCGCCAAGTAAATACATTATTGATCGTTTGGTCGCAAAAGGTGCTAGCGTAGTCGGTTATGACCCTATTGCAATGGAAAACTTCCAAAGTTACTTAGATGAGGAAAATCTAGATCAGGTAAGTTTAGTTTCAACGAGTATGAGTGCTATAGACGGTGCAGACGCACTGATTTTAGTCACTGAATGGAGAGAGTTTTCGAATCCTGACTTTTCCGAAATAAAATCTCGTATGAATGGCTCACTTATTTGTGATGGAAGAAATCTTTTAAGCAAATCAAAAGCCTTAAAAGAAGGGCTCGTCTACTTTGGTATCGGAAGGTAGGCTTGATGCCAGATGAGTTTCATGGCGCAATCATTCAGCTTTGCTCAGTCTTAGATTATGAAAAAAATCTAACTAAGATTAAAGGGTTTATCCGAGAAGCTAAAAAAAACGGCGCAGAAAATATTTTTCTCCCTGAGGTTTTTTATTCCATGTCGGATGGGAGAAAGCCAACTCCTCATTTGCTCAGTCCTGGTAATGAGCATGAGGAAAATGTTTTAAATTTGGCAATGGAAAATAAAGTGAACCTCATTGGAGGCAGTTGCGCGACAAATATAGGTGGTAAGATATTTAATCGAGCCTATGTAATTAATAAAAACGGTGAAATTGTTAATACCTACGACAAAAAGCATCTTTTTAAATGCTGTTTTGAGAATAAAAAAGAGAGTAAAGTAATTAATATTGATGAAGGAAGAATTTACTCAAAAGGTTTAGAGAGTGAGGTTTACTCTGTAGATGACGTCTGGAAAATTGGCTTAAGTATTTGCTTTGATTTAAGGTTTTCTAGTCATTTTTGTCAGCTAACTAAGATGGGAGCAAACCTTTTGTGTTGTCCATCTGCATTTACTAAAAAAACAGGCGCTCTTCATTGGCATATCCTGAATAAAGCGCGTGCGATTGAATCTCAAAGCTACGTCGTTTCAGCAGCTCAAGTCGGAAAAAATAATTCAAGTGTAAATACTTTTGGCCATTCCTTAGTCGTTGACCCTATGGGAAAAGTTTTAGTGGACCTGGGAGGGGAAAAAGAGGGAGTTGCAAATTTTACACTTAAGAAATCTGCTATTATTGAAGCCAGGTCTCAAATTATGATGGATTGATAATGAGAAGAAGAATACTTGCGATTGATGATAATATTGATATTCGAAATTTGTTAAGGCACGTGCTCTCAAAAGAATTTGACCTTGTGATGGAAGATTCTGGGGATACTGGTTTAAAATCAGCGGTCAATTTCAAACCTGACCTTATCATACTAGACCTTGGCTTGCCTGAGATGGATGGATTAGAGTTGTGTGAGAGGTTTAGAAAATTACCAGATCTAGAGCATACACCAATTATAATTTTATCCGGCCAAACGGGGGCAGAGATACATGCAAAGGCTTATAGTCTCGGTGCAGATAATTACTTGGAGAAGCCTTTTAATTCAGAGGAGCTCTTGGCATTAATTAACTCAAAGTTCAGAAAGTCGATCATTGTGCCAAAGAAAAGTGCGGGTCACCTGACGCTGGACTTTAAAAAAAACGTTCTTTTATCTCATGGTGAAAAAGTAGATTTAACACCAAAAGAATTTAAGATTCTATCTCTTCTTTGGGACAAAGCAGGAGAGGTCGTTTCGAGAGAAGATATTTTATCTTATGTATGGGAGGGGACTCACGTTTCTCACAGGGTCATTGATAATCACATTACGGCCCTGAGGAAAAAAGTTGGTGCCCACTCTATTGCAGTTGAGAGTATTTATGGAGAGGGGTATCAGTTAATGATTAATCTTTCTTAGAGCACTAAGCTTCCGTAGGACTTTAAATTTGTTTTGAGGTTAATGTTTAATTGGAAACTAAGGTAGTCCAAGAGGTCGTGGAAAAAGCTTTTGGGAGCTAGTTTAATTGAGCTCCATTTCTTTTCGTTCCACTTCGTTGATGTACATAAATCTAAAAACTGACGAAGTGAAAAGTGTGAATCCTTTTGCAGTGAAGAGTCCTCAAGTTCACTGTTTAAAACAAAGCCCCCTAGATCTGCTCGGAGTGATATATTTGAAATACCATTAAGATTTTCCCCTGTTATTTGACATGATGACAGGTCAGGAAATATCCCTAACTCAATGAATAGTTTTCCAAGGAAATAGATTAGAAATTTTGTCGTATCCTCTTTTGTGAAATCATTTTTTTCAAGCTCAAACAAAAAGTTACTAATAACCTTATAGCTTCCTTTGAACTCATCCGTAAAAATGCCTTTTTCCGCGTAAGAAGCCTCCTCCTCAATGCAGATTTTGCTTATTAACTCTAAACCAAAGCACAAAACAGAGTATTTTTTAAAGTCTAATCTAATTGATTGGTGAGACCATTTCGCGATCCACTCCCTGGTCTGCATCATTGTTGAATATTTTTTTCCAGGTTGAGAGGTTATTTGGTAGAGACACCCTATATCCAGTATTTTTGACTTTTTGCTGGATGAGCCTGGTTGTGCTCCATAAAAGATCACTGAAATAGTTTTTCCATTTCTCAATAACAGGTTTCCGATGATGTGACGGTCTTGATACAAATTTTTTCGTATAAGAATACCTTCCACTAGAGTCGCTCCCTTTAGGTAAAAATACCCTCATTAAATGGTATTTCATGAAAATGATGTGACAGCAAGTAATCTTATTAAACTCATAATTTTTGAGATTTAATATAATGCCCATCAGCGTTAAATTATATTTGCAGATAATTAGGCTCACAGAGGAAATCGTTCCTATGTTACTTGATTTATTCTCGATACAAATAGTTTGTTCCGAATCTATTCCTATTGTTTTATCAAATAAGTACTCATCAAGGTTTATCCATCGCTCATAAGTTATAAAAAAATCTACTTGATTGACTGGAACGGGGATGATTTTAGTTCGAGGAGCATTGCCTCTGGTTAATTTGAAAATGGTACCACTAAGAAGTTTTTCAAAAACCAGAGGTAGCATAGTTATAAGTAATGAGATTTTTTCTTCCTGGTTTAATGCTTTGAGTAAGCTTTCTTTTGCAAAGTTGTCTTTATTGAGTAGATTTTCTGGAAATATAATTACTAATAGAGTTGCACTTTCGTACAGGGATGTTCCATCTGAGAGGGTCTCATTAAACTTCGTATTTCCTTGCAGAAAGGATTCTAAAAAGACCTTCGCCATATCAATGTCAGTAGTGAGGTAAGTTTTTTTTCTCATTTCCTAATACCTGCAGGTGCCATGTCCCTGAGGGGGAGCGTAAGCTGCTGAAATGAGGAGTGGTGAAAAGAGCTATTTATTGAAAATTATACGTATTTTTATTCTCAATAATCTTTGATAATACACTGCAATGAATTTCCTATGCATAGAACAAAAAAAGCAAAACCCAGAGGGAGAGATGTCCCTCTCTGACCCCTATGTTCTGACTCACCTCGATGAGGTTCTGGGGAAAAAAGAGGGCGATTCGATCAAGGTAAAAATGCTAGGTCATGGAGTAGGAGAGGCATCTATTAGAAAAATGGCTAGCTCAGAGGTAATACTTAAGCTTGAAAGACTAAAAGAAATTCATGACTCCAGAAATGTTACTCTCGCCGTTGGAGCTTGCCGGCCTTTAATGGCAAAGAGAATTTTGGAGCATGGAACAACTTTAGGGGTAAAGAATTTCATATTTTTCAAATCATACCTAAGTGAGTCTAGCTATCTTGATTCAAAGGTTTTTAAACCTGGAAATATAAAAAAGTATACTCTCAAAGGTCTCTCACAAACAGAGAAGTATATTAACTTGCCAGAGGTTTTAATTACTAAGTCTTTACAAGAGATTTGTTTAGAACCTTTTGAGCAGAAATTATTTTTGCATGGGCCGGGTGAAAATTATCTTAGTCCGAAGACTTCGATGGATAAAAATTTAATAGTTTTTATTGGTGGAGAGCGAGGGTGGCATGAAAGTGAGTTACAATATTTTAAGGACAAAGAAATAACTGAGGTCGCTATTAGTGAATCAATTTTGAGAGTTGAGTTTGCGATGCAAGCATTTATGGCACAAGCTGAGTGGGTTAAAAATGCTCGTTTCTAGGTACATTAAAAAAGTTTCGCCTTATTTTAAGGAGATGAAATTACAGATAATTGGTTCCATATTTTTTGGAGTCGTTCTTGCGGGGCTTAAGTCTTTGCAAGCTTACATAGTAAAGCCAATTTTTGATCAAGGACTAAGTCCTGAAAGTGGCTTCGAAGGAGTCTTGAAGACATGTTTGGTTCTCCTAGGCCTTATATTAGTTAACTTTCCTGCAAGATATTACCACTATTACTGGATACGACTATCTATTTTCACCGTTATGTGTAAGCTCAGAAAAGAGATGTACTTCAAAATTTCGAAGCTTCCTATTTCAAAAGTTACTGGAGATAAAGAGGGAAATATTATTTCTAAAGTAATGATAGATACTTATAATTTTTCAGAGGGCTTTAAAAGTTTGGCAGATCTCATTAGAGAGCCATTCACCGCAATATGTTTATTCGGGTTGGCCCTTTATCGTGATTGGCAATTAACCTTTGTTATGGTTGCTGCGATACCATTTTTTAACTGGGCAATTAAAAAATCTGGAAAAATGATAAAATCACGCCAAGTAGAGGTACAGGCAAAAACAGGAGAGTTAACTCACATTGTTTCGGAGGGAGTTGCATCCCAAAAACTGACAAAAGCATTTTCACTTGAGGATTATTCATTAAAAAGATTTGAAAAAAAGCAGGATGACTTTTTTTATTGGCAAATGAAATCAACAAGAGTTGAGGAGTTTACTCACCCTGTAACAGAGTTTATTACCGGGTCTGCTTTTATTGGTATAATAATTTTTGCTCATTACAGAATTCAAAGTAGCTCAATGACGGCAGGTGACTTTGTAAGTTTCATTACTGCAATTGCCTTATTGATTGAACCTATAAAAAAGTATTCCTCCGCTTATATAAAGTTTTCTCAAGCTGTTGCCGCGGGGGACAGAGTTTTTTCTTTTTTAGATGAAGAGGACGAAAAAGATCCTGGTAGCTTCCTTGCAAATGGATTTAGGAGTGAAATAAAAATTAATAAATTAAACTTTTCTTATAATGATGAGCAAAAAGTTTTAAAGAATGTCTCGATGACTGTGAAAAAGGGCTCAAAGGTTGCTTTGGTTGGACTCTCAGGCTCAGGAAAATCGACGATTATTAATTTGCTGCTAGGCCTTTTCCCCATTAAAGAAAATAGTATATTGGTAGACGGCAAATGCACTAATGATATTAAGTTATCAAGTCTTAGATCTCTTTTTTCATTAGTTTCACAAGACGTCTTTCTATTCAATGACACTATTTATGAGAACTTAACACTCGGAAGAAAAATTTCTGATAAAAAAATAGATCAAGCTCTTCAAATATCTAATTCGCATGAATTTATTAAAGATCTTCCTGATGGAGTGATGACTAAGATTGGAGACAGAGGGTCCAAGTTGTCGGGTGGGCAAAGACAAAGGCTGACAATAGCAAGAGCCTATCTTTTTGATTCTGAAATTTTACTTTTAGATGAAGCTACTTCAGCATTAGATAATCGCTCTGAGAAAGTAGTTCAAAGTGCGTTGGACAATGTTGGGGAGAGTAAAACAGTAATTGCTGTGGCGCATCGTTTGAGCACAATTCAAGACTTTGATAATATTTTTGTCTTCGATCAAGGCAGTATTGTTGAGTCGGGAACTCATGAGGAGTTAATAAGTCAAAAAGGACAGTATTTTACTCTTTATGAGCTAAGTAAAAA
>CEWH01044927.1_pt1 | contig 14211 bp, 12 predicted proteins | sample 531231 | NCBI WGS metagenome assembly CEWH01 (sample SAMEA2622316, study PRJEB7988) | marine metagenome | biome: marine biome (ENVO:00000447); feature: surface water layer (ENVO:00002042); material: "saline water (ENVO:00002010), including plankton (ENVO:xxxxxxxx)" | depth 5 m | reverse complement strand
GCCTGCATGTCCAGCTTCAGCTACGATGTCGGCCTCTTTTTTATGGAGCTTTGCGTTGAGTACATTATGTTTTACATTCTGACGCTGAAGCATTCGACTCAAGAGTTCTGATATTTCGACTGAAGTCGTACCAATCAACACTGGGCGACCTGCATTTGAAAGTTGTGTAACTTGTTCAATTACAGCGTTGTACTTTTCCCTTTTGGTTTTATAAATCAGATCATTTTCGTCATTCCTAGCAATTGGTCGGTTGGTTGGAATTTCAACAACATCAAGCTCATAAATTTCCCAAAACTCACCTGATTCAGTTATTGCAGTACCAGTCATTCCTGCTAGTTTGCGATACATTCTGAAGTAGTTTTGAAGGGTTATGGTGGCAAAAGTCTGCGTAGCAGATTCGATTTTAACATTCTCCTTTGCCTCAATTGCCTGATGCAATCCGTCGGAATAACGACGACCTTCCATAATACGACCTGTTTGTTCATCGACAATCTTTACTTGATTGTCCATCACAACATAGGCGACATCTTTTTCAAAGAGGGTGTAGGCCTTTAACAGCTGATTTAAGGTGTGTATGCGTTCACTCTTTACACTAAAATCACTGAATAACTTTTCCTTTTCATCAGCTTCGATTTTGGCGTCAAGTCCTTTGCCTTCAATTTTAGCAATTTCAGCTCCTAAATTAGGTAGAACAAAAAAATCAGCAGTGTTTTTGTCATCTGACAAATGCTCAATGCCCTTGTCAGTGAGTTCAATTTGATTGTTTTTTTCATCGATCACAAAAAACAATTCAGCATCAATTTTGGGCATCTCTCGGTTGTTGTCCTGCATATATTGCCCTTCTGTCTTTTGCAGAAGTTGTCGAGCACCCTCTTGACTCAAAAACTTGATCAGCGCTTTGTTTTTTGGCAGCCCTCGAAATGCGCGAAGAAGCATAAATCCACCATCTACAGCATTGCCTTCGGCGATGTATTTTTTCGCTTCAGCCAAAATAGTGTTGATATATTGTCTTTGATTTTGGACCAATTGCGCAACCTTAGGCTTTAGCTCAGTAAACTCATGCCGATCACCCTCTGGGACTGGTCCCGATATAATCAATGGTGTTCTCGCATCATCGATCAAGACTGAATCAACCTCATCTATAATAGCATAATTGTGTACACGTTGCACCATATCCTCGATCGAATGTGCCATGTTATCACGCAAGTAGTCAAACCCAAAAGCATTGTTTGTTCCATAGGTGATATCTGCCATATAGGCTTTGCGACGTTCAGCAGAGTTTGGTTTGTGATAATCGATACAGTCAACACTAAGACCATGGAACTCAAAGATAGGTGCCATCCAAGCGCTGTCTCTCTTAGCAAGATAATCATTCACAGTGACCAAATGAACACCATTGCCACTCAAGGCATTAAGGTACACAGGAAGCGTCGCAACAAGTGTTTTACCCTCACCTGTTTGCATTTCACCAATTTTCCCTTGATGTAGGATGATTCCCCCAATCAGCTGGACGTCGTAGTGAATCATATCCCATGTGACTTGTTTGCCTGCTGCGTCCCAAGAATTGAACCAAGTTGCCTGATCTCCTTTGAGCTTCACATAAGCTTTTGTCGCTGAAATTTCTCTGTCAAAGGCATTTGCTGTAACCTCGATCTCTGTATTGTTGGTAAATCGTTTGGCAGTTTCTTTCACAACTGCAAATGCTGATGGTAGAATCTGATCTAGAAAAGATGAAACTTCATTACTGGATTCTTCATTGAGTGCATCAATTTCAGTGTACAATGATTCTTTCTCATCAATATCATCGCTCTGATCAATTTGTGATAATAGGGCATTTATTTTTTCTTGAATTGGGCTTCGGATGTCTTGAATTTGGTCCTTAAATTCTTTGGTTTTGCTTCTCAATTCATCGTTTGATATGGCAGAGAGTTTTTTTTCTTCTGCAAGAATTTGAGAAACGATGGGTTGTATAGATTTTAAATCTTTTCTGGATTTATCTCCAACAAAAACATTTAGGACACGATTTAAAATACTCATGGTTTGCTATCAAAGACATCAAAAATAAGGAAAAAAAGGGCTTTGGTCGAATAAATGATGGAGCTAAAATTTTTTAATACTCATCCTCATTCCAAAGATAATCATCGTCGGTTGGGTAATCAGGCCAAATCTCGTCTATTGATTCATATATTTCTCCTTCATCCTCAATGGCTTGAAGGTTTTCGACAACTTCTAGCGGAGCACCCGTTCGAATAGCAAAGTCGATCAGTTCGTCTTTGTTTGCCGGCCAGGGTGCATCACTGAGGTAGGATGCAAGCTCTAAAGTCCAATACATATGTCTTCTGTATTAAAAATGCAAAAATATAGGTTTAACCGAACTATGCAAGTAAAATTCCTAGATTCTTGGAATCCACTTAACTTCCTCATTATCAGAGTTTTTGCACATCAATCGTGCAAGGCAAAACAAATAATCTGAAAGTCGATTGAGATAAATCACGCCAATATCATCTACATATGCACTTTTGCTGAGCGTAACAGTTAACCTTTCAGCACGTCTGCAAACACATCTAGCGAGATGAGCGTGCGATGCTGTTTCACTTCCACCAGGAAGGATAAAATGTGTCATTGGAGGAAGGTCGGACACAATTTTATCGATACATTTTTCAATCCACTCGACATCTTCATCAGAAATTTTTTTGATACGCAGGTCGGTATGTTCGCCATCTACAGCAAGCATAGCACCCAAAACAAACAAATCGTTTTGGATTTTAATCAAATCACGATGGTAGTACTGTGATTCTGAGTTGGATGCAATCATTCCCATCCAAGCATTGAGCTCGTCAACAGTTCCATAGGTTTCAATACGCAAATGGCTTTTCGATACTCGCTCACCTCCATATAAAGAGGTCATCCCTTGATCTCCAGTTTTCGTGTAGATTTTCATAGACGTAACCCACCAAAGTGATAGGCGCAATTTTTTTGCTAAGTTAAGTCATTTTTTTTATAACTACCTAAAAATCAGTTTTTTTCGTGTAATGGAGATCAATAACAGAAGCACTGAAACAAACAATGACAAGCGTGCGATATAATCCCCATATTTAACGTAGAAAGTGATTTGATTTTGTGGAACGATAGTCACAGACATGGCGTCTTTTTTCAGATAAGGGATTTGTTTTGTGATCTCGCCATATGAGTTGATTATTGCAGATATGCCTGAGTTGGCAGACCTGACAATGGGCAAGCGTGTTTCTATCGCTCGGAGCTTTGTATAACTCAGCAATTGGCGATGACCTGGAGTTGTTCCCCACCACGCATCATTGGTCATGACAGCCAAGAACTCTGCACCATTGCGCACATAACCTCCAACAAAACTCCCATATACAGATTCATAACAGATGATGGGTCCCACTTTACTGCCATTTTTGAGTTGAAATACTTTCCGATTAGTATCCACTGCGCGACTGCGAACTGTACCACCCAAATCAAGCATAATGTTCCCAAAAAGGGGCTCAATAATTTGTTTGTAGGGGAGGGTTTCGATCCCAACGACCAGCTTGGACTTGTGGTAGACCTGCAAGGGATTTGTTCCACTTAAAAATGCACTGTTGTAAAAATCCACCCACTGGTTGCCCATCTTATTTGAAGTTGGTGTTTTATCAGCTTCTGAATACACCTGATACAGTTGAATGCCTGTCAACAGTTGGATGGGTTCGATTTGCGACAGCTCTTCGCTGATACTTTGGTAGAGAAAGCTCGCTGATAAGCTTGGTAAGGAATAGCCAAACCCTTCTGTAAAATAGGTTTCAGGTGCAAGAATTAAATCAGTAGTTGGGGTGAGCTCTGGTTTGATTAGCGCAAAGAGTGCTTTGGCTTGTTCTAGATCACTTGCGACAAACTTTTCTTCATAAGGATCGATATTAGGTTGTGCGATAACAACCTCGACTGCTTTGTTGTTTTGTGGTTGATGATTGGCATAAATCGCTAGTGATATACAGACTGGAATTACTATGGTGAGAACTGCAATAGCCATTTTTCGCAATCGAAATGTATTTGCTCTTATTGCTCTAAAAAACAAAATATTTACAAGCATCACCCACAAACTCCCACCAAATACTCCAGTATATTCATACCATTGAATCCATGAGGTTGTTTCAGAAAACACATTTCCGAGTTGAAGCCAAGGCCACGAAAAATCCCAATGAAGATGCAGGAGTTCGAAACTCATCCAAAAAGTTGTCAGAAATAACAATCCCGCTTGTGCCGATAGCTTTCTGATGACCATTCGTGAAAGCATAAAGACAACTGTCATTAGAGAACTATTCACAAGTACAGCAAAAAACATTCCGAAGGCTGATGCATTCCATATCCACCACGATATACCCAAATTCCAAAGAAAAAAGCTCAGAAAAAAATGAGCAGTTGTTCGTTTTGATTTTTGTTCAGGCTGATGATATAAAATCTGAAGCAAGGGGACAAATGCGACAAAAATAAGTAAAGAAAGGCCATTCATTGGCCATGCTAGTGTCAATAATATAGCACTGAGAATGCTTTTGGATAGGTTGCTATTCATCTGTTCAAAGATATAAAAAAGGGTGGCGAGTTGGTGTTGTTTACTTTGTTATCTTCGCATCATGAAATTCCTCCCAAATTTATTTACGTTGGCCAACGCCGCAGTTGGTTGCTTGGCTCTTTATTTCATTTCAGTCATAGATTTTGAAACTGCAACCTATTGTGTCCTGATTTGTTGTGTTTTCGATTTTTTCGATGGTTTTTTGGCGCGTGCGCTAGGTGCAACCAGTGAAGTTGGAAAACAACTTGATTCCTTAGCTGATGTCATTAGTTTTGGGGTTGTTCCAGGGGCAGTTGCCACTGTTATGCTTGGTGTTTTGTATGTAGATTTCCCCTGGTTTTTTATTGGATTTATCATCACCCTTGCCTCTGCATATCGTTTGGCCAACTACAATACTAGTGACCAAAACAAAGCCCACTTTTCTGGTTTGCCAACTCCTGCAAATGCTTTGTTATGGATCGGCCTCACGCATATTGAAACTGAAATCACTTTCAACTTGATTGTTGGTGCTGTAATTGTCTCCTCCTTTTTGTTAAACAGTTCTTTTGCGTTTTATCGCATACAGCTAAAATATTCTCTACGCTCTGTTCTGATGGTATTGTTGATGATTGTTTTGATGATCGCTTTGTGGGTGCAATTTGGTCACCTTGCTTGGAGTATTGCCATCACTGTATATATCTTATTCTCTTTGGTATACAGCCTTGTGGCTAAGTCTAAAGGGTGACTTTCTTTTTTCGCAATTCAAAGTTTTTGCCCAGATAAACCTTGCGTACCATTTCGTCATTCGCCAAATCCTCGGGTTTGCCAGCTTTTAGAATTTTACCCTCAAACATCAAATAGGTTCTATCAGTAATTGCCAGTGTTTCTTGTACATTGTGATCAGTAATGAGAATACCTATGTTTTTCTTCTTCAAATGAGCTACAATTTTTTGGATGTCCTCAACTGCCACTGGATCAACACCAGCAAAGGGCTCATCGAGAAGTAAAAATTTAGGATCTGTTGCCAATGCACGAGCAATCTCTGTGCGACGTCGCTCTCCCCCTGAAAGCAAATCACCTCTGTTTTTTCGAATGGCAGTTAAGCTAAACTCCTCAAGTAATGATTCAGTTTTTTCATTTTGTTCAGCCTTGCTCAACTTCGTGAGTTCCAATACACAACGTATGTTGTCTTCGACACTCAGTTTGCGAAACACAGATGCTTCTTGTGCCAAATATCCAATTCCATTCTGCGCTCTTTGATACATGGGATATGATGTAATGTCAGTATCATCGAGTAGAACCTCACCTGCGCTGGGCTTGATTAGACCAACGATAGTGTAAAAAGAAGTTGTTTTACCAGCACCATTTGGCCCAAGTAGGCCAACAATTTCCCCTTGACTGACATGTATACTGACATCGTCAACGACTTTTCGTTTACCATAGATTTTTGAGATGTGATTGGCAGCGAGTTTCAACTTCATTTGTGTGCTTTTTTGTTCATGTTTCGAATCACTCTTTTGGAGATAAAAATACTCAACTCATATAAAATAAGAACAGGAATAGCGACGATGATTTGACTGGCAACATCGGGTGGTGTAATCACTGCCGATAAAAACATGACCAATACAAGAGCTATTTTTCTGTATTTACGCATAAATTCAGGGGTAATCAGCCCAATTTTTGTGAGAAAATAAACTAAAATCGGAAGTTCAAAAATGATACCAGACGCCAGAACAGATGCGCGAACCAAAGCTGTGTAGCTACTCAAATCAAAATCATTAAAAATCTCTGTACTCACAGAGTAAGTACCTAAAAAGCGAATGGAGAGGGGTGTAACAACATAATAACCAAACAAAACCCCTATGTAGAACAATAACGAGGAAATCGAAATAAATCCACTTGCTGTTTTTCTTTCATGGGAGTAAAGTCCTGGGCTTATAAATTTCCAAAACTGATAAATAACATAAGGAAATGAGACGACAAACCCTAGGGTTATTGAGGTCCATATGTGTGCTGAAAACTGCCCAGCCATGGTGCGACTTTGGATTCGAAATGGCAATTCACTGATACAAAATCCATCGTCAAAACCCAATATATTGGACGCTTGACACAGTAGCCGATAGGTAAGGAAATCTGTTTTTTTTGGTCCAAAAAGCAACACATCAAAGACAAAATCTTTTGCCAAAAAAGCAGCGAGAGCTGCAATCAGAATGGCAGTGATTGAGCGTAGAAGATGCCATCGTAAATCTTCGAGATGCTCTAGAAATGACATTTCTTTATCAGCCATTAGCCAAGTCCTTCGTTTAAGATATTGTGCAGATGCACAATGCCAATAAATTCATCATTTTTCATGACCAACAATTGGCTGATATTGTTCTTTTGCATGGTGTTTAATGCCTCAGAAGCGAGGATGTCAGCATCAATCATTTTTGGGTTAGGGTTCATAATATCTTTCGCTCGAATCGAACTCAGATCAGATGTTTTTTCTAGAACCCTTCGGATGTCTCCATCTGTAATGATTCCACACACTTTTTCATTTTCCAGTACAGCTGTTGAGCCAACAAGCTTTTCTCCAATTTCGATGATGACATCGCTTAAAGAAGAATTTGGTTGAACCGCAGGAATGTTTTTGCGATCAACAACTGCATTTACTTTTAGGTATAATGCTTTGCCAAGCGAGCCGCCAGGGTGAAATTGGGCAAAATTATTTTTGTCAAACCCACGCATTTCAAGCAAACAAATCGCAATGGCATCTCCCATAACAAGTTGGGCAGTGGTGCTGGTCGTTGGTGCTAGGTTATTTGGACAAGCCTCTTTCTGGATGGCAACCGACAACACATAATTTGATTCTTGTGCTAGAAAAGAAGAAGGATTTCCTGTCATGCCAATAATGTTGTTGCCCATGGATTTAACAAGGGGGACCAAAGCCTTTATTTCGGGTGTATTCCCACTTTTTGAGATAAAAACAACAATATCCTCCTTTGCAACCATACCCAAGTCGCCATGAATGGCATCGGCAGCATGCATAAAAATCGATCGTGTTCCAGTAGAGTTTAATGTAGCTGTGATTTTCATACCAATCAACGCACTTTTGCCAATCCCAGTGATAACAAGGCGTGAGTTGGATTTGAAAATCAAGTCAATCACTTTCACAAAATCTTCATTGAGTTGATCTCGAAGTGCAGCAATTGCATTGCTTTGGTTTGTGAAACAGTCTTTAGCAGTGTTTAGAATGTCGATTTTTTTATCCAATAGTAAAAGATTCAGCTTGGTTTGAAAATTATGACGTATATTTAGTAGGCAAATGTACAAAATCGACTTTATAGGTTAATATGAGTTCCAGAGATTATAAGCTTGCGTCTTCATTAAAGCGCTTTTTTGGATTCTCCAGTTTCCGTGGTCTTCAAGAAGAAGTGATCGAAACCCTACTTTCAGGGAAAGACACCTTTGTTATAATGCCAACAGGTGGAGGTAAATCCTTGTGTTATCAATTACCAGCACTTCTACTTGATGGAACAGCCATTGTAGTATCTCCACTGATTGCTTTGATGAAAAATCAAGTTGATGCCATACGTGGTATCTCCAAACAAGATGGCGTTGCACACGTGCTGAATTCTTCGTTGACCAAAGGTCAAATTCAAATTGTGAAAGATGATATTACAAATGGCATCACAAAATTGTTATATGTCGCGCCAGAGTCACTGACAAAGCAGGATTATGTTGACTTTTTACGCTCTGTTCCCATTAGCTTTATGGCAGTCGATGAAGCGCATTGTATTTCAGAATGGGGTCATGACTTTAGGCCGGAGTACCGAAATCTGAGAGGGATTTTGGATCGTATAGATGAAAAGATCCCTGTGATTGGATTGACTGCCACTGCCACCCCAAAGGTTCAAGAAGATATATTAAAAAACCTTGGCATTACAGATGCTGTTACTTTCAAAGCATCTTTTAATCGACCAAACCTATTTTATGAGGTGCTCCCTAAAACAGATCAGGTTGATCGTGACATCACATCATTTATCAAAAAGAATGAAGGCAAGTCAGGGATTGTTTATTGTTTATCTAGAAAACGAGTAGAAGAGTTAGCACAGATTTTGGTGGTCAATGGGATAAAAGCAGTTCCTTATCATGCTGGCTTAGACAACAAACAACGCGTGAAGAATCAAGACATGTTCCTTATGGAAGATGTGGATGTTGTTGTTGCCACAATTGCTTTTGGTATGGGAATCGATAAGCCTGACGTACGATTTGTCATCCACCACGATATACCAAAAAGCATTGAAAGTTACTATCAAGAGACAGGTCGTGCCGGTCGAGATGGTGGCGAGGGCCATTGCTTGGCTTTTTATGCCTATAAAGACATTGAGAAGTTAGAAAAGTTTATGTCGGGAAAACCAATTGCAGAGCAGGAAATTGGGTTCGCTCTATTGCATGAAATGGTTGCTTACGCCGAAACTTCGATGTCTAGACGCAAGTTTATACTACACTATTTTGGGGAAGAATTTGATGAAGTGAATGGCCTAGGTGCTGACATGGACGATAATACAAGTAATCCAAAGCCTAAAAAAGAAGCGCAAAAGCAAGTCGAATTACTACTAAAAGTCATTCTAGACACAGCACAACAGTATCGTTTTAGCGATGTTGTCAACATCCTTGGTGGGGTTAAAAACGCACTTTTGATGACTCGTCAGGTGGTTGAAAAAGAATTTTTTGGGATTGGTTCAAATGAAACCTTATCCTATTGGCGAGCACTCATCAGACAACTTCTTGTTGCTGGACTGCTAAAGAAGGAAATTGAAACCTATGGTGTGATCAAATTGACAGCCAAAGGGGAAGCGTTTCTTGCGTCGCCACACTCGTTTCTTATGACTGAAAATCATGAATATGATCAAACACAATCTACCACCTCATCTAGTGGGGGTGGAACTGCAGTTTTTGACAAAAAACTGCATGGATTGCTGATGAAAGAGAGAAAAAGAGTTGCAGAGCAATCAGGTGTTCCGCCCTATGCTGTTTTTCAAGAAGCATCGATAGAAGATATGATCTTGAAGTATCCTATCACGTTGGAGGAACTCAAAAATATTCATGGCGTTGGTGAGGGAAAGGCAATTAAATTTGGGCATTCTTTTGTCAAACTCATTGAAAAATATTGCAACGATAATGATGTTGTTCGACCCCAAGACATCATCATCAAAAGTATAGGTGCAAACTCTGCCCTAAAATTATACATCATTCAAAGTGTTGATCGAAAATTGCCACTCGAAGATATTGCCAATGCTAAGGGAAAGGACAGAACAGCCTTTATAAAAGAACTCGAAACCATTGTATTTTCTGGAACAAAACTTGATATCAGTTATGAAATAGATTCGCTTTTTGACGAGGATCAACAAGAGGAGTTGCAAGAGTATTTTATGGAAGCTGAAAACGATGATATTCAAGAAGCTTTTGAAGAGTTTGATGGCGATTTTGAAGAAGATGACCTTCGTTTATATCGAATAAAATTTATTAGCGAAGTCGCCAATTAACCTCTTTTCTTTTGCCTATATTTGCCGCCTAATAAATTGACATGAAAGACGGAATTTACGCAGCAATTCACACCCAAAAAGGCATCATTACTATTCAACTTCATTACAAAGAAACACCTGCTACTGTAGGCAATTTTGTAGGGCTAGCAGAAGGCACTCTTCCCAACGAAGTGAAGTCAGACGGCACACCTTATTACGATGGATTAAATTTCCATCGAGTGATACCTGATTTTATGATTCAAGGGGGATGTCCGCAAGGAAGTGGAGTTGGAGGACCTGGTTATCAGTTTGATGATGAAATCAACCCCAATTTACGACATGATAAGCCAGGCATACTGTCGATGGCCAACGCTGGTCCAGGAACGAATGGGAGTCAATTTTTTATCACACATCTACCCACCCCATGGCTTGACGGAAAACATACTGTTTTTGGTGCTGTAATAGAGGGACAATCGATTGTTGATTCTGTCGCTCAAGAAGATTCGATTGACAAAATAGAAATCATACGCGTTGGGAAAGATGCAGAGGATTGGGATGCTGTTGCAGCCTTTCAACAGTTGAACGAATTGGCGCAAAAACGCATAGAGGAGCAAAAGGAAAAACAAGCGAAAGAGCTTGAAAAAATCAGCAAGGGTTTTTCACAAACAGAAAGTGGTTTGCGTTACAAAATTATTCAAGAGGGGGCAGGAGAACAAGCTTCTGCAGGCAAAAAAGTTTCTGTTCATTACAAAGGCGAACTTCTCGATGGCACTGTATTCGATTCATCTTACAAGAGACATCAACCGATCGATTTTGTCTTGGGTCAAGGACAGGTCATTCCTGGTTGGGACCAAGGTGTTTCTTTACTAAAAGTTGGGGATAAGGCTCGTTTTCTGATCCCATCAGATTTGGCGTATGGATCTAGAGGTGCTGGTGGTGTGATTCCTCCAGACTCAGCATTATTATTTGATGTTGAACTGATAGCAGTAAGCTAGTTCTTCCACTTGATGTTACAGCCAATACTTGGCTTTTGCAGTGATGAAATCTCTTTTTGATTGGTCATTGCGTCTAGTGCCGATCGCATGTCTTTTCCAGTGACTGGGATTCCATTTTCAGGGCGAGAATCATCCAACTGCCCACGATAAACCAATGCTTTATTGCTGTTAAAGATGTAAAAATCAGGTGTACAAGCTGCATCATATGCTCGTGCAACATCTTGACTTTCATCATAGAGATAAGGAAAAGGAAAGTTCTGTTCGGCAGCAACTTTTGTCATTAAGTCAGGTGCATCATCAGGATAGTTTTCAACATCATTGCTCGAAATCGCAACAAAAGCAATGCCTTTGTCTTGATAGTCGTTTGCAAGATCGACGATGCCTGTAAAGACATGTTTTACAAATGGACAGTGATTGCAGATAAACATCACTACTGTGCCTTCTTTCCCATGAATTTGATCGAGAGTGAGAGTTTGCCCACTTACTGTATCTAGCAGTTCGAAAGAGGGCGACTTTGTGCCCAAAGGCAACATATTTGAAGGAGTGCGTGCCATGTTTTTTTACAAAAATACAAATATCATTCGTCCTTGTCTATTCTTTCAGAATTTATCGAGGGCTTGGTTTCATTATTGATTTCTATCATATGAATAGAGTCTTTTATATGTATTAAAAACTCTTGAAGTGCTTCTTCATTGATATGAATGGTTTCACGAAAAAAATTTGGCTGCTCTGGGGTTGAGTTTTTATCTCGAATGCTTTGCGTGAGCTCTAGGTAGTGATCCCCATAATCGTTTTCAAATACATCAAAAAAATAAGTTTGTGGCGGCACTTAAGTCGGCGAGACATCAATGGGACACGATGTTTTTTTTCATTAGTCATCTTAGTAATCTTTGGATTGTGAGTTTTAAAAGTAGGAAATTTATTAGCAAAAACAAGTTATTGGAGTTGCTTTTTACACAACTCAGCATAATATCCTGGTTTGTTGACCAGTGATTCATGCGTACCAAATTGGGTCACACGACCTTCATCCATGACCAGAATGTAATCTGCATTTTTGGCTGATGATACTCGATGACAAACCACGATAGTTGTCGATTGGAATGACATTGATTTGAGGTGTTGTAAAATGGTCTCTTCGGTTTGGGTATCCACTGCTGAAAAAGAGTCATCAAAAAGTAAAATTTCAGGCTGCTTTACCAAAGCCCTCGCAATTGACATACGCTGCTTTTGCCCACCAGAAAGCGATACGCCTCTCTCTCCAATAACAGTTTGATACCTATCCGTAAAATTCAAAATGCTGTTGTGAACAGCAGCTTGTTTGGCTGCGTTTTCGATCTCATCTTTTGTTGCTTCAGCATTTCCAAATCGGATGTTGTTTTCAAGGCTATCTGAAAAAAGAAATGCCTCTTGTGGTACCGACCCAATATGATTTCTCAAATTGTTGAGATTGAGTTTACGAACATCAATACCACCAATTTTGACAACACCAGAGCTGACGTCATACATTCTTGAGATCAGTTGTAAAAGTGTTGATTTTCCACAACCTGTTCGACCCAAAATTGCTAGTGTTTTTCCTGACTCTAATGTGAAGCTCACCTCTTTCAAAGCTTCCTCTCGACCATCATCATAAGAAAAAGATACATCCTCAAAGGCAATGCTGTAGGACTGAAGTTTTTGACCATCTTTCGGACTGACAATCTCTGGCTCTTGTCCCAAAAACTCATTGATTCGCTTTTGAGAAGCCTCTGCTTGTTGAACAATCGATGTAACCCAACCTACAGTGGCAACAGGCCATGTGAGCATATTGATATAAATGATAAACTCAGCTAAGGTTCCCAATTCAATCTGCCCATTGATAAATTGACTACCTCCAATAAATATGACCAAAACATTAGATAAGCCAATCAACAATATCATCAAGGGGAAAAACCAAGCCTGCACTTGAACCAAATGCATGTTTTTGGACATGCTCCCCAAAGCCAAAGCCCCCATTTTATTGTTTGCAGTTGGCTCAATCGCATTGGCTTTGATGATTCCAATACCACTGAACATCTCCTGAGTGAAAGCAGAAAGCTTGGAGAGGTATTCTTGCACTATAGTACTGCGATTGTGAATCGATCGGCTCAACTGATAGATGGCAATCGACAGCAAAGGCAGTGGTGCCAACGCATACATCGTGAGGGTAGGCGCAACACTGACCATATATGAGATGACAATAACAAACAACGCAACTGTGTTGATGCTATACATCAGCGCTGGACCAAAATACATGCGCACCTTCGACACATCTTCGCTAATTCGATTCATCAAATCTCCAGTGCGATTGTTTTTGTAGAAGTTGACACTCAAGCGTTGATAGTGTTGATAAATTTCATTTTTAAGATCAAACTCTATAAATCGTGATACATTGATAATGGTTTGACGCATTGTGAAGGTAAATAAGCCTGACAGCAGTGCAGCACCTACGATAAGGGCTATGTTTTGAATCAAGATACTTTTGGTTTGTTCAAAATCACCTGAGGGGTCGCTGAGGTATCGATTGACTTCAGTGATCGAATCGCCAACCAAACTCGGCGCAACGACTGCAAATACCTTTGCAGCGATCGTAAAAAACAATCCGAGCACAAGACGAACACTGTACTTATAGAGATATTTGTTGAGATATTGTAGTGCGCGCAATTTTTTGTAATTCTGTTTTCAAAGATAGTGTGCAAGATTTAATTATCCTGCCTTAGATCAAATCATTAATAAGTGTATTTTTGTTGCGAATTATGAAATCTTTGACATGCTGACCAGACGACATTTGCGAGTGAAAGTAATGCAACAGCTTTACGCAAATACCATGAGCCAACCTTTTGACCTTAAGGTAGCGCAGCAACAATTGCAGAGTAGTAATGAAGGTTTCTTTGAATTGTATCTGTTGTTGCTCAATATGTTTATAGAAGTGCAGTCTTGTGGTCGTTCGCTGCATAAACTTGTCAAAAAGCAATACCTAGAGGCAGATTCCAATCAGCTCAATCCAAAATTCATTTCCAATCTCGCCATAGCAAAACTGGCCAGTAGCGAGACCTTAAAAAAATATACTTCTCAACTAAAGATAACCCATTGGCAAAAGCATGATGAGTATGTTCGCCTGATTTGGGATCACATTGCTGCCAGTGAT